>CEPJ01056045.1_pt1 | contig 12404 bp, 7 predicted proteins | sample 530561 | NCBI WGS metagenome assembly CEPJ01 (sample SAMEA2620404, study PRJEB7988) | marine metagenome | biome: marine biome (ENVO:00000447); feature: surface water layer (ENVO:00002042); material: "saline water (ENVO:00002010), including plankton (ENVO:xxxxxxxx)" | depth 5 m
TTGACCATTTTTTCGAGGTAGTCGTCCCTGGTTTGTGGCTCTCCGGCAGTGCACAGGGATATGATGCCAAAAGGCATTTGAGGGTCCTTGAAAGCATCCCGCCAAGCCGTGATCATTTTGGCAAAGATTTGGTAATACATGTCCGCTCCTGCCGATCCACCGCCGGCGTTGTTGAACCCTTGGTGAAAGATTGCTCCCTTGACCGCCAACCCGGCGATCGGGGCGATCATGCTCGCGTAACAGTTCCCCGGGCGGTTTTGATCCATAGCCGGTCCGGGACGGAGATCGTTTGGCACGGTCCGGCCCTTGGGGATTTCCCGGCCCTGTTTCTTCATGTTTTTGACCCAGTTATGATGATTCTCTACTCGTTTCTGCAAATCCTTCTGAGGATCGAATTCGGCGACCTTTTTTTCCCATTCGGCAAGAAGGCCCTTCACCTCCTTCGTTTCGATTTTCTTGAGAACGGGAGTGGGTGTCCATGTCTCGACGGTCGTACCTCCTCGAGAGGCGTCGATCACGCCGATGGGAACTTGCGCCGCCATGTGAAGGCGTCGAGCGAAGACATATCCGATGGCGGATAGCTCACGGGCGATTTCGGGCGAACAGACATCCCAGTCTCCTTTACGAAAATGTCGGTTCGACCAGCTGCTCCACTCATGCAAACGGGCAAAGCCCTTTTTTGTGTCAGGACCATTCTGAGCGGGTACCGTAAGAATGCGGATTCCGGGATAATTGGCGGAGACGATTTCCAGTTTCCCGTTCTCGACGTTATTGAGAGGTTCTTCCATGTTGCTTTGTCCACCGAGAACCCAGACGTCGCCGATCAAAACGTTTTCTAGGGTCAAGTTCTGGTCCTTCCCTTTTATGTTGAGGGTTTGGGGGTCTGCATTGGCCGTCATGGCCGGAAGGGTGACCTTCCATTCACGGTCCTTGCCCGCCTTGGCTTCCTTGCTCTTGCCGGCGAAGAGTACGCGGACCACCTCTCCCGGTTTGGCCCAACCCCAAATTTCAATGGGTTTGTCCCGTTGCAGGATCATGTTGGATTGAAAAAGGTTATGGACGCAAAGGCCATCGCCGATGGCGGGGACTTCGATGACGTCCTCTTTGGGCATGGGCATTTTCTGGGACAGCAGGTCCGGAAGCCAAATCAGGACAAGAAGAGTTGGAATTAAAAGAGAGTGGGCCGAACCTTTCATACTACGTAGGGTTTGTGATTATTTTTTAATATTGGCGTTCGCCGCTTCGTACGCGTTGTGACCCGTCGATCCACCCGGAAGTATGGGATGTTCCTTCTTGGGTAAGTGGGCGGAGTGTTGCTGGATAATGGACTTGAACTTGGGTTTTGCAGCCAGGTTGTTCCACTCGTGCGGATCGTCAATTAGGTCATAGAGTTCTTGTGACCCGTCGAAATACCGGATGAAGCGGTAGCGAGTCGAGCGCACCGAATAATTGCCCAACCCGAAGCTTGTGATGGCCGGGTGCTTCCATTCCATCTTGGGGTTCTTCATGAGGGGAACCAAGCTTTGCCCTTCCTGACTGGGGTCCGAAGGCAGTCCAGCCAATTCGAGCAAAGTTGGGAAAAGGTCGAGGAGTTCGGCGGGTCGTTCACTTTTCTGATCGTGCTTGAAGCCGGGAGCCGAAACGATAATGGGCACCCGGGTTCCATCTTCCCATAGGGAACGCTTTGCCCAGCGTTCCTTTTCCCCGAGGTGGAATCCGTGATCGGAGAAAAGGGCGATGATCGTATTGTCCGCATAATCACTTGAATCGAGGGCATCCAGTACGAGTCCCAGGCAATGATCGGCAAAGGTCACGGAGGCAAGGTAGGACTGTACGGCGTGTTCCCATTGCGCCGCACCCTTGACCCATTTGTGGGTGGGGGAAACGTGCTTTAAGTTGGTAAGGTCGATAGCGTATTGACTGAGATCACTAAGGTCATCCTTGTGTATGGCGGGAAGCTTGACCTGATCACGCGGATGCATGTCGAACCATTTCTTGGTGGCATACATGGGAACGTGCGGACGGTAAAATCCGACTCCCATGAAGAAAGGCTTTTTGTGTTTTTTCCCCAGTTGGTCGACCGCCCACTTGGCGCATTTCATGTCCGGCATAAGGTTATCGTCATTCGGATACACTCCCCAGTCCCACAATGGATGCCCGTGGGGTTGGGAGATCTTTTTCTTAGGTCGTGGACCGAATCCTCCGGTGGGGAGGTATTCCTCAAAAAAGCGTTTGTCTCCGCGATGGAAAATCTTACCCGCTGCCATGGTCTTGTATCCTTTTTTGGCAAAGACTTCAGGCAAGGTCGGGACCTCCTTCAGAACGGGCGCGAGTTCCAGGTCCGGGCTGAGAAAGTAAATGCCGGTGGCATGCGGGTAGCGTCCGGTCATCATGCTGGCCCGGGAAGGATTGCATACCGGAGATTGGCAATGTCCGTTGGCGAAGAGGGTGCCCATTTTCGCCAGTCGATCGATATTGGGGGTCTTGGCTTGCGGGTGACCGCCGAGGCAGCCCACCCAATCGTTCAAATCGTCGATCGATACCAACAGGACGTTCGGTTTGGAATTTTCGGCCCTTGCGAAAAAGAAAAAGATAGAAAAAAGGAACAGAGAGACAAATGGGTTTTTCATGGGAAGAGATAAGAGGCTTAACAAGAATTAGCCTGATGAATTTTTGGGCTCAATGAAAATCCACACCGAACCGAACTTTCCGCATTGACCCGAAAGGGAAGCGCAGAAGATCGGGAAAGCTCGAGCCGTAAAACTAAAGATGGGGAACTGGAGTGAACCTTTACACTCTCAAAACACCCAACCGATCCCGATCTTGAAGTGGTTTCCGTTGCCGTGGTCAATGATACCTTGGTGATCAATGAAGTCGTGCTTCCATTCGATTCTCGAATGGATCGTATCGTTATGGTTGAAGTAGAAGGCAGGACCTGAACCTAGGGTTCTGGATTCATCATCTTCGGCATGAAAATCGGTTTCCCAAAAGACGGATCCGTTTGAATTCTTGGTTTCGAAATTATAACCGAAATCCAAGGAGGAGTGAATTTCAGCAGGTCGGTCGCCATCAAAAATCCACCAAGCCGTCCCAATGCCAAAGAAGTAATTTGCGGTTTCGAACTCGTGGCCAAATCCGATACCCCCGCCAAACTCCTTGTAATAGAAGTCATAGTCGTCCTTATTGGAAAGAGGAATGCGCACCATGGGCTTGAAAGTCCAGGAACCGCTCTTTCCATCCAAATTAAAGTATTTCTTAAGCGGAACGCCAAGATTGAGGTCACCCCAACCGCGGTCTTTTTGGATCAATTTGCCACCCACCCCATCCGGCATTTCCCTTTCCGCATCGAGAACGTAGGGAAGCTTCGCCGTGATTCGAAATTCCTTTTTCCAAGTGTAAACCCCTTCCAAGTGAACGAGATTTACTCTCTCGGACAAACCTTTCACAAGCTTGTTGCTTCCAAGAAGCAAATCCGACTCGTTGATGTGCTCGTAATGAACCTGATACCCCCAACCACCCGACCAGCGGGGCATCATGTTCATGATCGGGTCATCAGCCCGTGCCGAGAAAGCGGCGAGGAAAATTAAGAGCAGGAAAAACCGCCTCATCAAGCGTTTGCCAAAAGCAGGGCTCTACTTATGGGTGTGATTGTGATGTACAATCCTGACGGATGCGTCCTGCTTGAACTGAAGGGCATCCAGGTGGTTGTCGTGAATGATATACTCTTCGACAAGCACGTATCCTGCATCCTCGACCCGTTCGAGCAATTCCTTGTTATCCAAGGAAGCTCCATCCTTGAGAGCAACCGTAACGAGTTGGGTTTCCGGATTCATATCAATCCCATCCTTGAATCTTTTTTTGTCTACACCCTCCATCTTGGAGAGGTTTTTGCGAACCCCAATTGCGCAGGACGGGCAAACCAGGCCTCTCAAGTACAGAAGGGAGATGTTGGCGGATTCCATGAGAACCTCTTTGGCCGCCGCCAATCTCACTTCCGGACGGGCCTCCTCTTTGTCATCATCCGCCCAAACGAATGAGGACAACAAGGTTAGTGTGGCAATTGCGACAAAAGTGAATCTTGAAATCATGGAATCAAAAATAAGGCAGAGATGTGGGAATTTCAACTCCATTGGAAAAGTTTTGGAACGATCACTCATCTTGGAAAGCAAAAGGTATGGCTTGCCAAGCTACCCCTTATTGCAAATGCCAATCCGTTCCATCTGCCATGACGCTTTGGTTGATTTTCAATAACTTCGTTTTCAGTTCTCGGAACAATTCAGGATTTTGAGAACTGACGTTTTGGGTCTGACCGGGATCTTTCGATAAGTCGAAAAGTTGGAAATCCCGATACCCTCCCCTTTTGATTACGGGTATCCAGGATTCTTGGAACATATTGGATTTGGACAGTTCGTAATCGGGCTCCGCAACGAGAGAGAAATCTCCATCTCTGATAGCCACTATGGGTCGCGATTTTTGCAAATGCCAAAACAAAGGCTGACGGCGCTTGAACCCATCGGGTTTTCCCATCAGCAAAGCCGATAAGTCCGAACCGTCAATCGGTCGATCCTTCGGTGCCTCAAGATTGAATAATCCGCAGACCGTCGGCAAGACGTCGACCAGGCCAGCTGGTTCCTTGAGTGCGAGGCTTGGCCGAATCACGCCAGGCCAGCAAAATATGCCCGGTACCCGAATGCCCCCATCCCAATTCGAACCTTTCTTTCCCCTTAAGTTTCCGGTCCGGTCGTCCAGATAACTTCCATTATCCGAAGCGTAAATGATCAGAGTGTTTCCACGAACTCCCATGGCATCCAATTTTTCAATGACTCGCTTGATTGCCCGGTCCGTATTATCAATCGTTCCTGAATAAATGGCATTTCTGTCTTTCAATCCTCCGTACTTGGAAACCACTTCCTCCGGCGCGGCGATCGGGGAATGGGGTTCGTGAAACCAGAGATTCAGAAAAAAGGGGGCCTTGGGATGGCGATGATGATCCAGCCACTCGATCGCCTCCTCCGCAACCAATTGACAGGAATACCCTTCCAACGGACCAACCGACAGTCCGTTCCGAATGAAATTATTGGGGTTCTTGTGGCTGGGCGATGCGTTGTTCCAGGTAGTGAACCAGTAATCGAATCCGTGATGACTGGGTGTTGGCTTCGCACGGTTTTTGGTTGGCAATCCCAAGTGCCATTTTCCAATGTGAGCCGTGGTGTATCCGCGGTCCTTCAGGATTTCGCCTAGGGTTCGCTCCCGAAGAAGCAAATGTGAGTTTTGAACCTCGTCTGAAATCCAACTGTATACGCCCGTTCGAATATGGTGTCTGCCGGTCAACAAGGTGGCTCTGCTGGGTGAGCACACGGCGCAACCGGAGTAAAAATCCGTGAACCTGACCCCCTCTTCGGCCAATTGGTCGATGGCTGGGGTTTGCACGGGTCCGCCGTAGCAACCCACGTCCCGATAGCCGAGGTCATCAGCCAAAAGGATGACTAGGTTTGGTTGCGTCTGAGCTTGGGAATGCCATGGCCCGGCCAAGAAAGCCCAAACCAAACTGAAAGGAAAACAGTATTTCATGATTACAACGAATTTTTATCTGAGCGAACGAAGCGATACGAGAGATCACAAACCGGGCAATTCAACCCGGTCCTTCTTAGCCAGTTCGATGATTACGAATCGGGTTGCGGGGTCACTCTGCTTAGCCATCTTCACCAGGGCCCTGGTAATTTTATCGGTTCTTTCCCAGGCAGTCGGATAATAATAAGGTCCGCGGGTATCCGGTCGGGTTTTCCACCAAGTTTCTCCCTTGTAAGGTTTCTCCTTGTTGACCAACCGAACGAGGCTTCTGGCAATTCGTTGCCTGAGGTCAGGTTCATCCACATCACCGAAGGATTTGATCAAGGCATCTACCGTCTCCGTCGAGTGCATGTATCGTAAGGCCATGAGCGCTCCGCTTTGGTTTGGCGTGCCTATCGCATCCACGCAAGCCTGACCCGCATCCAACGCCACGAGCGCCTGACGGGCGATATGGGGAAGGATGCTGGATGAGTTTGGGGTTGCATGGGGACCTTCGGGGATTGCTTGCTTGCCTTGCCCGGCGAACTTTTCAACAGGCGATTCGCTTACGTAAAAGCGCACCTTCCCGCCATGATCGGTGCTGGCAAGCCCCGCGGTGCATCGGAAGCGGACCCAATCGTTGGAAAGTTTCCCGTAAGTGATCGTTCCGAGGGAGTGGGTGCCGATACCATCGCTCATGGGCTTTCCGTCCTTTCGGGCGAGCTTGGCTCCCGTGGCGCTGATTCCGATACCCGTCTTTCCCCAACCTTGGGTCGCTTTGGCCCATTTAAGGCTGGTCAAGGGAACGGACGATCCGTCTTTCTTGATGAGAACGGGGTCGAACCAAGCCCCATGATCGCTGCCGTTTCCGTTCCCGCCATCACCGAGAGTCAGGTGGAGTTCCTTCCAACCCGTCACGTCGACGTCAAACGTATGAACCCTTTTCCCTTCGATGATGGGGCTTTGGTGAAGGTTTCCGCTGTCACCCATTTCGTCTTTCGGAGGCTCCGCTCTTGGAAGCGGATCGACAGTGGGAGGATTGGAGACGGCAAGCAATGCTCTGGCCGCCGCCTTTTCTCCCAGTCGCCCAAGGGCCACGGCAGCAGCCACTTGAACCCTGGGATTGGAATCTTTGAGGGCTTGAACGAAGGGTTCCAGAGGAATACCGGAAAGTTGTGTCTTGCGGTCGGCCAGAGCCCGCAAGGCATGTTCGGCCATGTCAGGATCCTCGATCAGGCTAAGGAGAGTCGTGTGAGACTTCTTCCCAAGAAGTTGTTTCAAGGTGTAAAGTGCGGCGATTCGGGCTCGGGGTGCGATTCTTTTGTCCAAAACTATGGCGAGGACCTCCTTTCCGGATCCTCCGCGGCGAAGGATTTCCTGCTGAGCGTGAAGTCTGGTCTTGGCGCTTGGGGTGGTGAGGAGGTTCGCCAAGTCAATCTCATTTCGCTTGCTCAGTTCGGGAAAGGCCCGGTATTCCCAAAGCTTGGGAACGATTCTCGCGACGTATCCACCCGTGCCTCCCTTGAAGCCCGAATTGCTCCAACTGCCGATGAAAAGTCTTCCGGACCCGTCGCAATCAACGTCCGTAATCCTGCCGCATTTGATAAAGTTTTCCTGCTCCTGCGTAAAACTCGGCCCGTCCGGTCTGACTCGATGGATGTACAATTGGCCTCGACCCCAGTCGCACATCATGGGAACGTCATTGTACTTTTGAGGCCACCCCGGTTCCTCGAAGTACATGGCTCCCGTTCCGGATCCGCCACCCACGTCAACCAAAGCGGGAATGATCTCGCTGGTGTATCGCTTGAAGAGTTTGGGGTATCCGTATTCTCCGGTCTGAATTTCGTGGATGAAACGCATGTTCCATCCCCCTCCATCATTCGTGTTCCCCCGAGTGAAAAGGTTCATGAACGGATCGATGGCAACGTCATAGATGTTGCGTAAGCCATTTGCGTAGGTTTCGAGTTCGGTCCCATCGGGTCGAACCCGAATGATCCCTCCTCCATACATGGTGAGCTTGGTCCCGTCCGTTCCTTCGGCATCGACAAACCCAAAGTCGCCCACCGCCACGTATATCCAACCGTCGATTCCCATACGAATACCGTTGGTGGTGTGGTCGACTCCGCGGTCCTGATTGAATTTCCGGGTGCTGATCTCGCGAACCAAATGTCGGGGTGGACCGTCCGCCACCCCATCCCAATTCTTGTCTTCGAGAACGGACAGAAACATACCTTCGAACTTGGACTCGCTTCCCCATTGGGTATGCAGTACGAAAAGCTTGTCCCCAATCGGTACTATCCCTCGAGGGTTATCGATGATCGCGAAGATGGTGTATGAGTCGTGAACTCCGTCGTTATCCTCGTCGATAAGCCGGACGATTCTCCCTTTTCCAGCCCCCTTCCCGAGGGATCCGATCTGGTCGACCCCGGCAAAGACCTCTCCAGTCGGAGCCACTCCGATACAGGCAACGCAAGGGGTTACGGTGTTGGGCGAGAAAAGAACCGCCTCGAGTTCTTCGGGTACGCTTACGGAAACCTTTTGCTGGTCCTTTCTTTTCGAAGCCAGATCTTTGGGCTTTTCCTTGGTCACGTGGAGAATGCCGTGCATGACGTAGCCATGTCCTGGGAAAGTGCACACATACGGATATTCTCCTTCCTTCACTGGAGTTTTGAATCGGACCACTGCTTTCTTTTTGGGCATGACAACGGGAGTGGATGCCAGCACCTTATCGGATTCGGGAACGTAATGGAATTCCGGCCCTTTGGCGCCAAGGGCGTTGGCAGCCTCCACGATTTCCATCCTTGATCCGGGCTGCAGAAGCACGAAATTATGCATCATCAGATCGGAATTGTCAAAGAGCAGTTCAACCTCTTCGCCGGGTTGAGCGTGAAGAGTTTTCGGTTCGAAGTGCAGACCGGGCTTTACGCCAAGCGAGAGTTTCGTAACTTGGACCTTACTGGCCGAGCATACGGAAAGACACAGGAGAAAAAAGATTTTGGGAAACTGGCTTCTAAGCATACGCATGGTTCATTGCTTTCACAAGATCGACGCAAAGACAAACTTGATTGCTGATTAAGCGAAGGAAAAAGGCAGTGCTCTCATATCGGTGAAAGTCCCCTCATGGGCACCCCCGGAAGCCGATTCAAGACTAATCATTCAATTGACCGGAAGTGTCCTTTCGGAAGGAAAGAGACTTGACCGAATCCTTAACCGGAGCCAATCCCTTTTTCCCGAGCCTTTCCTTGTTTTTGGCAATATCAAACCAAATTTTGGACATCATCTCCACTCGCCCGGGATGCTTTTCGGCAAGATCGTTAAGTTCGGTACGGTCCTTTTCCAGATCGTAGAGCTCCCACTTTCCTCCCTTCGCGGAAACCAGTTTCCATTTTCCCTGGCGCAAAGCCCGGTCGGTCCCAAAGTGAAAATAGAGATTTTCGTGCCCATCCCTTTTCTTTCCTTGAAAGATTGGAATGAGAGATTTGCCTTCAATCGGATCAATGATTCGATCACCCACTTTTTGGGGATATTCGGCTCCGCTGATTTCCATAAAAGTGGCCAGGAAGTCAATCAGGTGTCCGGGCTGCCGTGTAATGCTTCCCGGTTCTACCTTCAATCCTTTTGGCCAGTGAACGATCAAGGGTGAAGAGATCCCGCCTTCATGCTGGTTCTGTTTATAGAGGCGGAATGGCGTGTTGCTCGCCTGAGCCCACGAGGCATCGTAAGTCCAATAGGAGTTGGGGTCCCAGGGCTTCAGGTTTCTTCCCCGAGTTCGTTCGAACGGACAACCACCGTTGTCCGCGCAAAAAAGAAAAAGCGTGTTGTCGAAAACTTTCCTTTTCTTCAAGTCTTTGATCAACCGGCCAATGTTTTGGTCAACAAGATCAATCATGGCCGCAAAGACCTCCATCCGGTCCGCCTCCCATTGTTTTTCGGACTCTTCGATGGAATCCCATGCGGGGACATGATCGGCTCGAGGAGATAATTTGAATTTTTTGGGTACCAAACCCGAAGACAATTGCTTGGCGTACCTGGTCTTCCTTAATTGGTCCCATCCACCGTCATACACCCCGTCGTATTTTTTAACCGCGGATTCCGGAGCATGCAGCGGGTAATGGGGAGCATTGTAGGCGATGTAGAGGAAAAAGGGGTCGGATGTCTCCCCCACTTCTCCTTCCTCAATGAAGTCCAAGGCAAAGTCAGTGATCGCATGGGTTGTGTAGAAGGGTTTGCCGTTTAGGTTCTTGGGAATTCCCCACTCCTTTCCGTTCAGCCGGAAAGAATTGTCGCCGGTAAAGAAATTACAGGCGCCGGAGAGGTGACCCCAATAACGCTGAAAGCCAAAATCAGTCGGTTGTTTGCTGAGGTGCCATTTTCCGGACATCCACGTCGAATAGCCCGCGGGCTTGAGAACTTCGGCAATCGTTGCCCCGCGGCTTAAGCTTGCGGAACCTGCCTGGTCGCAATAAAGCCCCGTGAGTAGAGAAACTCGAGAGGAGTGGCACTTGGCGGTGTTGTAAAATTGGCTGAAGCGCAAGCCGTTTTGCGCCAATCGGTCTAGATGGGGTGTTTGGATCTCCGATCCGTAGCACCCCAAGTCCGAGAAACCCAAGTCATCCGCCATGATCAGAACGATGTTGGGGCTCTTGGCCTGACCGGCGAAAACGGCTCCAAGCAACAGTGGGACAGTTTTAAACAGATTCATTTGACTTTGTTTACTTTTTTGAATTTTGGATTACGGGGTGAGCGACGTCGGGCCAAATTGGCGTGTCGTTGCGAAGGGTTTTTCGGCACCGAAAACTCCGCGTTTGAGCGTGGTGCGCCAACAATACCTGCCCGTGAGCAAGCCATATCGAGAAGGGGGGCAGACGGTATCCGGGGAGTGTCCATCCGTAAGTGTGATGCCTTCCTTTGCGAGTCGGTCCGGATTCGGAGTCTTGAACTTGGAATCGGGGTTCAGCAGAGAGAAGTCCCCATAACCCTGATCATCCGTGTGGATTAGAATGATATTTGGCTTGGTTGCCCCAAAGGATAATGAGCTGATAATTGATAAATAAAAAGTATGAAAGGACTTCAATTTCATGGTCGCCAAGGAATTGTACGGTCGAAGATATCGCCGTAGGGTTGGTATCCGTTGTAATCAACGCCGTGGCGACGCCAAGCCTCCACTGCATCGTCGTATCGAGCCCGCATCTTTCTTAACTCTTTCCGCTTGATCGAAGCCAAATTGGTCAGTTCGTGAGGATCCTTGGCGAGGTGATACAACTCTTCGGTGGGTTCGAAATCCCCCGACTCGTAGGGCCAGTAAATATACTTGTAGTCTTTCGTCACGACTCCAAAGGAATGCGCTGCTTTCGGTCCCCAAACGTTGATCAGGGCGGCAGTCTCACGGACCTGCGCCTTGGGGTTGTCGAGGAGAGGGAGCAGGCTGACACCGTCCAATCCCGCGGGTACCTCCAAACCGGCAAGATCCAGAATGGTGGACGCCACATCGATGTTTGCGGTCAGAGCGTCGGAACGCAAGTTCTTGCCGCTGGAGGAGTGCCTCGGGTCGTAAATAATCAACGGTACGTTCGTCGACTCTTCGTAGGGAAGAACCTTGGAGCCGTAACCGTGAGAACCGCAAAGGAAGCCATTGTCCGAACTGAAGATGAAGACAGTGTTCTTTTCAATACCCGCTTCCTTCACCGCCTTACGGATCATCCCCACACCCGCGTCCACTCCGTGGACCATTTGATGATAGATTGCCATGACCTGATCATATTTGTCACGGTAGCCCCAACTGACAAAGCGTTCGTACTGCCGACCCTGTTTGCTTTGCCGCGAAAAGTGCTCTCCGTGTTGACGGCCATAGTTAGCCGGTTTGGTGAAGGTTTTTCCTGTGTACAAGTGATCAAAAAGAGGATCCGGTTGGTCCGGTTTGTGTGGTGCCTTGAAACTGATCGAGAGACAGAAAGGCTTTTTGCCTTTAGCCGACTCCTTGATGAAGTCGCGGCCGAACGCTCCGTAAGACCGAGAAGAGTGCGGATACTCGTCGGCGTAGGCTTTCATGCTTGGGTTTTTGGCTGTGGCATAGTGGGTTTGCCCAGGTCCCCCACCCCATTTGTGGAAATCGCCTTCGGGCAAATATTTCGGTCCGTTTTCGATGCCTTTACGAACCTCGAATCCGAATTTTCCCGCAAAGGCAGTAACGTATCCAGCCTCACGAAGCCGAATGGGATAAGAGGTTTTCCAGAGGCGCTCGGTCAATGGTCCATGTTCGAAATTGCATCCATGTCGATATTCGTAGAGCCCCGTCATAACGTTGACCCGGCTGGCCATGCATATTGCGGTCGTGTCGTAATGGTGGTCGAAGGTCATGCCATCCGATGACAACCTGTCGATGTGCGGAGTCTTGACCTCCTTGTTGCCGTAGCAGCCGAGCGAGTAACTGGACTGGTCATCGGTGAAAAGAAAAATAATGTTGGGCCTACTGTCGGCCCTTATTTCAAGAGCAAAAAAAAGTGCCAGAAGATAAGGAAAAGAAGATTTAAATAAATTTGCCATTTCTAGTTTCGGAGTCGACTTTTGTATTCGGGCCTGTCCTTCCAGTCTTGGAAGTGTTTTCGGTATTCGGGGATTTCGGTCCAAAAGGTTCGCGGAGGTTGCTCATCCACTTGTTTCTCCGGGTAATCCATCCCGTTGACGCTATCGGAAATGGATTGTCTCGCTTCATGGAGGATCGCTCGGAGCTTCTTGGCGCGAGGATGATTGGGCCGGAACAGATTCTTGCTTTCGGAAAGATCCTTTGAAAGATCGAACATTTCCAGTTTGCGTCCCTCGCCCTGAGGTTGAGAGAGGAATTTCCATTGGTTATC
>CEPJ01139346.1_pt1 | contig 12304 bp, 10 predicted proteins | sample 530561 | NCBI WGS metagenome assembly CEPJ01 (sample SAMEA2620404, study PRJEB7988) | marine metagenome | biome: marine biome (ENVO:00000447); feature: surface water layer (ENVO:00002042); material: "saline water (ENVO:00002010), including plankton (ENVO:xxxxxxxx)" | depth 5 m
CGAAACAATTTTTGATCCTGCAGAAATTAAAATCTCATTTTTAGATTTCAATTTACAGCCGTATTTTTTATTATATAAATTTAATATTTTAATTCTTAATTTTTCAAAACCTCTACTATCAGAATAATGGTAATTTATCTCTTTTTTTAAATGATTATTTAGATTAAATTTTTTTATTTTAAAAAATGCTTCACCTAAAGATAAAACTGTAATCTTTTTTTTTGATTTTCTATTTTGAACTATTTGATTCCAGTAAATTGATGAAGCTTCAGGTATTTTTTTATTTTTTTTATTCAGCTTATTTATCATTCGATTATCTCTTGTCCTTTACCCAAAATTAACTTTAATGAAAAATATTTTTAATAATTTCCAATAAACAATTCTAAATTTAAAATTTTCCACACAAAAAATGAATTTCCTAAGTCTTTTCTCTTTACGTAAGAAAGATATTCATCTTTAAAAAATTTATAATTTATTAAATCATTTTTAACTAGGTGTCCATTCTCTATAATATCTAAAATAATTTTATATTTTTTCTTTATAATTTCTCTTTGTGGTGTTACTACGTACTTTTTTCTTTCATTCACAGATTCTAAATTTTTTAAATGAATTTTACTATTGTTACCTATTATTTTATATCTATCTGGGTTACTGTATGTAAAAGTTGCTAAATCATGATCTAAAAATGGAACTCTAGTTTCTATGCCGAAAGCTCCACCACATCTATCCTGCCAATGTAATAATTTTGGTAATTTTGAGAAATTAATGTAATTCTTTGTTATTTTATCTAATGTTAAAATTTTCTTATCAAATTTTTTTTTACCAAGAATGGATCCATCGGGAGCATAAATAGCATCAAGTAAAAAAGTGTTTTTTAGAATTTTTACTTTATTCGAAATTTTGTTAAATTTACAAAATTGATCATAATTTTCGGGATTATTTTTTTTTTCAGAAATATAATAAGCAATTTGTTGATTAAAATATCCTAAATTTAATTCATCTGAACCTTCACCTGAAATTGTTACTTTAAATTTTCTTTGTTTGACATGTTTCATTAATTTATAAAGAGCCAATGTACCCATACCTCCTATGGGACCTTCATTAGATTTTATGGAGGATTTTAAATCATCAAAAATATCTTTTTCATCAATAAAAACAATTTCATGAGAATCTTTTTTTAAATTTAATTTTTTCTGTGTAAGTAATGACTCATCATATTTTAAATCTCTCCAACCATAAGAAAAGCTCTTTAAATTTTGAAAGTCCATTTCTTCAAGCATCCTATAGATATAACTAGAGTCTGCACCCGAGCTTAATAGTAATGCAATAGGAACATCGCTTACAAGGTTTCTTTTTAATGCTTTTTTAAATTCTTCCTTATAAGCGTCTTTAAAATCTTGAGCATTTTTTTGTATTAATTTTTTTTCTTTTTTTAAAAGCCAATACTTTTCAGAAAAAATAAATTTTAATTTTTCTAAATCGTATACGTAATAAGTTGCTGGATTAACTTTTTTTATACCTTTTATTAAAGTATATTCATCTTGATGAATTAAACCAAAATCTAAATATTCCTTTATTTTATGTAAGTTTAAATTTTTTTTATTATTAATAATATTTATAGGTTTAGCTTCTGTCGCACAAATGAAGAAATCTTCATTCTCAAAATAACATAAAGGTTTTACTCCAAATCTATCTCTTACTAAATATAGGTTTTTTTTTGAATTATCAAAAATTACGAAAGAAAAAATTCCGTTTAAAAATTCAGTCATTTTTTTTCCATATCTTCTAAAAAGCTCTAATAAAACCTCTGTGTCTGAATTTGTAGTAAATTTATGGTCTTTAAAATATTTTTTTTTTATCTCAATAAAATTAAAAATTTCACCATTAAAGACAATTATATTTCCAGTTTTTGCACAAATCATAGGCTGATTTGCTTTTTTTGATAAATCTAAAATTGATAATCTGTTGTGAAAAAAGGTTATATTATCTTTTTTTATAATCCTTGAGTCATCTGGACCCCTATGATTTTGACATTTCAATATTTTATCTTTTAAAATGTTACTTAAGTTTTTATTATTTTTATTTATTATAACGGTGAAACCACACATATTCTGAATATCAATAAATTTAGTTATTTATTATTATCTTTTATAATAGTAAATAAATAAAGATGAATAAAAATCCATTAATTACAATTTATACAATAAATAGAAATTACAGTAAATATTTAGATAAATGTATAAATTCCGTAATCAACCAAACTTATAAAAAAATTGAATATATAATTATCGATGATGGATCTACGGATAATTCAATTTCTATATTAAATAAGTATAAAAAATTTAATAATATAAAGGTATATTTCCAAAAAAAATCAGGTTTAATTAAATCAATTAATAAAGCGATAAAAGTTTCTAGTGGTGAATATATAGTGAGACTAGACTCTGATGATTTTTTACATAAGGATGCTATTAAAATTTTATTAAAAAAATTATTTGAGCTAAAAGCATCTGTAATATTTCCAGATTATTACACAGTTGATGAAAAAGATAATATTTTAAATAGAATTAAAAGACATAATTTTCAAAAAAATGTAACACTTCTAAACCAACCAGCTCATGGAGCATGCACTTTATATAAAAGATCAGTATTTGAAGAAGTTGGAGCTTACTCTAAAAAATATGATTGCCAAGATGGAGTGTATATGTGGTTTAAGGTAATTAATAAATACAAAATAGGAAATGTTAACAAGCCGCTATTTTATTATAGACAACACAGAAATAGTCTAACAAGAAAAACTTCAAAAATAATAAAAACAAAACAGCTTATTTTTAGAGAATTTAACAAAAAGAAGGTAAATAATATTTGTTTTTTTCCAATTAGAAAACTTAGTGAAATAAATCAAAATACTCAAAAATCAAAAAAAATATTCAAAAATAAACTAAAAGAACTAAATAAAATTTCTCAAATTAATAAAATTTTAATTAGTTCTCCTGATAAAAATATAAAAAAAATTGTTTTAAATTTAAATTCAAAAAAAATTTCTTTTTTTGAGAGAAAAAATTATTTTTCAAATTATGGAACTAGATTAAGTGAATTACTTTACGATTTTATAAAAAATCATAAAAAAAGATTTATGAATTGTGACAATATAATTTTATATACTTGGAATGAACTGAAGATTTCTTATATAAGCCACATGATTGATAATCTTGAAATTTTTAAACTTAATTGTGTAATTATAGTAAAGACTCTAAGAAATTTGTTATTTAAACATGACGGGTCGGGATTAAAACCTGTTGTAAAATATAACTCTGGACTTCAAATTGAAAGAGATATCATTTATTCACAGATTAATGGTATAGTTGCAATAAAATTTAAATCATTTTTGAAAACAAAAAATATTTATCATGAAAAAATTGGTCATGTAATTTTGTAAATTAGATTTCTAATTCTTTAAAGAAATATTTAAATCTTTAATTTTTTTGGATTTTTTGATTTTCTTTTTAGGGTTTCTATTAATATATTCAATTAAATCATCCATCGTATAATTATAATAATTTTTATTTTTTTTATAATACGCCTCTATAAATTTCTTAACGTAAATGTAGTCCTCTTTTGTGTCAATTGTCATAGAGTGTCTAGTTAAATGTTTCTTACCTACTGGTGCCGATCCAATGTTAAAAAAATCTTTATTATGCACAATATAATTTGTTAAATATTCAGTGTCATCTAGGTTTTTAAAGTTTTTATGAATAAAATCTAAAACTTTAAAATCAATAATTTCAGTTTCTGAACCACTTAGGAGGTTTTTGTGATCGACATAATCAAAATTATTTTTAAGAAAAAAATCTAGAGCTTTTTTAAAATAAAAATAATCAAATAAGATGTCATCTCCAGTTATACGCACCACTATATCTGGTTTAATCTTATTAAGAGGTATCATCATTCGATCGAGCACATTTTTTTCAGATCCTCTAAAAAATTTAATCTTATTTTTTTCTGCGATTTTAGTTAAACGAGTATCCTCATTATTTTTCGTGGTGCAAAAAATTACGTTACTTACACCAGCTAACTTTAATCTTTTAAATAAGTGTCCCAAAACACAAGTATCACCAATTTTTAGTAAAGCTTTATTTGGAAGTCTTTTCGATTTAGACCTTGCAACTATCACAAAATATATCTTATTTTTAAAATGATCTTTAGTTAAAATTTCATTTTTATTTAAATTTCTTATTAATCTTTTACCAAGAAAATTTTCTAAGTTTAGTGGATTTAGGTCTCTAAATGAACTTCTCAAAAAAACAAAGTCTCTCGATTTTATTTTATTTTTTTTCTTAATATTTTTTAAAGAAACCCAATTTTTTTTTACAGTTTTTCTGTATATAATTTCATTTCTAGAAAGTTCATAGGTTTTTTTTCCAAAGCTGGTTTCTATATTTCTTATAATTTTAACAAAATTTTTAAATTCATTTGGTTCAACAGATGAAAAATAATCTATTCCTTTTCTGTGTCTGTTAAATGTTATATGCTTCTCTAAAGAAGAAATACCAATACCTAAAGATAATAAAGGAAGATAAATATTGTAATTACTTGAACCAGATGTGTGGTCTTGATAGCCATATTCATATCTTTTTTTAAAATAGTTTTTTATCTGTTTGAGCCTATTTAAATTTATGTCTTCAATTAAAGTAGGATAGCTTTGGAAACCATGTAACAAAGTTATTTTTTTATTATCTAATTTTTTAAGAGAATTGTTAATTTCAAAAAAAGTACTTCCTCCACAAGAAATAAAAATTCTCTTTTTATAATTTTTTAATAACTTTAATAAATGAAGATTAGATAAATCAGAGGAATGTATCTTTATTCCATCAAATTTTAATTTTTGAGATAATTTATAGGCTTTTACTCCAAAAACGTCAGCATAAATTTTTTTATTAATTTTTTTCTTTAGATTATGAATTATATAAGCCCATTGCTTTTCTGAGAAAGATTGTTTTTTAAAATGATCGTATCTTGAATGATTTTTTGATAAAAATTCTTCGGCAAAATATATTTGATATTTGATTGCGTCAGCATTTGCTTTGTCCGCAGCTAAACCCAGTCTAAGAGCTTCCTTATAATTTCCTTGATGAGCATTTGCAATTTCTGCAATTATTTCAATGCTCATTGAATTTTTTTCCACTTATAGGTTTCTTTAAAAGGACAGCTTTTACAAATATTTATCGACTCAATCTCTCCATCAATATGTGCTTTTCGAACTTTATTAATATCATCACCATTCCAAATGCTCTCTAAATCCTTAATCTTTTTTTCTGGTAAATTATTTTTTTTTGGCATTTGAAGACGCATCATCTCAAAACCTCTATTTTTTGATTCAGATTTTTGCTTAACTTTTTTGTATTCTTTTTCACCATTTTCATATCCAAGGCTATCAAGATAACCCACTGTATAAGTTGCTCCCCAATCGTAACAACACATTCCAACTTTGCCATCATATGTTGTTAGCAATCTCTGAAATGGTTGCTCACATGGAAGTCTTTGATTTGATATATAAATATTATTTTTAGAATCTTTCATTAGAGCTGCTTCGCTACCAAATTCTTTAATAAGATCATCATTATTTTTTGATAATTTTCCATAAAATTTTTCGTTTAAATCACTTAAATTTCCTCCTCTCTCTGTATATTGTTTTACAGAAACTTCATCTACTATATCTTTAAATAGTTTATAATATTCATCTTGCTCTTTCCTCGTTTCCTCAGTCAATATCATTTGAATTTTAGTTCTAGGGAATGGGGAGTCTAATTTTTTTCTTATTTTAGAAAAATTTGAGATATTTCTATAGATATTATCAAAATTATTTTTGCTAAATCTACCAGGTCTCATTTTTTCATATATTTTCTTTGTACCTCCATCAAAAGAGTAAATCATAATATCTAATCCAGATTTAATAATTGCTTCAGACATTTTTTCATCTAATTTTGTAGCATTAGTGTTTATAAGAGTTTCTAATATTCCTTTTTGTTTTGCATAATCAACAATTTCAGGGAACTTCGGATTTAATAAAGGCTCACCTCTCCAATTAAATTTCATTGATGGAATGCCCAATTCGGATGCTTGGTCTATTAATTTAAAAGCTAATTCTTTTTTCATAATTTTGTCTGGAGTAGCTACATACTGGCGATAACAAAATGAGCATGCTAAATCACATATAGATGCGACCTCTAAATCCAAGCATAGAGGATTTATCCTATTATCCTGAAATTTTTTACCATAAAGTTTTTTTTGAAGGGAAAATTTAGGTTGATTATGCCATTTTTTTCTGTAATCGACATAATTTCTTTTAAAGTCAATTAATAAATTTTTAATTTCTATTTTATTTTTATTTTTAGATCTATAAGTAAATGATTTATTTAAATGCATATTTTTTATCATCCAATTTATTCTTTCTTCCTCTCCACCAGATAAATTTTCAATTGCATATTTTCTAGAATTTCCTTCAGTGCCTAACTCAAAATCACAACCAACACCTAATACATTTTCTTTTGAATAAGACATTATTTAAAATTCATTAATTTTTTAGTTTATAATTTTTAAAAGGAAATTCTCTTCCCATAAAATTCGGCATTATACGCTTCAAGTTAAATAAATCTTCTCCAAAATTTATTCCATCAATAGCAGATGGTGAACAAATAATTCCACAATCAATAAGTGATGAAATCACAGTATCATTATAATGATGAATTTGTCCTTCTGGATATGAAAAATGTACTGTTTTCTGATTTAAGTTATAATTTATAAGAGATAACGTGGCTTTTACATCCATTTTCATTTTTTCAATGTTTTGAGCTGACATAATTTCATGATTTAATGTATGACCTCCAATAGTAAATAAGCTATTATTTTTTAATTCATTCAGCTCATTCCATGTCATAATTTTGTAGTCTGGTGAACTTTCAACAGATGGCGATACATTTGTGTTTTTGATCAATTCATTAATGATATTATTTTTTTTTTTTGAGTCCATTGACTTACAATATTTTTTTATTTCATTAATTGTATCAATTTTATTTTTGTCGTTATTTAAGTTGAAATGCATTTGTTTATTTAGGTTAATGTCAAGATTGCTGTTTCTTGTCCTATTTATACAATCTTCAATAATATCTACCCAAAACATACGATTGGTATTGACCATTCCTGCACAAATATAAAAAGTAGCTGGCACTTTATAGCTGTCTAAAATATCCGCAGCATATAGATAGTTATTTTGAAATCCATCATCAAAAGTTACTGCAACGGCATTTTCAGGCCACTCTTTGTCATTATTGTAAATTTCAACAACTTCATTCATACTTAAAATATTACAATTATTTTTTATAAATTTCATATGATTGTCAAATATCTTGATATTGATATGCTTACCTGAAAAGTTAACTATGCCCTTTTGGTCTTTATTTGTTACCCCATGGTAGAGAAGGATTGTTAATGGATTTTTTTTCATTAAATAATCTTAATAAAATAATCTAATAAATATATGCCTATAATGAAATTTGAAATTGCATTATAGTGCATTTTATTTTTAATTACTGTAGGCATAAAGGAATAATACCTTCCAATTTTTTTTTGTTTTCTTAAAATCAATTTTTTTTTCTTGTAACAATTTAGTGCCATTTTCAAAAGTTTAACAGCTAGGTCAGACTCAAAATATCTTAGAAGCCAGATTTTTGTTTTCTTATTGATTTTTATACTCTGCGATTTAAAAATTTGTCCTGTGTCAAGATCACTATTTAATTTATGTAAAGTAACACCAATACTTTTATAATCTTGATGGTACCATGCCCATAGATTTGAATCTAATCCTCGATATTTTTCTGCAATACCCATATGAACATTTAAAGCCTTAAGTCTTAGCATTTCTAAAAGTTGTCCTTTTATTAAATCAGCACCGCTAACTATTACAAAATCTGATTTTGAAATTTCTTTTTTACACTCATTTGTGATCGAGGATAAGCTCTTAATTTTTATAATTTTTTTTACTCTTCTTAAATCCAACCTTGTCTTCTTATTAAATCTTTTTAATAACTCAGTTTTCTCAAATTTTGCCCACAAAGGATTTGTTCTAAAAGTTGCTTTATAAGAGATTGTTTGAAATATACACGTCTTTAAATTAACTCCATTATCTAAAAGACTATTTATAATAAATCTTCGGTGTAAGGTGTCAGTTCCAATCAATAAAACATTCATGTTTGTCTTTTAAACACCCAAATTTAAATTTTTTTTTATCAATCTACCTAATCTGACTAAATTATTAAATTCACTTGGTGTTGCGGAAAGAGCATGGTCTCTAATAGTTGTATCCGATTTATCAAGAGTAAAATGTTTTTCAATAACAGATGCCCCACGCACTATTGCCATTAAAGCTAATTCGATTCCAACTGAATGATCACTATAACCTGATAAATTAGTTTTAGTAAAATCTTTTGGAATATCCTTAAGTACCCATGGAAGTGCTGGATATTCAGATTTACACCATAAATACTCAATATTGTCATAACTTCCAAATGGAGCTTTTTCATCAGTCATACCCAATGAAATAAAGGTGCGCTTCTTCTCATCTAAAATTTCTTTAACAAGTTTTTTATTATCTACTACAGTTCGTGAGGCAATTTTATATGCATTGAAATTATGCTTTTTTACTAATTCATATGCTTTGTTAGTAAATATTGAAAATAATGGTTTAATGCCATGGAAGTCACAACATTTTTTAATAAGCTCTATTTCATCATTTCCTAAGTTGTTAATTTCATCTTTTTTATCTCTCCAACCCAATTGAAATTTTGCAAAATCGGCTCCAGCTATTGATGCTTGTTTTATAAGTTCGAAAAATAAACCAAAATTACCATTATGATTGAGACCAATTTCAGCTATAAATGTTAAATTGTCTGATTTCATTTGTACGAGTATCTCCTCAATAATCCTTTCTTTTTAAAATCATAACTGCCAATCTGTATTCTGTTTAGGAAAAACACTTTTTAAATCAAAAATTTTTAATTTTTTATTTCCAAATGATTTTATCTTTTTAATACCCATCTCGTAAAATATTTTGTGTGGAACTGCCAATACTATAATATCGTAATATCTTTTTTTATTTAATTTTTTCAATAATTTAACTTTATATTCTTTTTTTACAAACGCTTGATCAACTACAGGATCATATACATGTGTTATCACATTATTTTTTTGTAAACAATCAATTATATCGAATACCTTTGAATTTCTAGTATCAACACAATTTTCTTTAAACGCTAAACCAAGTATCAAAACTTTTTTATTATGTGAATCTATATTATTTTCATTTAGAGTTTTTATAATTTTTTTTGCGATGTAAAAACTCATATTATTATTTATTTTTCTACCTGCCAAAATAACTTTAGGATCATAATTTAATTGTTTTGCTTTGTAAGTTAAATAATAAGGATCAACACCAATACAGTGGCCACCAACAAGACCAGGTTTAAAAGGAATAAAATTCCACTTGGTCTCTGCAGCCTTTAAAACTTTAGAAGTATCTAAATTTAGTTTTTCAAAAATTACCGAACATTCATTAACAAAAGCTATATTAATATCTCTCTGAATATTTTCTATTACTTTTGCAGCTTCTGCTATTTTAATGCTATCAGCTACATGAAGACCTGCTTTGATTATCTTTACATAAAGTTTTTTAATTAAATTTAAAGAATGTTTATTTGATCCACTTACAATTTTAATAATATTTGTTAATTTTTGCTTATTTGTGCCTGGATTAATTCTTTCTGGTGAATATCCTAAAAAAAAATCTTTATTTAATTTAAATCCTGATGCTTTTTCTAAAATTGGTGCACAGTATTCTTCTGTGCAGCCAGGGTAAACGGTTGACTCATAAATAACGAGTGAAGATTTTTTTAAATTTTTGCCAACAAGTTCAGATGCTTTTTTTAAATAAGATAAGTCAGGTTTTTTATTATTTTTAACAGGAGTAGGTACAGTTATTATAAAAACATCTGTATCTTTTAACTTTTCTGAATTATTTGTAAAATAAATTTTTTTTTTTATGTTCTTTTTCTTTATTATTATTTCTTTTGTTCTATCTATTCCTTTTTTTAATTCTTGAATTCTTTTTTTATCTATATCAAACCCTGTTACCTTAAAGTATTTAGAAAATTCTATGGCTAAGGGTAAACCAATGTAACCCATGCCAATAATTGAAATATTGAACTTCATTTTTAAGATTTATAATAATCATCAAACCATTGTACAAACCTTTTTACGCCACTTTCTAAATTTGTAGATGGTTTAAATTTTATCCAATTAAACAATAAGTCTATATTCGCGTGAGTATATTTTACATCTCCTTGCTGCATGCCAATATATTTTTTTTTAGCTTTTTTTTTACAAATATTTTCAGTTATAGATATAAGTTTTTTTAAATGGGTAGGTTTATTGTTACCAATATTAAAAATTTTATATGGAACAAAATGTTTTTTATTTTCTTTTTGTGAACTAGGAATTTTTCTAATCAATTTAGCTATCGCTACAGATACATCATCTATATATGTAAAATCTCTGTGCATTTTACCTTTATTAAATATTTTAATTATCTTATTTTTCTTAATAGAATTTACCAACAAAAAGAGGAACATATCTGGTCTACCCCATGGACCATAAACTGTGAAAAATCTTAAACCAGTTGTAGGCAATTTAAATAAGTGGCTGTATGAGTGTGCCATTAATTCATTAGATTTTTTTGAAGCTGCATAATAGCTGATGGGTTCATCAATTTTGATATTTTCTTTAAATGGGTACTTTTCATTTCCTCCATATACACTAGAGCTACTTGCATAAATTAAATGTTTTACTCTAAACAACTTGCAACACTCGAGAACATTTGCAAATCCAACAAGATTTGAAGTTGTGTAATCAAATGGGTTAGTTATGGAATTCCTTACTCCAGCTTGTGCAGCTAAATTAACGACAAAATCTGGTTTAAATTTTTCAAATATTTTTTTTAATTTTTTAAAATCTGAAATATCAGCTTTTATAAATTTGAAATTTTTTTCATTTTTAAGTTTCTTTATACGGGCTAATTTAAGTTTTTTATCATAGTATGAATTTAAATTATCTAACCCTAGCACTTTAAATTTTTCATTTAAAACACTTAAGCTTACATGCATTCCAACGAAACCAGCGGCTCCTGTTATTAAACACTTCATAAAGATTGCTTTAAATTTGATTATTGGATTTTATATAATATTAGAGATGTTTGTTCAATTTTTATTTATTGCAAATATAAAAAATTAATATTAGTGATAAATTTATTAAATTACTGAATTTAAGGATTAAATTTTATTTTTATTTTATTTTTTTTTAAAACAAGCTGTTATTGTTCTGCCAATACCAAGATCCGACTGTGCTTCGCCAAGATTTATATATTTTTTTAAATCTTTTTTAATAACTTTTTCTACCTCTCTATAAATATTATAAGCGTGTATCCCAAATTTTTTGTTTATATAAAAATTAGTTTTTTTATTAAGTAAGAATATATCTATAGGAAAGTTAGTAAATATTTTTAAACATTTAAAATTTTTAAAGAGTTTCTTTAAAGAAATTGGTGTGAAATAGTTCTTATGTTCTTGATTTACAAAATTAGCTTTGTGATAAGGGATTTTAAAATTTTTTAAATATTTTTTTTGATAGGGGCTAAAATCATTTGGAACATTTACAAGTAATAAACCAGAGTTATTTAAATATTTGTTAATAAATTTTAAAGTCGAATTTAAATCACTCAAATGCTCTAAAACTCCATGAAAAATGATTACATCATATTTTACTTTGAGTGAATTTTTAATCTCAATAAAGTCACCTTTAAAAAAGTTAATCTTTTTAAATGTTTTTTTATTATGAAACTCAAAAGGGTGACTAGTAAGTTCAATACCTGTATAATTATATCTTTTGTGCAGATATCTTGCACCAAAACCTTCACCACACCCTATTTCTAATATTTTTATATTTTTCAGCTTAAGTGAAGTTTTAATTAGATAATCATAAATCTTAAAAGGTTCTAATTTTTCATTTATTTCGTCACTTGAATATTTTTTTTTATAAAAACCATGTGATGCATAATAATCTTTAGAATAATGGTTTTTATCAAAACTTTTATTTAAACTAAGAATACCGTTAAATTTAGATAATTTTTTCTTCATTTTAAAATATCTATTTGAAATAAAATTTTTTTCAGTGCATAAATCAAGCCAATTGAGCTATT
>CEPJ01036715.1_pt1 | contig 12281 bp, 15 predicted proteins | sample 530561 | NCBI WGS metagenome assembly CEPJ01 (sample SAMEA2620404, study PRJEB7988) | marine metagenome | biome: marine biome (ENVO:00000447); feature: surface water layer (ENVO:00002042); material: "saline water (ENVO:00002010), including plankton (ENVO:xxxxxxxx)" | depth 5 m
GCAGGTAGAGTTCCTGTCGGTATAGATTCGTCTGATACAGATTTTGATACTGCCGAAGAAACAGGCGGATCAAAAACACATACATTAACAACAACTGAATTGCCTTCACACACTCATACTCACACAGTACAAACAGGCCGTAGTTTTAGTTCTTCAATAGGAAGTGCGCCTGTTGTTCAAGGAAGTGATAATACAGTTTTAAGCTCGTCTGCTGTTACAACATCAAGTACAGGTGGCGGATCTGCTCATAACAACGTACAGCCATACATAGTTGTATATATGTGGAAGCGTACAGCATAGGAGCTACACATGGCTCTAGTTCCAATTACACCACCAGCAGGAATAATTAAAAATGGTACTGATTATGCTAATAAAGGTCGATGGGTAGATGGTGATTTAGTACGCTTTGAAAATGGCTACTTAAAACCTTTGGGTGGTTGGACAACTTTCAGACAAAATCCAGTTGGCACTTTTTTAACTGCTACAGTTACAACTGCATCATCAAGCGCAAATATTACTGTAACTACTTCAGTCACTCATAGTCTTGTTGTTGGTGATACAGTAGTTCTTGAAGATTTTGTAGCTACAGGCGGTATAACTGCCAATCAAATTAATACAACTTTTACAGTAGCAACTGTGCCTTCAACTACGACATTTACTGTCGCTACAACTGGTACTGGAACATCTGCTGCAACTTCTGCTTCTGCAAGAGTTATTAAGCCAGCCGTTCCAATAGGTATGTATTCTTACAAAGCAAATAATGGTGAAGAAGTTTTAGCTATTGGCACAAGATCTGGAATAAATGTTTTATACAACGATGTTTGGTATGACATTACCCCTGCTGGTTTTGTTGGCGATAATGTTATTACTTCAAATGGTTATGGAGCTTTTCATTATGGTGTAGAGGATTGGGGAGATGCAAGAAGCACGTCTGGAATACAATTTGACACCAAAAGTTTTTCTTTTGCTAACTGGGGAGAGCATTTAATTTTTTGCTTTGCAGGCGATGGCAAGATTTACCAATGGCGACCTGATGCTGGTAGTGGCAGTCCAGATACAATAGCTACCGCAGTAACTAATGCACCAACTGGCTGTCAAGCAATTGTTGTGAGTAATGAAAGACATTTAATTGCAATAGGTTCTGGCGGTGATCCTCGTAAGATAGCTTGGTCTGATAGAGAAGATAATACAACTTGGACATCTTCTGCTAGAAATACTGCTGGCGATTTACAAATAGCTACTGGTGGTAAAGCAACTTATGGTGTTAAATTTAACAACGATATTATTATTTTTACTGATGTTGGTATAAACAAGTTGTACTACTCAGGTAGTCCATTTGTTTATGGCATACAAGATGCTGGAGTAAATTGTAAAGCAATTAGTGCAAGATCAATTGTATCTTCTGGTGGTTTCTTATCATGGATAAGTGAAAACTCTTTCTTTACTTACGATGGTAGAGTAAGAGAACTAAAATCAGACGTACATGATTTTATCTTTGACAACATACAACAAAGAACGCAACAAGCTACATTTGGCGCACATAATATTGATTACAACGAAATCTGGTGGTTTTTTCCAGTAGGTGATACAGACCAATTAACACCAAACAAATACATTATTTGGAACTATTTAGATAATGTTTGGTCTATTGGTGAACTCGATAGAGGTGCTTGGATAGATCAAGGTGTTTTTGACAATCCAATAGCTTGTGACGCTAGTGGTTTTGTTTATGAACACGACAAAAGAGCTTTGTTTAATTCACCAGGATTAGGCACAAGAAAACCTTTTTGTCGTACTGGCCCATTAGAAATAGGTAATGGCGATAAAGTTGCACAAGTAAATCAAATTTTACCTGATGAAGAAACAACAACTTTACCAGCAATAACTTTAAGTTTTACTGGCCGTTTTACACCATTGGGTACAGAAACAGATTTTGGTAGTTTTTCTTTTAACTCTGATGGTTATACCGATGCTAGATTTTCCGCTAGACAAGTACAAATGAAAGTAGAAGGCGATGTGACACAAGATTTTCAAGTTGGTAAAATTAGATTGGATGTACAATCCAGAGGTCGCAGATGATTGATCCTGCTAGTAAAAGTCAATATATACAAAGAGTAACTAATGCCAAAGTAAGTTTGACTACTACCAACGCAACTACTTTATTTACTGCACCATCTGGTTCAGATTTTGATTTTGCAGTCATTGAATCTATTTTGGTAAATAATAATAATTCAGCATCGACTACTTTAAATGTTACCTTAACTGATACTAGCTCTAATGTTTTTAACATTTACGATGATTTTGCTATCGCAGGAAATACAACTACTGAATTATTAAGTAGAGATTTAGTTTTGCAAGCAGGCGAAATACTTAAATTGACTGCTAACGATGCTAATAGAATTATGGCAATAACCAGCCTAGTTGAATATGCAAAAGGCGATTAAAGAAGAAGATTGGAAATATCATTGGGAATATTGTAAGCAATTTATTGAACCTGCTTTAAAACATCAAGATTCCTATACAATAGATGATATAGAAGATAAAATAAGACGTGGATTTTTCCATTTGTGGCCAGGCAAAGAATCAGCTTTTATAACTGAAATTGTTACGTTTCCACAGCACAAAGTAATGAATTTATTATTTTGTGGCGGTAAATATGAAGAATTAGAAGAAATATTAGCTTCTATAGAAACTTTTGCTAAAGCTATTGGTATAAAAAGATTATATGGTGGTGGTCGCAAAGGTTGGCTTCGGAAACTTAAAAGGCTTGGTTTTGAACAAGAATATATGATTAGAAAAGAATTATGAGTAAAGGCGCAACAACACAAGAAGCAATAGTACCGCAATATTTACAAGATCTTTATACAGACGCATCTGAACGAGGACTTGCTGCTGCTGATATGCCTTTTAAAGCATACTCAGGAGATATGGTTGCTGATCTTACACAAGATCAAATGGATGCTATGCGAACAACTAGAAATTTATTTGGTCAATCTATGGCTCTTGATCCAAGAGCTAATTTGGCACAATTAGCAACTATGGGTACGCCTAATGTGCAAGCTGCATCTTTATTAGATACTGACATAGCTCGTTATCAAAATCCTTTTACAGAACAAGTTTTAGAACCTGCATTAGCAGACATCCAAAGACGACAAGATATGGCACAACAAAGAGCGCAAGACAGAGCAATAAGAGCTGGTGCGTTTGGTGGTAGTCGTTCTGCTTTAATAGAATCAGAAGCTACTAGACCATTTGCTGAAGAAGCAGCACAAACAATTGCTGGCTTACGCTCCAGAGGATTTGGTCAAGCATTAAGTATGGCTGAAGCTGATGCAGCTCGTAGGCAACAAGCAGCACTCAATCAAGCAAACTTAGAACTAAGAGCTAGACAACAACAAGCTGGTTTATTAGGTGGTCAATTAGGCGAACAGTATCGTACGCTTGGTTTATTATCTGGCATCGGTGGACAACAACAAGCACTAGAACAGGCTAGGTTAGAAGCACAACGAGCTGAGTTTAACAGAGAACTTGACTTCCCATTACGTCAGTTAGGAATATTACAAGCAGCTTCAGGACAAATATCTCCTGCGGTTATTGGACAAAAAACGCAAAAAGAAACTGGTTTGGGCGATATTTTAGCTGCTGGAGCAGGTATATTAGGAGCTGGTTTTACTGGCGGTGCTTTTAATAAAGGTGGTGCTTTTGCTCCAGGCGGAATGTTTAGTTTAAAATAATTATGGCAGAACCTTTTGACAAAACTTTTTCATCAGAATTTGTACCTAGTCCAGAACAAATACTGGGTTTTTTGAAACACAGAAGAAAAATAGCAGATGCAGAACAAGCGTTAAAAGACGGAAATGCTTATATGTTTGGAAGAACTTTGCGTACTAACAAACCAGAAACTTACGCTACTTTTATGCCACCACAACCAGGAAGTATGTATGATCCACAAAGAACAGAACTAGATATAGCTATGACAACAGATCTTAGAAATACTATAAGTCCTTTGCTGTCGCCTAATATTTTTGCTAGACCTAACAGTAGTGCATTACTTAATGATGTAAATGCAAACTCAGCTCCTTTATTATCTCAATCACAACCTGGAACTTCTTCAAGAACAAGATCAAGAAGGGGTATGACTTCAATTCTTGAAACACCAATAACAGAAACGCAACCTCTATTAGGTAACATAAATTCAGGTTCGTCAGATAATATGAATCGAATGGAAAATATGTCATTAATGGAACTTGCCAACGCTTTTGCAGAAGATGAAAAAGATTTTGATGATGAAATAAATAAAGAAATAGAATTAAAAAAACAAACTGGACTTGGTAATTTTTTAGCAAGACTAGGTGGTGGCATTACATTAAACGAAAAAGAAAGAAAAGCCTTGTCGCCAAAAGCAAGAGAAAAATATAACCAAGAAAGATTAAGTGCAAGAAATAAGGGAATTGGAGAAATGCTTTTGCTTTTAAGTGATGCGCTTGCTGGGAGAGATATTGTTGGGCGCGCTATAGATAGACTAGATGCTAGATTGCCTGAAGAAAAAAGTGCTAGAGAAAAAATTAACGAAGAACTTTTAAGGGTTTATAGAGCTTTAGAACAAGCTGGTGGAAATCCTGAAAAATTGCCAGAGTATGAAAAGGCTTTATACAAATCCTTGATAGCTAAAGAACAAAATTATGGTTTTCCAGGTTTTGTATTTAATTCTAGTAATAATGAAAATCAAGAAGAAGATGAAGCAGATCTTATAGCAAAAAAATACTTACCACAATAATAAAAAATGGCAACTTTAAGTCAATTAAAAGAAGCTATCATAAAAGCAGATGCAGCAGGAAATACAGAAGATGCACGAGTTCTTGCTAAAGCAATTAGAAAAATTCAAACACAACCTGTCGAACAAGAAAAACTAACCGAAGAATCTATCAAAACAAATCCTACTTGGATAAAAGCATCTAAATCTATTTATAAATTTAATGAAGGAGATGATGCTCCTGATTTAGATTCAGATGAACAATATGCTAATTATGGCCTACGTTACATGGGTAATTTTAATTACAACTTACCTAAAATGGGTTATGAAGCTGCACAACTAAATAATGCTACAGATCAACAGAAAAAAGATTTTGTTACTCTGATGGATATGTATGATGAAAAAGAAGCTAGTTTAGCTGGCTTTGGTAGAGCAATAAAAGGTTTAGCTTTAGATCCATCCACATATTTAGGTATTGGTACATTTGGTGCTGCAACTGCTGGAGCGCAAGCTGTTAAACAAGGAATAAAAGCTGGAGTAAAAGAAGCAACCAAAGCTGGTTTGAAACAAGGTGCTAAAGTAGGTGCTATAGAAGGAGCAACTTATACTGCTGCTGATAACGCTCTAAGACAAACAGCAAGAATAAATGCTGGCGCACAAGAATCTTTTGATTTAGGTCAAACCGCTAAAGCTGCTGCTTTGGGTGCAACAGTTGGGGGATCTTTAGGTGGTGCTGTTGGAACAGCAGGTGGTTTTGTTTCTGCTGGTGGAAAACTAACAAATCCATTTAAGAAAAAATTAAATGAAGCTGTTGAAGTTGAAGAAGAAAAATTAATTGATACAGAATCTACTATAGCTGATGTAAAAAAAGATATAGAACAAAGAACAAAAGAATTTTCTGAAGAAGCTGCTAGAGAATCACAAAAATTATTTGGTGAAATTACAGATAGTGTACAGCCGTCTTTAACTACTGGATTAACAAAAGAAGCATTAGACATTGGCACTAGGTTTTTAACTAGATTAGGTGTGCCAACAAATCCAGATTTAAAAGTATCAGATCAAATTTTTGATGCTTTATCTTTAATTAAAACAGATGAAAAAGCTGGTTTAGAGTTTGCATCTTTACTAAAAGAAATAAACAAAACTCCAGAAGATTTTGCAAATATGTTGCGCTTAGATGTTCGAGAAGGCGCAAGAAAAATGAATTTATATAGTCAAGTTTCTAAAAATTTAAAAGACTTGGGAGCAAGAGTATCTGATTTAGCTCCAGAAGATCCTTTAAGCGATTCTTTGGCTAGAAAGTTTAGCAAAGGAACTCAAGCACTAGATAATGTCAGAAGGGGTTTATTGGTTAGTCAAATTGCTACAACTGCTAGAAACTTTACAGCTCAAATTGGCAGGGTTGGTATGCACACTTTAACAGATGTTATTGATAATACTTTAAACACAACTTTTAATCCTGTTAGAAGATTGTTTGGTGCAGAAACAAAACCTGTTGATTACTCACAATCTTTAAGTTTATTTGCTAATTTAACTAAAGATACGAAATTTGCTAAAGAAGCTACTGAATTTATTACTAAATATTTTGTTAATGAAAAAGATAGACTTTTTACTAGCTATGCTTCTGATGTTGCAGATGCTTCAAAAAGCAAAATTTTTAAAAGCGCACAGAAAGTTGTAGATGGTTTAAACTTTTTTAATAGACAGCAAGAATATTTTTACAGGAGAGGAATGTTTGCTTCTTCTTTAGATAATACTCTAAGAAACAAAGGCACAACTTTAAAAGAAGTTGTAGAAACTGGAAATTTAAAAAATTTAAACCAAGAAGATGTTGCAAAAGCAGTAGATGATGCACTTGAATTTACTTATGCAAAAACTCCTGATAATTATTTTGCAAAACAATTTGTTGATATAACAAATAAACTACCTTTTGTTTTAACCGCTTTAATACCATTTCCTAGATTTATGGCAAATGCTATTCAATTTCAATTTAGATATAGTCCATTGGGATTTACCTCTTTATTAAAACCAAGCGAAATAAAAAAAATAGCAAACGGAGATATGAAAACTTTAAGTCGAGCTATGCTAGGAACTGGCTTGTTACTTGGTGCTGTTGAAGCAAAACGTAAAGGCTTTGGTGGTGAAAGATGGTATGAATTAAAAACGGAAGATGGTAAAACTGTTGATGCAAGACCTTACTTTCCACTAACGCCATATTTGTTAGTTGCTGACTTTATTGTTAGAGCTGAATCTGGTAGAAGATTGCCAGAAACTAAAGAAATTATACAAGGCTTAACAGGCGCACAGTTTAGAGCTGGTGCAGGATTACGTTTGGTAGATGATTTTGCAAACGGTTTAGCTGGAGTTGATACCGAAGCTAAAGTTAGCAGACAAGTTACCAATTTTGTTTCTGATGTTTTGAGCGGTTATCTAACACCCTTTAGAATGTTTAATGACTTTTTAGATCAACAACAAGAATTTAGAAGGGCAGTTCCAGAATCACAAACTTTTGCAGATGTTCCAGAAAATATTGCAGAACAGTTAAAAGGCAGCATACCTTTTTTAAGAGAGGAAATACCAGAATCAGTATCTCCTACAAGATCTGCCACGCCTGGCAGACCAGAAACAGTTAGAGTTCCTGGAACAGAAATAGAAGTGCCTGGCCCACTAGCAAGACAATTAACTGGTATTACTGTTAGAGAAGCAAAAAATTTAGCAGAAAAAGAATTTGATCGTTTAGGTTTTAAGCGTAGAGATATAATGCCTTATACTGGTAGTCAAAAAGCAGATAATATTTTAGCTAAATACATGGGAAGAATGGTTGAATATTATGTTCCAGGAATTGTTGAATCTGAACTTTATAAACAATTAAACAATCCACAAAAAGAAATACTTTTAAAAGAAGAACTAAAAAAAATGAGAAGCACAGCAAGAGTTTATGCTTATGGAGAAAACCAAGAACTATTTGATAAAATTAAATTTAGGAGAAAATTAACAAGACCTGAAAGGTTATTAATAGAGCGACAGTTTCCAGGTGCTTTAAGAGAGTAATGTCCAGAGCCACAGAGAGAACAGGCCGAGCAGGCGAGTATGCTGTGGCTAGTTTTCTGAGCTTAGAAAGCGATACAGTTCACGTTTTACCACATGGCAGTCATGCCGACATAATTTTTGAAATAGACGACACCATGTACAAGTGCCAGGTAAAAACTGCTGCTTTAAAAAAGATGTGCCATAAGACTCACAAAAGAGTTAATTGGTGCTTTGATATGCGCAGAGGTGCTAACACCAAAATCAGAGATTACAAACAAGGCATGGTTGATCTTTATGCCTTTTATTGTCTGGAATACAACACGATAATATTTAAAATATTTGAGAACAGCAAAAGAACCAAAGTAACTTTTAAAGACTCTCTTATGAAAAACGTAGATTCAAAAGAGAGCCTTTACGAAGCAATCAAGTTGTTGAATTAAATTACTTCCAGTTTTCTCCTAATTCAATATACTCCAAACATCTTTCATAGGCTTCTTCGTATGAGTCGCAGTAATGTTGATCGTGGTATGGATCATTTGGATCTTCGTCATCAAAACCCCCCCAAACCCAAGTTGTATAACAATCAAAAGTATCGCCATCAAACGCAACGTGTAAAAAATTATATTTACTTTGTAGTTTTGATATTTTTCTTCTAAAAGAATATTCAGTTTCTACAAAGTCTAAATCTTCTTTTGATTTAAGTTGTATAGCCTTTTTCCTTTTAAGTTTAAGATACTCTTTATAATTTTCGTGATCTCCACGAATCATATCATCTATTTTTTTCATAATTTTCTCCTTTTGTTTAATTAATAAAACATCATTATAACACACTTTTTATCACAATGCAACCCCTTAATAATCACTAAACTACTTGCTTTATCACTTTTAATCTAGTACACTTTGTTTATACAAAGGAGAAAGCATGACAGATTACATAGACAGAATGATTGAGCAAACTAAAAAAGAAGATGCTCTAAGAGATAAGGGAGTAATTATTTTAAATGATTACAGACACAGAAAATTAGGAGAAAAGAATGAGAGAACCTAAAGACTTAATCATTTTATTATTGCTTGGGATTATATTTGTTTTTGTTTGGAACTTAAAAATTTACTTGGTGTAGGAGAAGAAGATGAAAAAGATAACCTCAGACAAACTTAACCAAAGCATCAAACAAGTAACCTGGATTAATAGCAAGGGCCAGAAACAAATCAGCTACTATCTTAAATATACTTTCAATGGCAAAAGAAGAAGCATAAAGATAGGCAACGCTGCAACTCCCATACAAACAGTACGCAAGATTGCAAGTGAACTACAAGCTAAGATGTTGCTTGATACTAGCTTTGATCCTTTAGCTAAGAATGACAAGCACACAGCAACGACAGATTATGTCTTTGCTAAATATCAACAACAGTTGGAAATGAATAACAGAAAAACCATTCAAGAGTATGTGCGCTTGTACGAGAAAGACATCAAGCCTAGCTTTGGTCATTTACCAATAGATGCAATCAGTAGAGGAGATGTTAAGTCTTGGTTTGACGAACTCAGTTTAAGATCTAAATATACTGCTAATCGTTGTCTGACTATTTTAAAGACTGTCTTTGAGATTGCGATTGATTACGAATACTTGGAAACCAATCCAGCTAGTAGAATCAAGAAGCACGTAGAGGTAAAAAGAACTAGACATTACACACCAGAAGAAAAGCTAAATATCTTTAAAGAATTATTTAGAAGATTAGACGAAGATAACTCTTTGTTGCACTCAGTTAGCTTTATTCTTTTACTGATATTTACTGGCGCAAGGAAGTCAGAATTAGCTCGTGCTACATGGGATGACTGGTATGGCGACTATATTGAGTTGAAAGAGCATAAAACCGATAAAGGTGGCAAAACCAGAAAAATTTGGTTGAATTCTCAAAGTCGGAGCGTCATACAAGCTCTACAAGGCGAGAAAAAGAAAAAAACGATACTTGGTATCAAAAACCCTAAAAGGCTCTGGAACAGCGTAAAATTAGCTTGTAACTGCAAAGACCTTAGATTGCATGATTTAAGACATAGTTTTGGCACAATTTCTATCAATGCAGCAAATATTCAAACTTTGCAGACTGGAGAACTTATGGGCCATAAATCTTTAGCCATAATGCAACGCTATCAGCATATTGAAGATAAAACGAGTAAGGAAAACATAGAGAAAATTGGTGACGAAATTCTCTCAGGAATTGATTTACCTACAACTTATCAATGACAAAAATCTGTTTAGCCTTTTCAAAAGAAATATTATGATCTTCTGCCAAAAAAGTGAGTTTCTGTCTGGGAAAAGAATTTTTGTCTTGAATAGCGTTCATCACTATTTTCTTTTTTGTGACAGTATCGTAAGAGTTCCAAGAACTAATTTGTTTGAGATTACGACCACAAATACAAGAATCTTTAAGTCCATAAGTTGTAGAGCAAACAGATATGCAAGGAGAGTCCTCTAATGAAGTGGACAATCCATCCATTTTTAGTTGGTCACGAAAACACATTCTTTGCTCTTTCATATAATTTGTGTTTTAATTATATCACTTGGAAGGAAAATTTAACAAACAAGAAAAAATTATGAGTGACGATAAAAAATTTATTACCGCCAAAGAACTAGCTAATCGTTGGAAAAGGAGTCCACGCACATTAGCCAATCAACGTCTAGCTGGTGTTGGTTGCCCTTACTATAAAATATCTGGCAAGGTTTTGTACGATCTTGATGATGTAGAAAAAATGGAGAAAAGTAACTTTGTTAGCCGTAGCGACTAAAAATTTTATAAAAGATAGTATGCCCTCTAAGCACGCTAAATATTCTCCCTCAAGCGCAGAGCGTTGGTTTGCGTGTCCAGGTTCTATCAAACTCTCAGAGGGTGTTGAAAAAGAACCTGTTGGCAGACCTGCACTTGTTGGTACTTTTATACACAACATGGCAGAAATGCTTATGAAAGGACACTTAGAGGGCATCACTTTAGAAGATTATTGGCTTGGTAAAAGCGAAACTGTTGAAGATGTAAAAATTTATGCCGACCAAGACATGATTGATTGTGCAAAGTTTTATGTGGATTACATAGAGAGCAGAGCAAAAGAATTAAATGCCAAGCCTTTGATTGAAGAACAAGTAAGCATTGAAGAAATAAATCCTGAGTGTTGGGGTACAAGTGATGCGATTATCTTTAATAAAGAAGTAATTGAAGTGGTTGATTTAAAGACAGGTACATGGCCTGTCAGTCCTGAGAATAATTTACAAATGTCTATCTATGCACTAGGCGCATTAGCTCGTTATGGTCATGAGGATATGAAAGTGATCATGACGATAGTGCAACCGAGATCTAAACAAAGTGTTCGTTCGTGGGAAACTACTGCCGAATACTTAGTAGATTGGGGTTTTTCAGATTTAAAAAATGCTCTCGATGCCTGTGAAGCAGAAACACCAAATTACGCTTTTGGCGAACAATGTAGATTTTGTCCAGCTAAAAAAGTATGTGAAACCTATAAATTAAATGGAGATAGTAAATATGACTGATGAAGTGCAAAGTCCAACTGTGAAAATTGACGATAAAGAATATTTAGAAGCTGATTTGTCAAAAGAGCAAATGGAATTATTAAATATGGCTAAATATTTAGCGCCAAAAGAACAAGAAGCGCAAAATCAAGTTGCCATAATACAAGATCATAAACGAAGGTTAATTCAAGAATTGAAAAATTCTTTGGAAAACAACAATAACATTATAGATTTAAAGGAGAATAAAAATGAGTCTAAGTAACATAAGAAAAAAAGCAAAACAGAAACCGCCTAGAATAGTTCTTTATGGTGGCAGCGGAGTTGGGAAAACATCTTTTGCAGCAAGTACAAACAAGCCAATCTTTATTCTCTGTGAAGATGGGATGGGAAAAATCGAAGCAGATCATTTTCCATTAGCGCAAAGTTTTGAAGATGTTCTTAAAAACTTACAGTCTTTGATTGATAACGATAATAATTATAAAACGCTTGTTGTTGATAGTTTGGATTGGCTTGAACCTTTGATTTGGGATAAGGCTTGTCAAGACAATAATTGGAAGTCAATCGAGCAACCAGGATATGGAAAAGGTTATGTTGAAGTTTTGAAGTATTGGCGTGAATACATCACTTTACTAAATCAGTTAAGAGAAAAGGGTTTTATGATTATGCAGATAGCACATAATCAAATTAAACGCTTTGAGTCGCCAGAGATAGAAGCGTTTGATCGCCACGAATTAAAACTTCACAGAAAAGCAGCAGATTTAATTCTTGAACATAGCGATTGCTGTTTCTTTGCAAACTTTAAACTTGGTACAGTCCAAGTCAAAGGTAAAGGTGGCAACATGACGACAAAAGCTGTCGCAGGAGATCGTGTGATTTATGCTGTCGAAAAACCTGCTTACTTAGCAAAGAACAGATATGCTTTACCAGAAATGTTGCCTTTTGATTGGGAAACTGTTCGTGCGGAGATGTTGAAATGATGG
>CEPJ01078767.1_pt1 | contig 12217 bp, 26 predicted proteins | sample 530561 | NCBI WGS metagenome assembly CEPJ01 (sample SAMEA2620404, study PRJEB7988) | marine metagenome | biome: marine biome (ENVO:00000447); feature: surface water layer (ENVO:00002042); material: "saline water (ENVO:00002010), including plankton (ENVO:xxxxxxxx)" | depth 5 m
CCATGTAAATTTATTAGTCATAGATATACGCTCCATGTGCTTCAATTTCAAAGTCATCGATTTCTTCTGGTTCTTCCCCGTCATTAACTCTTTGTTCATTATTTTCTTTCAACCATTTCATAGGTTCATTTGTAATAGCGACTAAATCTCTATTACCATAACTATCGTAAAACCAAACTATGTAAATTGTCATAGACCCAATCTCCTGCGTTTATGTTTATTCATCGTACTAGTCGCTAGGTTTCGTTTACCTATCGAAGTTTTCTTACGAATAGTTCGTCGTAACGCTCGTAACTCATTGAATTGTTTAGACTTTCTTGCCATCCTGAATCTCCTTATATATTTTGTTTATCGTTTTATCTGATAGGGCTAGGTGGCTATGTTGAGTTAGAAACTTATCTCCCTGCTCATCATAGATTGCTATACCTATCTTGATACATTTTTTCTCTTTATTTAGTTTGTACATTTTTTTGCCTTTGTTGTTTTTTATATAAACTATCTAGTTCTGTTAGTTTCCGAACGAATATTAATCGGAAATCTAACCCCTTCGCACGAGTCGCGGCACTTTTTAATGCCGCTCGTCGTTTAAAATATAACTTTTCGTTAATCATTAGGTTGTACTAAGTAATCTTCATTATCGTTAGATACGCTCTGATATTTATCAGGATTACCTGTCAACGCAAACTCGAGGTCTTTAATTCTGTCGTCTTGTGACTGCATTTGTGCATGTAGTTTAAAGATGACAGAAGATTGACTTTCAATAGTCTCTTTTAGTTTTTTACAAACATCTAAGAGTTTACCTATCATTTCTGTATTTTTGTCTACCATACTTTCTCCTTTCTAGTATAGGTGAGAGGGAGTAGAAGTATGTCCTCTGTTCACGCATACTGACATCGATTCGCATACTATCAGACTTACTCCCTCTCGTCGACAGGGACAAAACAAAAAATAAAAACCCTGTCTGAAATAGTCGTGTTTTGTTTTAAATACATATTAATATACTAAAGGCGAATATTTAGAAAGTAAAGCACTACCCGATACCGCCATTTTTATAGATAGTTTTGGCATTTTTATAGATAAATCTACCGCAACCTTGTTTCAAATAAATCGTGGGCTGGAGCTCCTCACCAATCTTTTTTTGGACGTACTCGCGTTGAGTAGGGTCTACCCCTCCAGCCCTTAAACTTTTTCTTAATACTTTCGCTTTTTTCGAATTCATCAGGTATGTTTTACCTCAGATATTTCATACTTCTTCGTATTTATTTCTAATACATTGAAGATATTATCTAAAAACTGTCGTTTAGTTTTAGTTTGAGCATTCGTACATAATCCGATATGGTTATATACATCTTGTGCAGTTATGCCGTAGCTTTCATTACCTCTAGCCCTCTGAGCATGGATAACTCGTACATAAAAATCTTTCCAATTACTTTCGGTAATTTTATTGATACCTACTGTCATCGTAAGCCATATTAGATGATTAGTTTCAGGAGATAGCTGATAGTTTTGTTGCCCCTCCTTACCCACTTTTATGTAACAAGTATCGTCACAATCTTTTACTTTATTTAAATCCCAACTAAGTGCCATAGTACCTCCTACTTTCGACCTATGTGTTTAATATCGGAACGTGGTATAACTTGATATGCTCCTTTATTATAAGCAACACCAATCGAGTAATCTGAACTGATATCTTGTTTATACCTATCGTCTGCTTTTCTTGTAGTATCGCCCACTGCGTTACGCATTCTATCGAAGAAGTCTTGCCTAGCTTTTTCTTGCTGCTCATACTTTTTATATACCGACTGAACAGCTTGGGTAGTCGAAGCACTGGTCTTCGTCTTCCTAGCTTGTTTAAGACTTTTAGTTTTTCGTTTCTTCCCTTTAGTGTCATATCTCAATGAACCTACATAATTTAATATCGCCATACTTTCTCCTCTCTAGTGGTGTAGGACTGTGCAGGGGGCTATTTCTCCTGCTTCTGTGCACAACCCATCAGCCCTACTTATTAAATATAAAACCATTTTACCTTAGAGACTTAGCAAAGTAAAGCACTACCACCAAGCTTCCATAACGCATTTATGTTCTGCAGCGACTCTAAACATAAGTGCTAAGTCTTTTATTTCTTTAACTGTATAGTGGTAGATAGGTCCACCGTCTGGATGACCAGCATAGAACTTTTGCCACTCCACTTCTTCATCGTCAGGAAGCTCTGATAGATTCTGTTCTATATATTCATCTAGAACATTGGCATACCGTTCTAATTCGTCAGACGGTATAGTTTCATCTTCGTCAAGGTGCCAAAAACCGTCTTGTTCTCCAACTAAAGAAGCTACAAATGATTCATAACATTTACCTCTAAATGAGCCATTACCATGACCACTAAACATACCACCTACTAGAGTGCAATTTTCGAGGCGTTCATCTTTGAACACCTCGTCACGATTACCTTTTACAATATAACAATCTAAACCCATGATTACCTCTTTTGTTTAGTCCAAGCTGTAAATATTTTCACAGCTTCTCGTTTATCTAAATCGAATGCTTCTCTAAGTGCTCTAGGAGCTTCGAATACATTCATCTCACCAGACTCTCGTAAGTCTTCTAAAAATTCGAAATACTCATCCATTATAAATACCCCGCAATTCCTACTCCTGGCTCATCGTAAAACGCAGTTATCGAAGCGTCAGGGTACATTCGTCTTAGTTCATGTATAACACCTTCAGGCGGACTCCAAGCCGTTGTAAAAAAGTACATAAGACAATCATCGTCATGTTCTGTTTGTACGTCGTACGAGTTCCATTTAGTGTCCCAATTAGATATATTCCAATCGTACCACCTTGAGTCTTGTTTTCCTGTGCTTTCGAAAATACCTTCTTCATTAGGAAGTTCTCCTACGTCTCCTAGTATTTCGTCGCTACCTAACCAAGATTTTTCTTCTCCAGTTAGTGGAGTTTTCTTCCAGTCGGGCTGTGGAAGTATTTTGTTAAAATCGAACTCAGTGTCTTCGCCCTTCAAGTTCTTCCTTATTTCATCGAGTAAAAATGTATTATCAGAATATATTTCTACTCTATTACTACAGTGATTTGGCATATCTTTCTCCTACCATTGTTCACGGACAATAAAAGATTGCTCTTTATTGTCAATTATTTTATACGCGAAAATATCAGTTCGTTTTTTATCATTACGAACATGAATCTTCGCCCCTTCATGAGTTGAGCAAGACATCCACAAGCTCCAAGGCTCATCATCTCTTGCGTCAGCACCTACATATTGTCTATACACCTTAAACCTCAGTACTGTTTCCAGATACTCAGTCTCGGGGTCATATGCTGGTTGTTCCATGCTTTCTCCTTTCTAAGTCCCAAGTTAATGAGAGGGTGGTATAGGGGACTTGCTGGTCTATACCACCCAATGTTCATTACACCTTAATGAAGTAGCCCTCATCAGTAAGTCTTTTAGCGTAAAACCTGAAGATTCTCAAAGGGTCTTGTCTAGTAGACAATTCCTTTTTCTTCACCGCTAGGGACACCAAGTCCTGTGCTGTGAAGCTAGATGAATCAAGTTCATCTTTCTTAGCTTCTTTCACGGTTTTAACTAACGCTTTCATCTGAGGAGTTTTAATATCCTTAAAACCTAAGTCTGAGACCTTATATAAAGTCCTAGAAGCCCCTTTCGAAGCTGTCGTAGGTTTAGGGATACTAACTGCTGCCTTCTTCTTAGGAGCTCTTTTTACAGAGCTTGATACTGAAGTAGAGGTTTGCATAACTTTCTCCTTTCTAAATTAATTACCGCCCTTTCGGACACCTTCGGCTTTATAATGTGCCGCAACATAACTAAACTATACTTACGAATTAACGGAAAGTAAAGCAGTATACGAGAGCTAGATTTAGTCTTGATTAACATAATCTCCTGTTGCTCCAGACAATAAATCGTTGACCTCATCTACAGTTTCCCATAGATGTCTACTACCTTCCGTTCTACTAACATCTTGTTCTACATGAGTCACAAGTTCTTCTAGTAGAGTATGTAAGTGCCAGTTTTTCTTTTTCCAAGATTTAACTTCTTGAGCGAGGTCAGTCACTCTAGTTTCTAAATCTTTTATGTAGAGTTCAGTATTCAACTTTTTCTCCATATACGCACCCCTGATACTTCAGAACCTTTTACTTGTTCTAAACGTTGCCTAATAATAAATTTCCACTCTGGGTCATGTTTTTGACCAAAAGTTCTACACGCTTGAGATAATCTGTTCTTCATACGAGTAACATTATCTTCAGGCTCCATAGGTATAAATATAGAGTCACCTACATTCATCTTACCGAATGGATATCTATTCCTAGACCTTGTATCATCGGGTAAAGGTATATCGGAATCTATTTGAATATCTAGTTCTTCCATTAGTTCACCTTATTTTTATCTGGATTAAAATGTACTAAGTCTTTTTCTTCCAGAAAGTTTTTCCAAAACATCAATATTAGTAGAGGGTCTTGTACTGCTTCACCAGAAGCGTCTACTAATTCTTGACACCCTTGATTTATCATAGTTTCGGATAGTGATTCAGCGAGTTCGGTACACTCGGATTCCTGCAACGCTATCCAAATAGCCCCCGCCACTTCAGGACTAAGCTGAAAGTGGCTAGGGTTATCGTATTTATCACCCAACTAGGCTGCCTCTGCATATTTAACAGCAAGGTCTAGAGCACGTGCTTTTCTATTAGCACCTGCACCGAACCACGCACTATGTAGATTGTTACCTTCGTCATTAGACTCACGTAAGTGGTCTTCTACATAGGTGACAGCATTTAGTGCTCCCCACCATGTACCTTTAGACGATTTAAGTTCAGCTCCTGGCTGACGTTCTAGAGCTTCAACAACTAGAGCAGGATATTTGTTAAACCTATCTTTAATAGGAACAATATCTCCGACTAGTTTGCCTTCCTCTTTTTGTTTCATCTCTTGACGAAACTCTTCGAGTAAGCTAGGTTGATAAACCTCACTAATAAACTCTAATACATTAGAGTGTTTAGCTTTCTTCTGAGCAAGGAACTGAGCCTTGTTCTTAAAGTCAGCCATAGTCTGAGCGGACAAACCTAATGCTTCTTGTGCCGCTTCCATAACGTCTTCGTTAAACGCTCTGACGTGTGGCATACGGAATGAAGCTGTGCCGCCATGACTTAAAGCGAACGTTAGAGTATTGTTACAAACAACTCTAATAGGTGTTAGCTTTATAGTCATCGACTTACCAACTATATGTGGCTGATTAATTAAAAGATAACCTTTAATTTCATCATGCCCCGCTAGTTCAAAGTCTTCAGAGATTTTGGCTAAACCCCAAATCTCTTTACCACCTTTTAAACTACCTGCAGTTTCCATAGTCATTGCACCCGCTTCTGTAAAGCGTTTGAAGAACTCAAAAACTTGCTCGTTTTGTATAGGTATATAGTCCCTACCGCAATGGCTTAGAACTTGGTTATCAGAATCGCGAACGATGTGGAAGGTATTCTCCGCTTGGATAAGACCTACATCTTCGCCCCACTCAGGTGCGTCAAGCGTATAGCTTGGACGTTTACTAACTGTCCAGTCTAGCTTTGCCGCCTCCTGCATTTGCCATGGAGTGAGGTTAGAGTCTACCTCTACACCTAGTCGGTGCCAAGGTTTTTCACCCGCCCACGCCATAGTTTCTATTTGATGTGCCATATATTTCTCCTTTCTATAAATGTCACGTTAATTAACCTTTTAATAATATAAAAGGACATAAGCGGTACTTTACGCGTCAAACCTAAGAAAGTAAAGCACTATATAGATTACCCCATTCGTATGGTTTTATAAGAGTTACTAGAGACTTTTGATAAAAACCTTTAGGGTTTTCTTGTAACTCTTTTGCACCACTTAACCCATCAACATGGTAGAGTTTAATTACATCTTGCTTTCTAGCTAGTACGAACACCTGACCACCCACCGCTGACCTCTTAGCCATCCATGCTACTTGCATTGGTCGTAGAGTAAGCGACTTACCTCTATGTATCTCTTTTAATTCTATCCAAAACTCTTTGCCTTTAGCACAACCATTTACGTCAGGTACACCCGAACCTGTCAATCCAGTTTCTATTCTTTGAAAATGTATATCCGTTAAATTATTTTTTAACAGAAGCCACAGGTCTTTTTCTCTAGCCACTAGACCTCTATACCCGTGTGTGGGGCTAGTTTTTTATTATCTGCGGCTAGTTTTACGTCTTTATCTGCTAACCATGTATTAAATAGTTCTCTAGCTTTTTCTTTATCATCACAAACTTTTACAAATTCTAACCATTTTTCTTTTGCTATTTTATTACCATTGTAATAGTCTCCGTCTCCTAATTTACATCGAGTAATTATTTGATGAACTCTTTGTTTAGTTATGTTATGTCGTAGACCTATTTCTCGTAGAGTAGACTTATTTTTTCTCCACTCTTGATAGATACCTCTATAACGTACATCATTTTCTTTAGCTTTCTGGTGGTTTATTCCTTGCATTATTGCTCCTCCGTTTGACCCCATGATGGACCAAGTTCATAGTCAACTAATAAAGGTACAACTAAGTCTACACAATCTCGCATAATCTCACACACCTTCTTAGCTTCGGTTTTATCTTTCACAGATATATCAACTTCATCATGTATTTGTAGATGTGGAATAATTCCTTCCTTCCACAACTCCAGCATAGCTAACTTAGTCATATCTGCCGCTGAACCCTGAATCAATCTATTCAGAGCTTTATAAGTGAAAGACCTTTTTAGACTTTCACCATATTCACTTTTAGCTTCTTCTAATGGTAGAGGTGTAGTTCTTTCAAACCTACTCTCCCATAAATCGAACCTACATCGTCTACCCCCTAAAGTCTTTATATATCCCCTATCCGTAGCTATTCGAGTACATTGGTCTTGTAGTCCTTTTATAAAAGGTACTTTTTCATGGTACTGGTCGAATAGCTTCTGTGCTTCGTTATCATCTAGACCTAACTCATTAATTAATTTTTCTTTACCCATTCCATAACTAAGTCCTAGATTTATCGTCTTAGCTTGTTTACGTGGTATATTAGCCATATCTGCAACTATCTGATGAAAGTCTGCATTTCTTTCGGTATACTCTACAACTGCCTCTTTAGCTCCCGCTAAATTCATTTTATCAGCATAATGTACAGTTAATCTAGGTTCTTGTTGTGAGTAATCAAATACACCCCATTCACAATCTTCTTCAGGTATGAAGATAGAGCGTATCATATCTCCAATCTCTGGGTCTCTTGCAGGTACTTGTTGTAGATTAGGATTACTATAGCTGAACCGACCACTGACCGTGCCCCCTCTATCACTACGTAATGGATGAGCTTCTGCATGTATACGACCTTCGTGTGAATGTTCTAATATCATTTTATCTATAAAAGTAGTCCTAGCTTTATTTAATTTTCTAGCTTCTACAATTAGTCTAGGTAGTTCATGAGTATGGCTTTCTAACCACTGTCTTTGAAAAGAAGCCATACCTTTTTCAGTTCTAGGATAGAATAATTTATTTTTATCGAATATGTCTTGTAGAGAAGCATTAGCCCATAGATTGACTTCCGAACCGTACTTCCTTTTTATTTCTACTTGAATCTTTTGTTCTTTTTTAGATAGTTCTTTCGAGATAGAGTGAGCTTTTTCTTCATCTACTCTTACACCTCGCCACCTCATTTCTATAAGTAGAGGTATCAAACTAGTTTCTAATTCATATATCTTTGATAAGTCTTGACTTTTTATTTCTTGTTTTAATTTGTCCCAAACTTTTAATGTAAGTGCCGCGTCTTGTTCACCATAAGGTCCAACATATTTAGAATGTAGTTTATACATTTCTGATTTAGGATTTATACCATAAGCAAGTGCCGCGTCTTGTAATAAAGACTCATCTTTTTTATTATTACAATAACTCTCACCCAATGAGTCTAGTGAGTACGAACGTCTGTTTTCATCGATGAGAGGTGCTGCGAACATAGTATCTACTATATTCCCACACACCTCTACACCTTCTCTTTTTAACCACCCAACATCGTACAATGAGTTATGAAAGACCACGTCACGTTTATTAGATGAAAGAGTTTTAGACAGCCATTTGAGGACTAACCCCTCGTCTAAGTTGCCCCCGCCTTGATGTCTAAAAGGAAAATAACCTTTCCAATCTTCAGTAGCTATACCCACACCTATAACATAACCGTCACCTGTAGCCCAACCTGGACCCTTAACTAATAAGTTAGGGTCACAGGTTTCTAAATCTACCGCGATAGTTTTCGTCTCAGGTATATTAGGAAATAACTCAGGTACTTCCCAATTACTCTTAGGTGCGAACATAGGTTCTTGAATCACTTTTTATTTTTAGTTTGTATCTTAGTCTTTTTAGCTCTAGGTTTCTTACCTTTAGCCCTAACTACACCAACTTGTTGAGTTTTTTCTGGTGCTTTAGGTCTATGTTTCTTTTCCTCGAACTTAGGTAAATCGACTGCTGCTTCATCTAACGCTTCATCGATTTTATCGTTTTTCTTAAAAAATTTAAGAACTTTAGCTATTATCGTCATTTTGACTCTCCTGTATTATAGTTGTACTAAACATTTCCTCTATGGTTTCAGGGTCGGACTGTGCCAATATCTCCTGTTCACAAAGTAACAAATATCTACGTAAATCACGTATATCATCTAGTAGACCTGCTTCACCTTTAAATGCTTCTCCAGCTTCAAAGATATCCCAACCATGTTTTTCTGATTGGTGTTCTATCCTATCGAACTTACGAGCTAACATCATAAAAGCTCCTACACCTCCTCTACGTTTCCAAGAATCTCCGTACGAAGTTTCTGCTTTCTTTAACGCTTCAAGGTCTCTCTGTGCTATATCTTTCATAGCTTCCCACTTACTTGTCATAAGTACTCCTTATTTATTATTTAAATTATGTAGCTTATCCCTCTTAGTTATCCAATTGAAACAAGCTACCATCCAATCTTGAGCAGTAATTTTAGATACATACTCATACGCTTTATCGTAATCTCTTTCTTTATGAGCACTAAACGCTTTCACCATAGGCATAGCTATGTCTTTGAAAGTAGGCTCATTAAAATTATAGTTAGATAAATCTATTTTCTTTTCTGTATGTTCTGGAACATCATCTATATCAAGCCACCATAAATTAAAAGGACTAAAAAATATTCGTAATTCTTTATCGAATATTTCTTTATCCGTATAGAGTGGACTATACTCATAACCGTCACAGTAATCAGAACTTAAATGTCTATATGTTAAAGGGTCAAGTTCTGCTCCTTTTATTCTATCCCAAACTTTATTCTGATAAACGTGTAAGCTATCGCTAATCTGTGTATAGACTCCTATATCGACTCCTATAGCTAAAGCAATATATTCTTGAAGGATAGACATATGTACTGCATTAGCACCATAAGCCCCCCACACCATATCGTTAGAGCGATTACAGACTGTCATATTTAATTTTCCGTTTCTGATTTTAAAATAAATATTCGTATTACAAGGCACATCTAAAGACTTATCCGCTAAATCTTTTATACCCCACATCTGTAAAACTGCACGTCTATCGTCAGGGTTTTTAATTAATATATCTATAATTTGTTCTATCTGGTCTTCACCAAAATAACTTCTCCACCTATTACCATAAGCAGCATTTAAAGTCCTACCGTCATCAGAAAAATCTTTCATAGATTTTACAAAATATGTAAGTGGTGCTAAATCATTATTACCATTCAACATCCATAGACTTTCTATAAAATGAAAAAATGGGTTAGCATCTCGTTTAGTACAAAATAAAACTCGTTCCCAAGGGTTCTGATAAACAGTAGTTAATGGTTCATTTAGTTCTAATGTTTTACCGTTTCTACTATCTTGTTCTATATAATTATCTGGAAAACAAAATAAATCAATCCCTCTTTCTAGGGCTTCATTTACATTCCTTACCTTTAACGTATTCATACTGGTGAGTTATGCATTCCTGTTATTTCGTCTATAAGAAACCCTATCTCTGAGTCTGTAAGTACGGGTATCTTCCTTTTTATAAACTCTACCGCTTGAGTATAATCTGCAGGTACGTTTAGAAAATACGCTACTTCTACGAACTGAGTATAGTATTTATCGACTTCCTCACCCCACGTATCTAAGAGCTCTATGGCTAAATCACTCATTTTGCCCATATGCTTTCTCCTTCTTTTATGTCTTCCACTATAGGAAGATGTTTATTATGTTTATAAATAGACCTTGTTCTTCCTTCCTCGTTTAATATACGAGAATACTTATCGAACTCACAAAGTCCTCCTTCTACTTCTCTCATTTCGAAGTTATGTTTTAAGTCGTACATACCTTTATTCAATACCCACCAATTATGGTTATTAACTTTTACTATGTCGTAGAGCTCTTGCATTTCAGAGTTCCAGTCATGACTTCGTTTTGAAAAAGTTAGTTCTCTACCTGTCAACCTATTTAGCCCTCTCATTGCACCTGGACCAGCGTTAGCCCACGAACAAATATCTGTAGCTTCGTTTAACAAATGAGTAAATCGTAAATCTGTGACTACCTCGTATGCCATAAATGGACCCATATACGGATACTCTTTTATAAGTTCCCATGCTTTTTGTAATGACCCACCGTCTTGCTCTTTATATTTATAGAGTTGTTCTAAAATATAATCTTTAGCGTTCCACATATGAGTTATAGACTCAGCGACTCCTGTAACTTTATCCATACGGTTAGGTGTCTTGATAATATAAGCACCCGTAATCCATTTAGGTTGTACTCGTATAAGTTCTATAGCTTTTTCTCTATCCCATTCTATATGTAAGTTGTTATCTAATAGAGTTCTACCCGTTTCTATAAGATTAAACCACCTAAAGATAACCGTAGCCATAAATACTTCGGGCTTATCTTTTAATGGGTCTCTTATATGAGTTCTTAACCAACGGGTAGTCCTATCATCTTCTCTATATACCTGACAAAACTTAAACTTTCTGAGTATCTCGTCTTCTGTCCAAGGCGGTTTATCTTCATAGTATTCTTTACACACTCGTATACCTTCCCTTTCGGAAATCCAATACTTATAAAGTTCTACTTGTTCTGGTATAAAGGTCATTACTTCTTACGTATTCTCCATGCACAATTATTAGCTACTGATGGATAAAAAGTCGCTGCTGCCATTCTCAAAAACTGCTTACCGAATCTATCTTCTAGCATACTAAATTGTTTATGAGTCCATCCTCCATATTCTCTATGGTGATTCTCAGGGTCATTCATAAACTTTTTCAATCTAGGAAGTTGTATAAATGTTCCAGTAACAGCTTCTATCTCAAAGTTTCTTTCTAGTTCTTCTTTTAGTTCTTCGAAACCCCACTCATATACATGGTCTTCGGGAAGTTTATCATTAGACCCATCATGGTTAGGAGTAGATACATATCCTAATGCTCCTGGTCTCATAACCCTAGCAACGTCATCTAACCAAGCAGGAACAAACTCCCTACCCATGTGTTCTATAACTTCCGTAGACCAAAAGAAATCTATACTTTCATCGTCTAATTTAAATATAGGGTCTACTGTTAAATCTTGTATACGTATTTCACCATTAAATATTTTAAACCAAGCAGAGTCTTTTAGTTCTCCACCCGCATTAGACCAATAAGGGTTTTCCATCTCACATGCAGGGTCTATATCATATCCAACATAAGAGCTGATTATGTCAGTCTTTTTTATTACATATGCCTTATAAAGACAACGCAAAGCCCAACACTCACCACAACCAACTTCAAAAGTATTAAGTGGTCTACCTAATCTTTTAGCTTCGTCTATACATAGTGAAGCTATTTTATCGAAACGACTCATATGAGCTAACTCATCGGGTCTCCAATTACCTAGAATACCTGCTGACGCTAAGTCCATTCTAGTATTTTTACTATCGTTTTCATTGACAGTAAGTTTTCTTCTTATTGATGACATTACACCTCCCACCAATCTGGTTTATCTCTACCCTTTTCCCACTTAGCATAATGTTTTTCGTGTATAACATAATCTCTGTAAGCGAGAACTGGGTTCTCATGTTTATACTCATCAGGCATTGCCTGAGGTAATTTCGTTAATCCTCCTAACTTTATTTCAGTGGGAAGATATGAAAGCGGTTCTTCTAATTTTGTAAAACTTAAATGTTCTTTGCCGTATCTT
>CEPJ01066485.1_pt1 | contig 12179 bp, 12 predicted proteins | sample 530561 | NCBI WGS metagenome assembly CEPJ01 (sample SAMEA2620404, study PRJEB7988) | marine metagenome | biome: marine biome (ENVO:00000447); feature: surface water layer (ENVO:00002042); material: "saline water (ENVO:00002010), including plankton (ENVO:xxxxxxxx)" | depth 5 m
TCTGTTCTCCCTTGTCATCCTTCTCATCTTTTTTATTATCACTTTTATTGTCCTTGTCTTGATTTTCTTTATTATCCTTATTATCATTTTTATTATTCTGATTCTGGTTTTTTAAAAGTTCCTTGGCAAGAACATAATTATACCTTGTTTCTTCATCATCAGGATTATTGAGCAAAGCTTGTTTAAAGGAATTAACTGCGTTTTGATAATCCTCTTTCTGCATATATGTATTTCCAAGATTATGAAAACCTTTGTGCTTATTTTCCTTACTAGATTTTTTTTTCAAAGCACTTTTATACATAATTTGAGCATCAGTACCCAAATTATTTTTATACAGAGAATTTCCAAGATTATATGGTGCATTGTAATTTAAAGAGTCAATTGATTTAGCTATTCTATAATTGTATTCAGCGATTTCAAAATCTTTATTGTCGAATTTAATATTGCCATCAAAAACTAGGTTATTTGATTTTTTTTCTGTCTCATTTTGAGAGAAAGAAAATGAAACCATTAAAACAAAAAATATACTAATTCTTATTCCCATTTTCATTAAATAAATTTAACCTTTCTATCCAAAAAGTTTTCTTGTCATACACAATCAAATCTAAGAATAAGAAAAATAAACCAAATCCTAAAAACCATTGAAATTGGTCTTTAAAAGCAACGAATTGTTTTGATTCAAATTCTTTCTTATCCATTTCTTTTAATTCATCTATTATGAGATTTACTACAGTATTAGTGTTATCGCCTTTAAAATATTTTCCATTACTTTCAAGAGCCATCTCACTTAATATTTTTTCATTTAATTTGGTAATTACAACCTCCCCATTTTCATCCTTTTTATAAGATTTAATTATGTTATTTTCCTTTATTGGTATGGGTGCTCCACTAATAGAGCCAACTCCAATTGTGAAAATTGTTATTCCGGTATTACCAATAATTGTTGAAACATTAATATCCTGTGATTCATGATCTTCACCATCAGAAATTATACATAAAACTCTGTTTGTCTGATTATCATCATCGTAATAATTTTTTGAAAGTCTTATTGCTTCTCCAATTGAGGTTCCTTGAGAAGATAGCATATCAGTATTTAAACTTTCTAAAAACATACGTGCAGAAGAAAAATCAGTAGTTATGGGTAATACAGGGATTGCTGTTGACGCATAAGCAATTATACCAACTCTATCAGATCCAAGTTTGTCAAATATCTCTGAAACAATTCGTTTTGATTTTATTATTCTGTTAGGTGCAATATCCTCAGCTAGCATACTTTTAGAAACATCAACAGCAAAAACCAAATCTACTCCTTCTCTCTTAACAGTTTTTAATTCAGTACCAATTTTAGGGTTGACCAATGCAAATACTAATAAAATAATTGCAATTGATTTAATTAAAAATTTAAGAAATGGTTTTTTATTCGAAATTTCAGGACTTAAAAACTCAATAGTATTTGAATCAAAATATTTATTTTTTATAGTCTTTTGCCAATTTTTATTAAAAATAAAAATCAAAAATAAAATAGGTAACAAAACCAAAAAATACAAAAATGATATTTCCTCTAACTGATACATTATATTATCGATCTAAAGACAGTATATTTTAAAATTAACTCGACAAAAATTAAGCCAATTGCAGCTATAATTAGTAACCTATATTTTTCCTCAGAATCAGAATATTTAATCTCCTCGACTTCTGTTTTTTCAAGCTTATTTATCTCATTATAAATTTCTGCTAATTTCTTATTGTCAGTTGCTCTAAAATATAAGCCGCCTGTTTTACTTGCTACATTTTTTAGTAGTTCTTCATCAATTTCAACCTTGGTCATTCCAAATCTAAATGAACCATTTGGATTTAAAGCAACTGGTGCTCTTGCATTTCCATTAGTTCCTAAACCTATAGTGTATGTTTTTATTTCAAAATTTGCTGCTAAATCAGCAGCTGTTGAAGGATCAATAAATCCAGAATTATTGACTCCATCTGTTAATAAGATAATTACTTTACTTTTTGCCTTACTTTCTTTTAATCTATTAACTGAAGTTGCTAAACCCATTCCAATTGCAGTTCCATCTTCAATTATACCATCAAAAGTAATATCAGAAAGAGATTTAATCACTACATCCTTGTCCGATGTTACTGGTGTTTTAGTATAACTCTCACCTGCATATATAACGAGTCCAATTCTATCATTTATCCTATCATTAATAAATTGGGAAGCTACTGTTTTTAAAGCTTCTAGTCGGTTTGGTTTTAGGTCTTGTGCTAACATACTAGATGAAATATCAACCGCAATAACTATATCAATACCACTACTTGTTTTTGTCCTAGTACTATTACTTATTTCTTGAGGTCGAGCTAGTGCAACAATTACCAATAATAACGTTATGATCCTAAAAATGTTAATTAGAGGATATAGTTTAGATTTTAGAGTATTTGAATCAAAACTTTTAAGATTTGAAAATTTAAAATTATTTAATCTTACAAACTTGAATTTGTAAAGCATATAAGCTATTACCGGCAATAAAATTATAAGCCATAAAAACTCAGGATTTTTAAAAACAATATTATCCATTAACAAAATCTATAGAGTTTTCAATTCTTTTTACAATCTGTTCAACAACATCATTTCTTTGCTTATAAACAGTTATTATTTCGATTAAATTTTGATCACTAATAAAAATTATGGTCGAATAATTAAATTTCTTATCTTTTTTTAAATCATCAAATGAACCAAAAATTTTAACTCCTTTTTTATCACTTTGAGTTATAAATTCTTCTTCTTTGGTTAAAACATTAATGTATCCTTTGTCTTTAAAATTATCTAACATGTCACCAACTACATCCTGATTCTCTTTGTAAGAATTTACATTAATTTGAACTTTAAAATCACTTTCTAAAAGTTCATAATAGTTTTTGTTATTTATACTGTCACTAACCCTTAGCAATGCATCTGGAGATTCAAGCTTCAAATTAAATTGAGTGTAATTACTATTAATCCAATCACTTTTTAAAGTTTTTTTATTAGAATCAAAAACTAATATATTTTTAAAACTTTCAGGGAAAATGATGTATGATGAAATAGAAAAAGAAAATAACACAAGAAATGATGTGATAATAATAAAATTATTTTTTCTTCTTTTTTTAATTGTTTCTATTTCCTTTTCTTTCTTTTTTCTTTCCTCTAACTCCTTTTCAATATCATTTGGAATAGCATTTTTTGTGTTTACCAAAACAGATTTTAAGAGCTTTTTATCATCAATCACTACCTTTTTTTCTGGTGTATATTTAGCAAACTTTACTAAGTCTGCATTTTCTAGAACTTTCCTAAAATCATCAATAGTCTCATTAGATAATTTTAATTTCTTTGATTTTTTTAATAAAATTATTTTTCCAATAAGTTCATTTGAAGTACTCTCAAAAGCGCTAATCTCAACATCCTTTTCAAAATAATTTTTAATAATATCAGTCATCTGAGTATAATATATTTTATACTCTATTTGAGAATTAATTTTTTTCTCATCAAGCTCATTTAAAGAATTAATTGCAATTTCGAAAGGAGTGTTATATTCATCTATAATCACTTCTGAAAGAATTAATTTTTTATACAAAAAATAAATAATAATTGAAGCCACAATAAGAATAAGTAAAGAAGAAAAAATTATAAAAGGAGAATTCTTTGATTCTTTGGTTTGATTAATTTCTTTAATATCAAAGAATTTTTTTGAGACAGTGTCAACTTCAACAGTTAATACTTCAATTAATAACGAATCTGAATACAACTTCTTATTACCAAAAATTATCTCTTGAGGCTTAATCACAAAATTACCTTCATCAAAGTTTGTTAATCGAAATCTTTTAGTAATCGATTTTTTTCTTTGAAAATCTATTGTATCAAGTGGAAATTCTTCAGCAATTACAAAAGGACTAAATTGATATTTTTCAGGGAATAAAACATCTCCAATATCATTCGATTCAATTTTTATCTCGTAAGAAATTTGTTCACCAACTTTTATAGTAGTTGTGTCTATTTTAGTACTGATAATTGGGTCATTACTTTGGGAAAAAATTGATCCAAAAGAAAAAAACAGCAAAAGGAAAAAAAAATTATAAAACTTATCCACGATTTTTAAAATACCTTAATAAAAGTTTAACATAATCTCGATCTGTCCTACAATTAATTATTCCAGATCCGTTTTTTTTGAAAATAGTTTCAAAATTCCCTTTTCTTTCAAGAGATTTAATTTTAAAAGAATCTCTCACAGATTTTGAGGACGTATCAATAAACCTAGTTTCATTAGTCTCTTGATCCACCATAGGAATAAAACCCAGGTTTGGAATTTCTTCCTCGAACTTATCAAATATTCTTATACCAGTTATATCATGTTTTTTACTTGCTACTGAAAGAGATTTATAATAATCTTGAGAAACAAAGTCTGATAATATAAATGCGATGGATTTTTTAGATATTACATTTGAAAAAAACTCCAAAGCAACAGAAAGATTAGTTTTTTTACTTCTTGGTTTAAATTCAATCAACTCTCTAATAATCCTAAGTATATGTGTTTTTCCTTTACTTGGTGGAATATATAGTTCCACCTGATTTGTAAAAAGTATCAAACCAACTTTATCGTTGTTTTGAATAGCTGAAAAAGCAAGAGTAGCTGAAATTTCAGTCACAACATTTTTTTTCAATTCACTTTCAGTACCGAAAAATTTTGATCCACTAATGTCAACTATTAACATTAATGTTAATTCTCTCTCTTCTTCAAAAACCTTTACAAAAGGTTGATTATATCTAGCTGTAACATTCCAATCTATGGTTCTCACATCATCTCCAAATTCATAGCCTCTTACTTCACTGAATGTCATGCCTCTTCCTTTAAAAGCACTGTGATATTCACCTCCAAAAATATTATTTGAAAGTCTTTTGGTTTTAATCTCAACCTTTCTAACCTTTTTTAATAGTTCTTTTGTATCCAAAATAATGGTACTATGGTACTTCAATAGAATTAACAATTTTTGAAATCACATCCTGAGTCGTTACGTTTTCTGCTTCAGCTTCATACGTAAGACCTATTCTATGTCTCAAGACATCATATATTACTTCACGAATATCTTCAGGAATTACATATCCTCTTCTATTTATGAAAGCATTACATTTAGCTGCTTTAGCAAGATTGATACTTCCTCTTGGCGATGAACCAAAACCAATCAAAGGTTTTAGCTCCTGCAAATTATTTTTCTCAGGAAATCTTGTTGCAAAAATTAATTTTAAAATATACTTTTCTATTTTATCATCCATGTAAACATCTTTAACAGCATCTTGTGCTTTTAAGATATCTTTTGTAGAAATAACAGGTTTTATTTTTTCAAATGATTCATTGATATTAGATCTAATTATTTGTTGCTCATCGTCAAATTCAGGGTATGTGATTACACATTTAAGCATAAATCTATCCATTTGTGCTTCAGGTAAGGGGTATGTTCCCTCCTGCTCAATTGGGTTTTGTGTAGCCATTACCAAAAAAGGTAATTGTAATTTAAAAGTATTATCACCTATGGTAACCTGTTTTTCCTGCATTGACTCCAACAAAGCAGATTGAACTTTAGCTGGAGCTCTGTTAATCTCATCAGCTAAAACAAAATTTGCGAAAATCGGACCTTTTTTTATTGAAAAGTCATTTTCCTTCATATTATAAATCATTGTTCCAACAACATCAGCAGGTAAAAGGTCTGGGGTAAACTGAATTCTACTGAAAGATCCCTTAACTGCTTGGCTTAAACTGTTTATTGCAAGAGTTTTTGCAAGACCAGGGACACCCTCTAGCAAAATATGTCCTTTTCCAAGAAGACCAATAAGTAGTCGCTGAATCATATATTTTTGACCAACAATTACTTTGTTTAATTCAAGCATTAGCATATCAATGAATGCACTTTCTTTCTGAATTTTCTCATTTAGAGCTTTAATATCAACATTCTTATTTTCCATCATTATATAATTTGGGGTAGCAATACTATTAAAAATAATAATAAAATAATGTTAAATATAGGTTAAATCAATAGTGATTTAAGAATATATTCCTCTGGAAATAACAAACTTTTTGATGTTTTCACTAATTAGTGATTCGTAATCTTCATTATGTCTAATTTTTTCTCTTATTGATGAAGAAGAAATATTCATCATAGGAGCGTCACTAAGAATAACATTTCGGTGATTAATTAAATCTGCCTTTTTTGAATGGTTTAATAACCTGGGGTAAACATAAATTTTATGATTTAAAATATTCAAATAATTCTTCCAATTATGTAAAGTAAATAGATTGTCCTCCCCCATAATTATAGAAAATTCAAAACCTTTAAATTCTTTTTTAATTTCATCTAATGTGTCAGCAGTGTAATTTGGTTTTGGAAGACCAAATTCAATATCACAACATTTAAATTTAGTATTCAATTCACAAAACCCTTGAATCATCTCAAGTCTAATATTTTCGTCGCTAGTACCCTTTTCAATTTTATCAGGGTTCATTGGTGTTACAACAAACCAAACTTCATCAAAAAAATTCTTTAGAAAAAAATCTGCAATAGCCTCATGGCCTTTATGTATTGGATCAAAAGTTCCAAAAAATAAACCTACACTTTTCATTTAATTAAAAACCCTTTAACAACACTTAAAATTTCATGTTTTGATTTATTTAAATCTTTATTGATAATAATCTGATCAAATTTATCTTTCATTTCCATTTCTTTTTCTGCTTTATCTAGTCTCTCTTTTAAATCCTCCTCTGAATTGTTTTTTCTTCGTCTTAATCTGCTTTCAAGCTCACCAATACTAGGTGGATTAATAAATACTGTTAAAGAATTTGAAGAAAAATATTGTTTAAGACTTAGAGCCCCAATGACATCTACATCAAAAATTATATTGTTATAAGTTATTAAAGATTCTATTTCAGATTTTAATGTTCCATAAAAAATATTATGGTAGACTTCTTCATATTCAACAAACTCATTATTATGAATTCTATTCTTAAATTCATCTATAGATAAAAAATTATAATCTAATCCATCAGTTTCTCCATCTCTCTTTTTTCTTGTAGTTGCTGAAACAGAAAATCTTAAATCTAATTCTTTAATTGAAAGTAGATATTTTGCAAGGGTGGTTTTTCCGCTTCCAGATGGCGCACATAATATTATTACTTTACCGGCCATTAAAGAATATTTAAAGTTTGCTCTCTTATTTTTTCAAGAGATGATTTCATTTCAACTACACTATTTTGAATTTTTGAATTACTTGACTTGGAACCTATTGTATTTATTTCTCTTCCAATTTCTTGACAAATAAAACCTAATTTTTTTCCTTTTTCTATTAAGTCGTTGTCTAATATTTCAACAAAAAAGTCCATATGACTTTTTAGCCTAACTAATTCTTCATTGATATCCATTTTTTCTAAATAATAAAAAACTTCCTGCTCAAATCTTCCATTATCAAAATTAACTTCCAAACTATGTGATTTTAACTCTAATTCTTCTTTGATATTTTTTTTATGTAAATCACTTATTTTTTCAATTGTTTCTGAATATTCTTTAATTATATTTAAGTTTTCTCTTAAATTTTTTAAAGTGTTTTCTCCTTCATTTTTTCTGAACTTAATTACCTCTTCAATTACTTTATTTATGGAAATGTTTAATATATTAATCTGGTCTTTTGAAAAAGATAACTCACCTTTATCAATAGAATTTGGAAGTGATAATACAGATTTCAAAATTTGAGAATCATCAAAATCTGATAATTCTTTTAAATCATTAATATAATTTTTAATTACACTTTTATTGAATGATATTACATCACTGTTTGAGCCTGTTAATTTTATTCGTAAGTCTACTTTACCTCTTATTAACTTTTCTTTTAATAAATTATTTAATAATAATTCTTGACTTGAAAGAGCGGAAGGTATTGAGATTTTTGAATCAAAATATCTACTATTTAGTGTTTTTAATTCAATATAAATTTCTAATTCATCTATTTGGAAAGATGTTGACCCGTATCCGGTCATTGATTGAAGCATGTACAAATTTAAAAAAGAAAATATTATTATAATTTTCTAAGCCAAATATTTCTAAATGATATTTGAGTACAACAGTGATTTTGTAGATAAAGTGGGCCATCACCATGCGCTATATTTTTTGGTGGACCCACATTTTCAGTTGTTCCTAAGATTTCAACTTTATTATGAATTAGTACTCCATTGTGAAAAACAGTAAAAAATCCAGATTTAATTTTATTTCCCTCGTTGTCAAACTCAGGGGCATCAAAAATTATGTCATATGATTGCCACTGTCCAGGTTTTCTTGATGAATTAACTAACGGAATATATTGCTTATATACTGAACCAGCTTGTCCATTAACATATGTTGGATTATCATAACTATCTAAAATTTGAATTTCATATCTGCCCTGTAAAAAAACTCCACTGTTAGAGCGGTCCTGATTTTTGTGAGATAAATCTTCACTTGTCTTCCACTCAATATGTAATTGAACAGAACCAAAATTTTCCTTTGTTTGAATTCCACCTGTACCATCAAATACAACAGTCATTGATCCATCGTCATTTATCTGCCATTCACTATCTTTTTCTCCCCAACGAGCTTGCCAACTAGATAAATCAGTGCCATCAAATAAAATTATTGCATCACTAGGGGGTGAAGTATCTGAAATCGAATTAACCTTTTTTGGTATAGGACTCCATATTTCCGTGTCCTTGGACGATTGACCAGTGTTTACAACAAATGAAAATATTAGGATTATTGATAAAAATGGTTTCATAAACCAAGGATTTTTTTAATTTGATCCTTGTCAATGTCAGAACCAGCAAAATCATCAAAGGATTTTTCTGTTACTTCAATAATGTGATCCGAAATAAATTTTGAACCCTCTTTTGCACCTTGTTCAGAACTCTTTATACAGCATTCCCATTCTAATACAGCCCATCCATCAAAACCATATTGGCTTAATTTTGAAAAAATTGATTTAAAATCAACTTGTCCATCACCAGGAGATCTAAACCTTCCTGGTCTATCCTTCCAATCCAAATATCCACCATAAACACCAGCTTTACCTGTAGGATTAAATTCTGCATCTTTAACGTGAAACATTTTAATATAATCTTTATAGAAGTCTATAAATTGTAAATAATCTAATTGTTGTAAAACAAAATGGCTAGGGTCATAAAGTATTTTTGCTCGAGTGTGATTATTAGTTGCTTTAAGAAATTTTTCAAAAGTTACTCCATCGTGAAGATCTTCCCCTGGATGAATTTCGTAACAAATATCAACACCTTTTGAATCAGCGTGGTCTAATATAGGCTTCCACCTCTTGGCTAATTCCTTGAAACCTTCATCAACTAGACCTGGTGGTCTTTGGGGCCAAGGATAAAAAGTATGGAATAATAATGCTCCAGAAAATGAAGCCATTGGCTCAATTCCAAAATGATTACTAGCATTTATTGCATTCATCATTTGAACTACTGCCCACTTTGTTCTCTCTTTAACATTTCCATGAAGATTTTCAGGCGCAAACACATCAAACATCAAATCATAAGCAGGATGACTTGCAACTAATTGACCTTGCAAATGAGTAGAAAGCTCACTTATTTCTAATCCCTGCTCATATAAAACACCTTTAACTTCATCACAATAATCTTTACTTGAACTTGCTTTATCTAGATCAAAAATTCTTTTATCCCAAGTTGGAATTTGAACTGCTTTATAACCAAGACTACTAGCCCAACTGGCAATGTTTTTTAAATTATTGAAAGGTTTTTCATCACCACAAAATTGTGCTAAAAAAATAGCAGGCCCTTTGATTGTTTTCATACTATATATACTTTTCTAATAATTTCTTGGTAGCAATTATACCATCATCTTCACTCAGTCTATTTCCTTCATATTCAATGCCTACATATCCTTTGTATTTCGCTTTTTTTACAATATCCATCATTCTTTTGTAGTCAATACTTGTTTCATTACCTTCATCATCAAAATCAAAAGATTTTGCACTTACAGCATGAGCATAAGGCATTAATTCTTCCGTACCTAAATATCTATCGTACATTTGAGTACAATTACCCCATGGGCTTCCGTTCATACAAAAGTTTCCAAAGTCAGGTAAAGTTCCACAATTCTCTAATTTAACTTTTGACATCACATTTGACAAATATTTTCCATTTGATGACAATCCTCCATGGTTTTCAACAACAACATTCATTTTTTTGTTATACTCATTCAAAGTTGTGAGTGATTTTACAGAATTTTCTGTCCATTTATCCAAATCCTTTTCTCCATTTAAATTAACTCTCATTGTTTTACACCCAATTTCTGTAGAAAAATCAATCCATCTTTTATGATTTTCAATTGCTTGAAGTCTATCTGTTTTATTACTTGAAGCTAAATCACCCTGGTTATCAATCATAAATAATACATTATCAATGCCATAGTCATCAGATCTTTTTATTAATTCTTTAGCTAAAGAATTCATTGATATTCTCTCTAAAATATCAGTGTCGCGAGTATATAAACCTGAAACAAATTCGATACCCTTGATATCAAAAGATCTTGCCTTTTTAGCAAAGTCAAGAATTGATAGCTTCCCTTTTTTTATAGACTTATTCAAGGACCACTGAGCTAGAGAAATTTTAAGATTACTTTTCAAGTTAAGTTTCATAAAATTCGTATTTGGAAAAACGGATGCTGCAAACCCTGTAGTTGCAACAGCTGATAGAAAATTTCTTCTTTTCATAAATTGTTGTTTAATTATTAAATATAAATTTAATTTTGAAGCTTTAAAAACATTGTTTGGCAATAAATTAAGTGAATCTTATTTTAATATTGAAATAATGAATTGTAAATTTGCATCCTAAATATTATTTAAATGAAAAAAATTATAGCTTTTTTATTTACAACAATAATTCTTGTAGGGTGCAAGGATGAACCAAAAAAAGAAAAGTTCTCTTATAAAAGAGTTCAGGATGCTACAGAAAATACAGTAGTAAAATCAATGAATGATATAACAATCAATTCCAATGATCAAATGTTATTTGACAGGTCAATTATTAGAGTTAAAGCAGGTGAAACTGTTACTTTAAAATTAAATCATACAGGTAAAATAGCTAAGGAATTTATGGGTCATAATTTTGTATTGGTAAAAGAGGGAGTTGACATTGATGATTTTGCACAAAGAGCAATGGCTGCAAAAGAGACTGATTATATCCCTGATGGAGATGAGACATATGCTTACACTAAGATGCTTGGTGGAGGTGAAAGTGATGTAATCACTTTCGATAGTCCTCAACCAGGATCTTATACATTTTTATGTACTTTCCCTGGTCATTATCAAGTCATGAGAGGCGAATTTATTGTTGAATAATGAAGTTTAACACTAAAGCAATTCACGGGGGACAAATTAAAGAAAAAGGATATGGTGCAGTAATGCCCCCAATATATCAAACCTCAACATATTCCCAAACTAAACCAGGTGAACATTCAGGATATGAGTACAGCAGGACTCATAACCCAACAAGATCTGCTTTGGAAAGGTCTTTAGCTAGTATTGAAAATGGTAAATATGGAATGGCATTTAGTTCTGGATTGTCAGCTATTGATGCTATTTTAAAACTATTTGAGCCTGGTGATGAAATCATATCTACAAATGATTTATATGGTGGATCTTATAGATTATTTGATAAGGTTTTTAAAAAATTTGGATTGAAATTTATTTTCTCTGATTTACAAAATATTGAAAATGTTTCAAAGCTTATAACAGTAAAAACAAAAATGATCTGGGTAGAAACTCCAACTAATCCAATGATGAATTTAATTGATATAAATTCAATATCGAACTTGTGTAAAGACAACAAAATTCTCCTTGCCGTTGATAACACTTTTGCAACACCATATTTACAAAAACCCCTAGATTTAGGAGCAGATATCGTTATGCATTCTGCAACAAAATATTTAGCTGGTCATAGCGATGTTATTTTAGGTGCACTAGTTGTTAAGGATGAAAAATTAGCAGAAAAATTATATTTTCTACAAAATTCATCTGGTGCTATATGTGGCCCAATGGATTCATTTTTAACTTTAAGAGGAATTAAAACTCTTCATGTTCGTATGGAAAGACATTGTTA
>CEPJ01138793.1_pt1 | contig 12099 bp, 9 predicted proteins | sample 530561 | NCBI WGS metagenome assembly CEPJ01 (sample SAMEA2620404, study PRJEB7988) | marine metagenome | biome: marine biome (ENVO:00000447); feature: surface water layer (ENVO:00002042); material: "saline water (ENVO:00002010), including plankton (ENVO:xxxxxxxx)" | depth 5 m
TAATACAAGTATATAAATTCCAATATAATCTATTTAAAGATGAATTCTTTTTCAATACCGGAGCTTTAAAAGTGTGAACTTTCAGAAATGGTTCTGCAGTTGTTTTGTTCAAATTTCCAATACCAATTAAAGATGTTTTTATTTTTTTTTTTGAATAGCGCTTCGCAAAGTGGTAAGTATATTGGCCAGTTGCAGAAAAACTAGGCGGTAAAAAATCAGTAATAAATAATAAAGACATATTTAAAGAAATGACTCACTATACATTAGGACTAAATATTTTTCATGCAGATTCATCATCATGTCTTATGAAGGATGGAAAACTTGTATGCGCTTTTGAAGAAGAAAGATTAAATAGAATAAAACATTGGGCTGGAGTACCTTTTTTATCAATAAATGAGTGTTTAAAGCATGCAGAAATAAAAATTGACGATATTGATACAATCACAATTAACTCTAATCCTTATAGTAATTTAAAAAATAAATTTTTATACACAGTAAGCTCAAAAAATATTTTTTTTAATATTAATTCTTTTTTAAAAAGACAATCAAAAAAATATTCAATAATAGAGGAGATAGAGAAATTTTTTAAAAAAAAAATTAAAGCAAAATTAATACGTTTTGATCATCATCTATCTCATATAGCTTCCTCTTATTATCTATCGGGGTTTAAGGAAGCTACGGGAATTAGTATTGATGGTTTTGGTGATTTTTGCAGTTTGGCTATCTCAAAATGTAAAGGAAAAAATATAAAAGTTCTAGCAAGAACTTTTTATCCAAATTCTTTAGGAGTTTTTTATGAAGGTATCACACAAATTCTAGGTTTTAAAAATTATGGTGATGAATATAAAGTAATGGGGTTGTCAGCTTATGGAAAACCAACTTATCAAAATAAATTAGAAAGTCTCATAAAATATGATGAAAAAAAATTTATAAATTTAAATTTAAATTATTTTTTACACACAAAAAAAGGTTTTAATTACACATTTGATGGTGTGCCAAAAAATTCAAAATTAATAGATAAAAAAAAATTTGTTAAACTTTTAAATTTAAATATCAGTGATCTTAAAAATATAAAAGTAAAAGCTAATATTGCTTCATCGGCCCAAAAGATTTATGAAAAAATTTTTTTTCGTATAATTGATAAATCATTAAAATATAATATCTCAAGAAATTTAGTATTATCTGGTGGTTGTGTAATGAATTGTTTAGCTAATGGCAAATTAATAAATCATAAAGTTTATAAAAAAATTTTTATTCCATATTGTCCCGGTGATAATGGTGGTGCTATTGGTTCTGCTATATTATCTTACAATAAAAAGATTGACCTCAAAAGTTTTCAAAATCCATATACTGGAATTAGATTAAATAATGAACATGAATTAAATAGTTTGATAAAAAAAAATAAATTTAGTTTTGTGAAATTCGAAAATAACAATGATTTGAACAAAAGAATTGTAAAAGAACTAGTTAATAAAAAAATTATTGCAATTTTAAGGAATAATATGGAATTTGGATCGAGAGCTTTAGGAAATACCTCGATAATTTGTGATCCAAGATTGTCAAATGCAAAGGAAATTATAAATTCGAAAATTAAATTAAGGGAAAAATTTAGGCCTTTCGCACCAGCCATTCTTGAAAAAAGTGTCAATAAATGGTTCGAAGGCTATATAAAATCACCCTACATGTCTTTTGTTTTAAAATTTAAAAAAAATAAAAAAAAACTCGTTCCAGCGGTATGTCATTATGATCAAACAGGAAGATTGCAAACAGTTTCTAAAGCTCAAAATCCTCTATTTTATAATCTTATAAAAGTATTCGAAAAAAAAACCAAAATACCAATTCTTTTAAATACTTCTTTTAATGAAAATGAGCCAATAGTAGAAAATCAAAAAAGAGCTATTAAAACTTTCAAAAGAACATCAATTGATTTTTTGAACATAGATAAATATTTGATATTCAAAAAATGAAAGATACAATATTTATAACAGGTTCAAGTGGGTATATAGGAAATCACTTGGTTAAATTTTTTTTAAGGAAAAAATTTAGAGTTTTCGGTTGTGATTTGAATATAAAAAAAAAAAATAGTAATTTTATAAAGTCAGATTTTTCTAGTGATAAAGTTATAAAATTTATTAAATCAAAAAAAATAAATAGCATTATTCATTTAGCTGCATTAACAGAAATAAAAAAAAATAAAAGATATTCTCATAATTGTAAAAAAGTAAATTATTTAAAAAGTAAAATTTTTCTTCAGAAAATTTATAAACACAAAATTTTTATTAAAAATTTTATATTTTCATCATCTGCAGCAGTTTATGGAAAAACTAAAAATGTAAGAGTTAAAGAAGATCACGTAACAAAACCTATAAGTGCTTATGGGAGAAGTAAATTAGATTTTGAAAAATATTTAATTGATAAAAAACAAAATTATTTGAATAATATTTTCATATGCAGATTTTTTAATGTTGTCGGTGGAGATCTTTTACGAATAAAAAATAAGAACTCGTTATTTAATTATTTAAACAAATCAATTAAAAAAAAAAAGATTTTCTATGTAAATGGAAAAAATTATAATACAGCTGACGGTACTGCTGTAAGGGATTTTATTGACATAAATATTTTATCTAAATTTATATTATTTTTAATCAAAAAAAAACAGTCTAATCAAAAAAAAATTTTCAATGTTGGTTCAGGGTTTGGAACGAGTATTTTAGAAATTTTGAATGAACTTCAGACAAAAAAATTCAAGATTAGATTCTCTTTTAGAAAAAGAAAAAAAGGTGATATACCATATTCAATCTCAGATAACACGCTAATGATGAAAAAATTAAATTTTAAGAGAGAAAATTTCAAAATTTCAAATAATCTTAAAAATTTTTTTAAATGAAAAAAAATCTTCTTGTTTATATCGAAGATCCAAGATTTGGTGGGCCACACCAATATACTTTAAACGTATTAGACTATTTAAGAAAAAAATTTAAAATAAAAATTTTATTTTCAAGTATTGAAAACGAAATTTTCTTAAAAAAAGTAAAAGAAAAAAAAATTAATTTTGATACTTTACCAATTTGTTTTCTATCAACAAAATTTCTGAATATTTTAAGATATATTTTTTATTTTGTTTTTGATCTTTGTAAGTTGCGAAATTATATAAAAAAAAAGAGTGTAGATATTATTTACTCAACTTCTGGCTTTTATTCCATAAAGATTATAATTGCATCTTTATTTCTTAATAAAAAAATTATTGTCCATTTTCATGATACTTTCTGCAACGTTATTTTTTTGAAACTTGGTTTTTTTTCTAAAAATTTCATAGATTTATTTATCTTTTCCTCTTTAAGATCATTTGCATTTTATAAAAATTTAATAGGAAAAGGGAGATATTTTATTACTCAATCTGCAATTAAAATTCCTAATCGAAAAAAATATTACAAAAATAAAATAAAAAAAAATTTTGATATCGTGACAGTATCAAATATTAATCCTGTCAAAAGAATAGAATTACTTTTGAAATTAGCTATGCGTTTAAAAGATAGAAATATAAGATTTCATTTAATAGGAAAAGTTTGGAAAAGCCAAATCAATTATAATAATAAAATAAGGCAAATGGTTAAAATAAATAGATTATCTAATTTTTTTTTTTATAATTTTGGAAATAAAGAAAAAGTAGGCAAAATTTTATTGAATTCTGATTTATATCTTTGTGTATCAAAATATGAGTCCTCACCTATGTCAGTCTGGGAGGCAATGTCATTTTCCTTGCCAATTTTGTCATCAAATGTAGGAGACTTGGATTATTTTAATAAAAAATATAATTTTGGTTTCATAGTAAAAAAAACAAAAATTCAAAACCTTGAAAAAAAGATTTTAGAAATTTATTCAAATAAAAATCTTAGAGAAAAGTTAGGTAAAAATGCTAGGAAATTTGTTTCAAATAAAATTGATATTAAAAAAACAATGAATAATTTTCAAAAAAATTTCTTTAAAGTATGAATAAATTTCAACCTAGCTTAAACATCAATTTAACAAGCTTGATAATATGTTTTTTACCAATTTCTATTGTACTTGGAAATTTAATACTTAACCTTAATATATTTATTCTTATTTTTTTGTATTTTTTTGAAACATTTAAAAATTCTAATCTAAAAGTGTTTTTTATAAATAAAAATATGTTATTAATTTTAATAACCCTTTTTTTTATTTTTAATTTGATTGATTCAGTAAATTGGAAATTTACCTTAAAGGGTCAAATTGGATTGATTAAAAATATATTATTATATTTTGCACTCATCTATTTTTTCTTTAAAGATGATAAAAATTTCAAATTATTTGTTAACATTCTCGTTTTTGTTTTAATATTTGTATTAGTAGACTCCTATATACAATTTATTTTTGGTAAAGATTTATTTGGATATGTTGTGACAGATAATCATGGGAGGCGTCTTTCAGGGCCTTTTGGTGATGAATATGTAGTAGGAAGTTTTATATTGAAAACAATATTTATTACAAAATATCACAAGTATTTAGACAACAAAATAAATTGGTTAATATATTTGATATTGGCGTTTATTTTAGTAATTTTTGCAAGTCAAAGAATGCCCACGCTTATTTTTAGCATTTCACTAATTATTTTATTTTTTTTCGAATATAGAATTAATATAAAAACTAAAATTTTTACTTTTTTAGCGTCTATAATTTGTATACTCATAATATTCAATTTTAATTCTTCAATTAAAAAACATTACATTGATCGTACATTGGAGCAGATAGGTTACAGTGATAAAGTAAAATCTAAAAATTTTTGGGATTCTCAATGGGGTGCCCATTATTTAACAGCGATTGAAATATATAAAGATAATCCAATTTTTGGCAGTGGAATTAAAACATTTAGGTTCGTTTGTGCAAAAAAGAAATATGAAAAAATTGAGTCTAAGATGGCTGACAAAAGATGTTCAACACATCCTCATAATATATATTTGGAAATTTTGTCAGAAACTGGAACTTTAGGATTTTTATCATTTTTTTTGATTTTAATATATTTCTTTAAAATAAATAAAGTGTTCACAAAAAAAAATATCAAGAGTAATCCAGAAATTTTAATTTTACTGTTTATTTGCTTCTGGCCGATTCAGTCCACAGGTTCTGTGTTCTCTACTTGGAATGGTTTGTTTTATCCTCTGACACTTTCATACATTTGTTATGTTTCTAAAAAAAAAATAAGCTCTACTAGGAATATATGAGTATTAACGACAAAAATAAGTATGGTATTATTATTTTATCATATCTGATTTTCTCTAGCTCAGTATTGATTTTATTTTTTATTAAATTATTCACTTTCTTTAAATCTTATGAATTATACGTAACATCAGGTGCAGAAATTACTACATTAAACTTTATCCTAAATTTTCTAAATGGTAATAATCTTGCAACAGGTGGCAACTCAAATATTCTTTATGAATTTTATGGATTAAATTTCCATTTAACTTATTTGCCTTTAATCAAATTCTGTCAATTTTTTGGATTATCTTATTTACTATCAACAAGGTTAATTACATTAGGATTAATTTTTTTGTTACCATTTATAATAATTTTAATATCAAAAAATTTTTCTAGTAAAAATTTTATTTTTAAAGATAATTTAATTTTTTTTTACTTTTTAATTTTAACATTTTTAATAAATCACCAAGCTTCTAGCTGGTGGATACTTACTTACAGGCCAGATATTTTAACAATACTTTTCTCTTTCGTAAGCATATATTTTTTTTTCTTATTTATAGATAAAAACAAAAATTACTCTTTATTTCTATCTATTGTATTTTGTGTTTTTTCATGGACATTTAAACAAAACTTTTTATTTACATTCGCATCCATTTTTTCTTATCTCTTAATTAAAAAAAAATATTATCACTTATTTTTCAGTTTTTCTTTTGTTGTTCTAGTCTTATTTTTATTAAATGTTGTGACAGGATATAATAATCTAGATTTATTAAATCGTTCACCGGAAGTTATTGCATCCCAGTTAGAGTTTAAAAATTATTTTGAAATTTTGATAAAATATTTAATCAAAAATCCATATTTGCTTGCATTTGTATTCATTATATTTTTCTGTACAGGTGAAATTAAGAATAATAAAAAACTTTTTTTATATTTAGTATTTTCGTTTTTGTTTTTACAAAGTTCATTAGTGGCAGTTTTACACGGTGCTGGATATAATCATATGATGGCCTTTTTATTTTTTGCAGTTATTTCTATTTGTTTTGTAGATTACGACTTAATAAAAAGATATTATATTTTTATATCTTTCTTTTTAATAATATCTTCTTGTTTAAATTACTTTCAATTAATAAATTATAATAAATTTGGAAGACAGGGTTTATATTTTAATGCTCAAGAAAAAAAAGGATTAAAAGACTTTAAAATTTTTATTCAAAATGAAATTGAAAAACCAGCTCTCTTAATTGGTGGTGCGAATAGGACTGAAATGTTTTTATCAGAGGATCTTATGGGAAAAGATACATTCCAATTAGTTTCATTTATTGATAGTTCATGGAGTCAATGGTTATTTAGATCAAAAGATCAAATGAAAAAAAATGAAAAAATTTTCCTTAATAAATTTAAAGATGTTAAGACTGTCTTAGTTTTAAATAAAGATGATAAAAAAATGAATTATTTTGATAATTTTTTAAAGCAAAATAACTTTAGATTGAATTCAGAATATATTTTATCTTTATATGATAACAGAAAAAATATAAGTGAACTTGAAACAATTATAAACTTTGATACTAACAAAAATCCAATAAAAAAAAATTTTGTTATTTATAAAAAAGTTACTTTTTAAGTATACTATAATCTTTAACTAAATTTGACTTATTGGAAATGTTTTCAAGCAAGTTTGTTATAGTTCCAATTGATAAAAATACTAACCCAATCAAAAATGAAATACTTGTTAACAAAGGCAAAGGTGTCATAATAAATGATTGAGATTCAAATATCTTTAGATATACCATGTAGGTCATGGACAAAAATGAGATTAAAAAAGAAATTAATCCAAAATTTCCAAAAACATATAACGGCTTCCTTTTTTGGTTATAAAAAATTTTGATAAATAGGATATCTATAACAACATTAAAAATTCTAGAAAAACCATATTTAGATTTTCCGTGATAACGTTTTCTGTGATTTATCTCTAATTCACCAATATTTGCCCCAAGTTCTATTAGTCTGACGGCTATAAGTCTGTGAAAGTCACCCCACAAATTAATGTTAGTTAAGAGTTTCTTTTTAAGTATTTTTAGAGCACAACCATTATCATGAATTTTTGATTTGGTAAGTAAATTTACTATTTTATTTGCTATAACACTTGGAATAATTCTAAAAATATTATCTTGCCTTTTCTTTCTCCATCCTATCACCATATCTAATTTTTTTTTTATGTAAAAACTTATTAGTTTATTAATATCTGAAGGATCATTCTGTAAATCACCATCTAAAAAAATCAAATTTTCATAAATACTTTCATTTATGCCAGATTGAATAGCTTTTGATTGAGATTGATTTTTTTTATGAAAAACAATTTTATGAGAAAAAGAGCTTTTTTTTAACTTTATAAGTTCTTTTTTAGTTTTATCTGTTGAGCCATCATCTACATATATTAATTGAAATTTGTGTTTATTTTTAATTCTTTTTAAAGCTCGAATTATTTCTTTGTGTAATTTTACAACATTTTTTTCTTCATTATAAAATGGAACAATAATTGAAAAATTCATTAGATTATCAATACCATAAACTGTATAAAAATAATATTTATGTGTGCTATTTTTGGTGTGATAGGAGAAAATAATCCTGAATTAATTAAAAAGATGTCAAAAGTTCAGGAATATAGGGGTCCTGACAAACAAAATTTTTTAATTAAACCAAATTATAATTTTTGTATCGGAAATAACAGATTATCCGTAATAGATATAAAAAATGGCCATCAACCAATGGAGTCTTATGATGGTAATTTTACAGTGGTATTTAATGGAACTATTTATAATCACAAAGATTTAAAAACAGTTCTTTTGAAAAAAGGAGTTAAATTTAAAACCGATTGTGACACAGAAGTTCTTGTAAATGGTTATTCATTTTGGGGAGAAAAAGTTTTTAATTATATAGATGGAATGTGGGCTGTAGCAATTTTCGACAAAATAAAAAAAGAGATAATTCTTTCACGAGATTATCTTGGCCAAAAACCTTTATATTACGAAATACAAAAAAAAAAAATAATTTTTTCAAGTCAATTAAAAGGTATTATACAGGATAAAAGTTTTAGTAGAGAAATAGATGATGAAAGTGTAAAAAATTTTTTTTTCTCCTCATTTTTAAAGTCACCAAACACAATATATAAATCGATTAAACAAGTAAATCCATCTGAAATAATTAGGATCAAAATTTCAAATCTATCTATTACTAAAAGAATTTTTTGGAAACTGGAAAAAGGACCTGATTATAATCAATTTTTTAGAGAAGAGACCTTAAATTTTTCAGACGATTTTGAGCAAATTATTAATAATTATTCTATATCTGACGTGACACCAAGTGGTTTACTAAGTTCAGGTCTTGACTCTTTTATTGTCAACAAATTTTTAACAAAAAGGTTTACAAATTTTAAAACTTATACACTTGGTTTTGACCAAGATAGTTTTGATGAAATTAAAAATTTTAATGAAGAATATGAAATTTTTAATAAAAATTTTTTTAAACTAAATAAACAAGACTATATCATAAATTCTAAATTTATTTTTGAAAATATAGATCATCTTTGTGGTGATAGTTCATTAATTCCAACTTATAGTCTAATCAAAGAAATCAAAAAAAAAACAAAAGTTCTAATCAGTGGTGATGGAGGTGATGAAGCTTTTTTTGGATATGTGACATTTAAGGCTCTCTATGGAGCAAAAAAAATTAAATTTTTACCTAAGTTTTTAATTAGTAATATCTCAAAATTAACTAGATTTCTGCCTATGAATTATTCTTATTTAAATATTTATTTTAAACTAAAAAAATTTTTTAATCATTTAAACTCTGATATCAATCACTTGACACCTCTATGGATGTCTTCGATGAATATTCAGGATTTAAAAAATTTTTTTAATCAGAATTTAAATGAGGAAAATTTTTGTAAAGACTACTCTAATTTATCTATAAATTACCTTAGAAATTCTCAATTATATTTCTACAAATTCTACTTACCTTTTTCAGTTTTATTTAAAACTGATTTTGCTAGTATGTTAAATTCTGTTGAGTATAGGAGCCCTTTTTTAAGTAAAAGAATCATAAATTTAAGCCTTTGTCAGGATATAAGCCAGTTGTTTACTATATTTGAAAAAAAAAAATTAATGATGCAAATTTTCAGAGAACAAATTCCAACGAGTTTGAAAAAAATACCCAAACATGGTTTTGCATTTCCTCGTGAGATGATAATTAATGAAGATACAATAGATAAGTTCGTAATTCAAAAAAATTTAATCAATAAGAAATTTTTTAAAAAAAAAATTGAAAATTACTTATATAAAAAAGAAGATTGTAGTCAATATTTGTGGAATGAAATAGTTTACACAAATGTTTTAAATAACTTACAATAGAATATAATAGTTTTAAAAAAATAATAAACATTTTAAAGATAAAAGCTAATAGACATATCTACAAAAATTTATAAAAATGACTTTAAAAAAAACGATTATCATTCCTTGTTTTAACGAGATAAAAACAATAAAAATTTTATTAAACAGAGTAAAAAATAATATTAGTTCTGAAGATAATATTATTATAGTTGATGATGGTTCGACTGATGGGACCACTGATTTTTTGAAAACTATTGAAGATAAAAATATAGAAATTATTTTTCATAAGAATAACTTAGGAAAAGGAAAAGCTATACAGACCGCTTTAGATAAAAATTTGAGTGATTTAATAATAATCCAAGATGCTGATCTTGAGTATAATCCAAAGGACTATGATTTACTTTTAAAACCATTTTTAGAAACAGACGCCGATATAGTTTATGGTTCTAGGTTTATTGGTACAAATGACTATGTAAGAGTGCACTTATTCTGGCACTATTTAGCTAATAAAATTTTAACATTTATTTGCAATATATTTACAAATTTAAATATGTCAGATATGGAGACTGGCTATAAATCTTTTAAAAAAGAGGCAATAAAATCTATTAACTTAAATGAAAAATCATTTGGTATTGAGCCTGAAATAACAATTAAATTAGCAAAAAAAAAATTTAAATTTTACGAAGTTCCCATATCCTATGCTGGTAGATCTTATGAAGATGGAAAAAAAATTGGATTGAAAGACGCTTTTATAGCAATTTATTGTATTTTTAAATATAGTTTTACAAATTAATCTTCAATATAAAAAATCTCATATCCTTTTTTTGTTTTTTTATTAATTTGTTTTTTCATAAAATTTGAGCATGGTGATAAATTGTACATACACTCTCCATCTTTGCTAAAGTAATAGATAAAAGTATTATTATAGTATATTGGTATAAGTTGTTTTTTATAATTATCTTCTTTTATTTCTGATAATGTGTAAATATTAGGCCACATATTTCTTATATCATTCTTTTTATATATACGTAAAAAATTTTTTGTAATTACAGCTAATGCAAAGATTATGGAAGTAATCATAAAAATTCTGTAAATTTTTTTAACTTCAGTAAAGTAAATGAAAATTAATGTAAAAGATGAAATAAATAAAATTGCTAAAAATGATTGCCCATATCTGTAAATAGGAAATTTTAAAAACCACATAATACTAAATAAAAAACTAAAAAAAATTAACAGATAATTTTTCTTAAAAAATTTCTCATTTATTGCTTTTTTTCTTACACCAAACTTTAAAATAGTACAGATTAGTATTGTTAAAATTAGTAAAATATATGGAATAACTTTCTTAATAATTATCTTAAAATGATTGTTGTACCAGTCATGTATCCAGTTAAAGTCTCCGTTAAAATTGACCATTTTAATATTTTTGTCAGCTCTATTTGGCCAATCTTTTGACCAGCTTTCAGCGGAAATTTCAAATTTTTTTATCTCTTCTATATTCACATAACTTAAGTTTTCTAAACACGATAATGAAATAGGAAAAATCGCACAACCTGATACTAAAATATTTTTAATAATCCAGGAAAAGATTAATAAAATTGAAAATAATATTTTTATATTTTTGTATATATTTTCCTTAAGTAGATAAATTATATAAATAGAGAAGCAGACTATTGGTAATAAAATCATAAATGTTTTTTGCATGAATAGATAAGTAGAAATGATTGAGATTATTGAAAAATCATCAATATTTTTAATCTTGAAATTCTTTTGCAAAAAAATAATAGTTAATAAAAAACATAGAAGATGAGTAGTAGCATCATTTCCAAAACCGCTGTATCTATTGAGTGAATAAAGACTGTAAATTATTATTAAACAAACATAAATTTTTAACTCAAAATAGTTAAATTTTTTATCCAAAAATGAAAAGAAATACAAAAAAATAGCCCCTGCTAAAATTGCAGGAGGTAATACGATTGTTTCTAATGGAAAGTAGTTACTATTATAAATTGCTGATAAATATTGAAGTATTGAAACATGCCCAAACCTTAAATGAATATTACTAATACCCAATAATATTTTATGTTCATTAATTAATTGTATATAGGGCAAGTGATATAGTCCAGCATCTGGCCTATTAATATTAGAGTATAACACCAACAAGGTAACTATAGCAGATAAAAGTAAAGAGTATTTTAGAATATTTATTTTATTAATATCTTTAAAAAAATAAACTAGGAAAAATACTGAACTAAAAATTATAAAAAAATTACCAGTATTTTTTCCTAGCGGTAAAAAAAAATTCAAAGTCAATGCTATGAAAGAGACTAAAATTGCTCCAAAAACACAACATAAAGAAAATTTGTTCAAAAAATTATGGAATTTCAATTTTTTAACAAATAATATTCCAAAAGTATAAAAGCTAAGAGTTATAAAAAAACTTATTAAGAAAATTTGCATAATTTACATCTATGATATTAACTATAATTATTCCAGT
>CEPJ01143288.1_pt1 | contig 12057 bp, 12 predicted proteins | sample 530561 | NCBI WGS metagenome assembly CEPJ01 (sample SAMEA2620404, study PRJEB7988) | marine metagenome | biome: marine biome (ENVO:00000447); feature: surface water layer (ENVO:00002042); material: "saline water (ENVO:00002010), including plankton (ENVO:xxxxxxxx)" | depth 5 m
TGTTATAGACATCACTTTTATTATGCCCTGAGCTGCGAATGCTAATACTAAGAAAACCATCAGCAGGTAAATGAAATGCTTTGGTAAGCTGATTTCATCAAAACCATCCCAGCTTCTGACATTGCTATCTATTTTTCTAGTGATTTTTGTAGCGATCCATAGGTTAACTAAAAAAATTAATATCCAAAATGCAACAAGTATTGACGGCAGACTCGCTGACATCAAGGCAATATTATTGAGCTGAATCGTTTGCTCAAGATCAGGTCTAATTTGATAAACGTCAGAGTAAATTGATGATATTGTTTCATTATAGTCAACAATATTTATGCCCAAAAATAAGATACCAATTAGACTCAGAACCAGAGATAGCATAATTATTTTTGAAAAAATTAGTGAAAGTGGATACCAGATCACTTCTTTTGCGTCAGAGCCAGCTATTTTGTTAAGTCCAATATAATACGATAAGTAGACACAGGGTAACGCAAAGAATAGCGAGTAAGAAACAGCAATATTAAAACCATATGTATAGATAATTATTATTGCTGGAATTGAAGCAAATATGACATACCTGTAGCCAAATAAAATTCCTAAAAAATAGAGCGGTAAGGGGCAAAATAGAAACAGATTAAATAAGAAACCAGAATTTCCCGATAATGGGTAGATGAAGAACAGTGCTTGCAGCAAGATGGCAAGTAATAGTAGAGATATCTGTTTTTTTATCATGTCGCTGTCCCGCTAGTTTGCGGTTAGGGTTATACCCAACCAATAAAAATATTTATCTTTGCAAATATGGTAATAAGCCAAGAAACCTTGCACGCTTTACTGCCACCGCCAGCTCTCGTTGTTTTTTTGCTGAGACAGATGTAATTCTACTTGGTATCATTTTACCGCGTTCGGATATATATTTCTGTAGTAATTTTACATTCTTATAATCGATAGGTGGTGAGTCTGGCTCGGAGAGTGGGCAATTGCGTGAATTACGAAAATACGGTTTTTTTGTTTGTTGTGATGCTTGCATTTACTAATCTTCTTTTGAGTCACTTGATTTGGAATCCATCATAACTGATGGGGTTTCTTCAAATTTATTCACTTTTACAGTCAAATGCCTCAGCACATTTTCGTTTAGGCTTATTTGCCTGTCCAGTTCTTTTAAAGTATCAGATGGCGCATTAATATTCATGAGTGTGTAGTGTGCTTTCCTATTTTTCTTTATTTTATATGCCAGTTGGCGCAAGCCCCAGTACTCAACTTTATCAATACTACCACCATCTTTTTTTATTAAATCTTCAATGGTATTGTTTATAGCCTCAACTTGCTGTGTTGTGATATCTTGTCGAGCTAAATAAACATGTTCATATAATGGCATATTTTATTAAATCCTGTAAAATTCTACTATAACTATATATATGTTTATCAAATATATTAAGCAATATAAAATAATTTATTATTCAAATCTTAATTAGGCGCGTCAATATTTTGATAACAAAATTATAGTAGATTACTATATTGAAGTAATAAGTTTTGCAACAAAAAAGGTATTAAAATGAGAAATTTATTAGTTTTTCCTGGTCAAGGCAGTCAACATATTGGTATGGGAAAAACATTCTCTGAAAACTTTGTAGCCGCTAGGGATGTATTTGATGAAGTAGATGAGTCATTATCTCAGAGCCTATCAAAAATTATGTGGGACGGAGATATTGAAGAATTGACAAAAACCGAAAATGCGCAACCAGCAATAATGTCTGCCAGTATCGCCATATTTCGTGTTTTAGAAAATGAAATAGGGATTGATTTTAGTAAGATTGGATATTGTGCAGGACATTCGTTAGGTGAATATTCTGCGCTGGTTGCCACAAAATCACTTGAGTTAGCAACCGCTGCGAAGCTGTTAAAACTTCGCGGTATTTCGATGCAAAAGGCGGTTCCAATTGGGCAGGGGGCGATGGCGGCTTTAATTGGTAGTTCAATAGAAGAAGTAGAGCAATTGATAAGGTGCATAAATGATCAAAGCGCTGATCTGGTCTGCAATGTTGCCAATGACAATGCTCCTGGGCAAGTTGTTATTAGTGGGCACATCGAGGCGATAGATGCTGCGATTGAGTTGTCTGCAAATTTTGGTGCAAAAAAAGCCCTAAAACTCCCAGTAAGCGCACCATTTCATTGTAGCCTTATGCAGCCGGCGGCAGACGTAATGAGCGAAGCGCTCGGTGAGTCAAATATTATTGATCCAATTACCCCGATAATAGCAAATGTAAATGCCAAGCCAGAGACGCAAGCAGAAAAAATTACTGAATTATTGGTAAGGCAAGTTACAGCAAGGGTAAGGTGGGTCGAGACAATAAAATATGCTAAAAAAAATGGTATTGAAAAGATATTTGAAATCGGTGCAGGAAAGGTTTTGACGGGGCTCGCAAAGAGAATAGACAGCACAATGGACTCACACTCCATTGAGATGCCCGATCAAATTGATAGTTTTATATTAGTTTAAATTCAAGGAATACAATATGAGTATATTAAAAGGTAAAACAGTTCTATTAACTGGATCAACAGGCAGTATTGGGAAAGAAATTGCAAAAAAACTCTCAATTTCGGGGGCAAAAATAGCCTTGTCTGCAACGAATGTTGATAAATTAATGTCACTACAGTCGGATTTGGGTAACAATCATTTAATATATCCTTGTGACTTATCTGATCTAAACAATATAAATAAACTTTCAGAGGATGTAATTGATGATTTTGGAACAATTGATATTCTCATAAATAATGCAGGTATAAAGAGAGATGATTTATTAATCCGGATGAAAGATGATGATTGGTTCGATGTCATTAATATGAATTTAACATCTGTATATAAATTAACAAAAAATATTACAAAGCAGATGTTTAAACAGAGGCATGGAAAAATTATTTCTATTTCATCGGTCGTCGGATTTTCTGGTAATCCAGGACAAACAAATTATGTTTCATCAAAATCCGGCTTAGTCGGTTTTACTAAATCATTAGCGATGGAAGTGGCAACTAGGGGTATTACTGTTAATTGTGTTGCACCTGGTATGATTGACTCTGATATGATTGACTCACTAAACGAAAAGCAAAAGGAAGCAATTATTGGAAGAATACCAATGGCAAAACTTGGATTACCCAGTGATGTTGCCGAGGCCTGCCTTTTCCTATCAAGTCACATGTCTGACTATATCACAGGGCAGACAATTCATGTTAATGGTGGCATGGTGATGCACTAGCCCCGATATTTACATGGCAAAAATAAATTTTTTGATTGTAGTTAAATATTTATAAATATATTAATACTTATATAAGTTATAATTTAATAGTTACAGAGGTAAAAAATGAGTGATGTTGCTGACCGCGTAAAAAAAATTGTTATCGAGCATCTTGGAGTAGAGGCAGATAAAGTAGAAGAAAAAGCCAGCTTTATTGACGATCTTGGTGCTGATAGTTTAGATACTGTTGAGCTAGTTATGGCATTTGAAGAGGAATTTAATGTAGAAATTCCAGATGATGCCGCTGAAACTATTCAAACTGTTGGTGATGCGATCTCATTTCTTGAGAAGCAAGACTCCTAAATTCAGAAAAAGATGAGACGCGTTGTTGTTACTGGACTTGGTTTAGTAACTCCACTTGGGGTTGGAGTTGACTTTGTTTGGGACAATCTCATAAAAGGTAATTCTGGCATAAGCAAAATTGAGAATTTTGATACAGAAGATCTACCTGTTAAAATAGCTGCGCAAATACCGAGAGGTGGTGAGCTCGGATCCTATAATCCTGATGATTGGCTTGACCCTAAAGAGCAAAGAAAAGTAGATGAGTTTATTACTTACGCAATTTGTGCCTCTGATCAAGCAATTAAAGACTCAGGTTGGGTTGCTGATACCTATGACAAAGAAATTAGATCAGGCGTACTAATTGGATCTGGTATTGGTGGATTACAAGGAATCGAAGATGCTGCAATTATTTTAAGGGATAAAGGGCCAAGAAGAATATCACCATTCTTCATACCTGGTCGACTAATCAACCTTGCGTCTGGACACATATCAATAAGAAATAACTTTAAAGGGCCAAATCACTCTGTGGTTACAGCCTGCTCTACAGGGTCTCATGCAATTGGTGATGCATCAAGATTGATTGCATTTGGAGATGCGGACGTTATGGTCGCGGGTGGAACGGAGTCTCCTTTATGTAGGTTATCCATAGCTGGTTTTGCAGCATGTAGAGCTCTGTCTTCTGCATTTAATGATAAACCTACAGAGGCTTCAAGACCTTTTGATGAGGATAGAGATGGCTTTGTTATGGGTGAAGGTGCAGGGGTTGTTGTACTCGAGGAGTATGAGCATGCAATAAAACGTGGAGCAAAAATTTATGCAGAGGTCAAGGGATATGGCTTGTCTGGTGACGCCTTCCATATAACCTCACCATCAGAAGACGGGGATGGCGGCTTTAGATCAATGAAAGCTGCGCTTGGTAATTCTGGTATCGCTCACGACAAGATTGACTATGTTAATGCTCATGGAACATCTACACCAGCTGGGGATGAAATTGAAATAAAGGCTGTAGAGAGGTTATTTGGAGAACACAGTAAAAATTTATATATGTCATCAACAAAGTCATCTATTGGACATTTGTTGGGTGCGGCGGGTTCCGTCGAGGCAATATTTTCAATAATGGCAATTAATACAGGAAAAATACCAGCTACCCTAAATCTTGATAATATTTGCATAGATACAAAAATAAATCTGGTACCAAAAAAATCACTAACACGCGAGGTCAACAGCGCGCTAAGTAATTCATTCGGTTTTGGTGGGACGAATGCATCATTGATTTTTACTAAAGTCTAATAAGTGATTATGAATATAAATTTAGTTAGACAAAAAGGTGTTATGATAATTATATCATCACCGTCTGGTGCAGGAAAAACTACCTTAACAAGAAAGCTTGTTTCAGATCTCAAGAATGCAGTGTTATCGATATCTGTTACAACGCGGAAGAAAAGAGATAATGAAGAAGAGGGCTTACATTATTATTTTGTAGATGATCAAGTTTTTAATAAAATGGTTGATGATGGTAACTTATTAGAACATGCAAATGTTTTTGGTTTTAATTATGGTACCCCAAAAGAGTGGGTAATTGAAAATATCCAAATTGGAAATGATGTGATTTTTGATATTGATTGGCAAGGCGCGGTTCAATTAAAAAATAATTATGAAGATAATATCATTTCGGTATTCATACTGCCACCAACGGCAACTGAATTGATGGGCAGATTGATAAAGAGGGACCAAGACTCAATTGATACAATAAAAAATAGACTGAATGCAGCATATGACGAAATAAAGCACTGGAATGAATATGATTACGTAATTATCAATGATGATCTCGATGTCGCATATTCAGAATTAAAATCAATAGTTACTTCTGAAAAAATGAAAATAACTAAGGCAAACACCACTAATATTAGTGAGCACGTCAATCAACTGCTTGAAGAGCTATCAGACAGATTGAACGACTAGCTCAGTTTCTCTAAATATTCTGATATTTTAAGATATTCATTTACTGATAATTGTTCCGCCCTCAAATTAACATCAATATTCAGTCTTTCGGCTAAATCAGTCTCGCTTATTATGTTTTTTAAGCTTGTCCTTATTTTTTTTCTTCTTTGGCTAAAAGCTGCCCTTGTAATACTTTCTAGTATTTTTATGTCGGGACCCGATTTCTTCTCAAGGCTTTTGAATGATACTATTGATGAGTCCACCATGGGTTTCGGATAAAAGACTGCTGGATTTAGATCAAATTCAACATTACATTGATACAAATATTGGGATATGATTGATAGTCTTCCATAGTGTTTATCACTGTAATTCGCGGTAATTCTCTGAGCTACTTCTTTCTGAAACATCAAGACCATGTTTTTCAATTTATTTGTTGAATAATGTGCATTGATCAATGTGGTCAGTATTTTAGTTGCTACATTGTAAGGAAGATTGGAAATAATTGTGATATTTTTATAATTCTCAATATCGAAATTGAAATTTATTGCGTCTTCAAAAATAATATCAATTTGATCTGGATATTTTGATTTTAGCGCATTAAGTAATTGCGTGAATTGTCTATCTTTCTCCACCAGTAAAATTTTTTTTACGTTATTATTTAAGAGTGCCTCAGACAAACCACCGAGGCCAGGGCCTATTTCGATAACCAAATCACAAGCATCAGGATTAATCAAACTGGTTATCTTGTTTAAGATATTTTTGTCAAATATAAAATTCTGACCTAATTTTTTTGATGGATTAATGCCTGATAGTTCAAGATTTTTTTTGTACCGATTATTGTGATTGTTATCATCTAGCATTTTTTTCTGCCATTTGGTCTGCGATTATTAGTGATCTCATTAAGCTAGATGGGTCTGCAATTGCCTTTTTTGCAATTTGATATGCAGTTCCGTGATCTGGTGAGGTTCGTATAATGTCAATGCCAAGTGTTATATTTATTGCAGTGAAATTTGAGATAGTTTTAATTGGGATTAATGCTTGGTCATGATACATGCAAATGACTATATCAGAGTCAGTATTGCCAGCACTAAACAGGCTATCAGCAGAAGCGGGACCGTGGATATTTATTTTTTCTCTCTGAAGTTCTTTTATCACTGGATCAATTACATTAATTTCTTCATTTCCAATTAATCCATTATCTCCTGCATGAGGATTTAGACCTGTTACGACGATCTTGGGCTGAGATATATTGAAATACTTTTTCAAATCATTGCTGATTACTTTAACTGTATTAATCAATAATGACTTGTTGATCGATTGTGAAACCTCACTGATTGGAATATGGCGAGTGAGCGGTACAACCTTAAGTTCATCACTCATCATTAGCATAACTGGATTTTTAGATTGGCACAGGTGGGCACAGAGTTCAGTTTGGCCGCTAAATTTTATACCCTCATAGAGTAGAGAGTTTTTATTGACTGGGTTTGTGACGATAGCCGATGTCAGGCCGCTCTTGATTGAATCGTATGCCGTTAAAATTGACTTCATTATTTTTTGATCATTTTTTTCTGAATATTGACCAATAGTTTCTTTCATAATTGGGATATCAAAAACAGGTATAAATTCCTTAAATATATCCACAGCCAAATCCATCTCCGCTTCGCTAATTTTTTTTGTTTTTATTTTGCAATCAATAAAATTAGCTCGCCTATGAAGTAATTCTTCACTGCCAAAAAAAATGAATGGAGGTATTTCTACAACAGACCTTGATGACCATGCATTGACCGTAATCTCAGCTGAAATTCCAGCAGGATCACCCATTGTTAGGGCGATGGGTAATTTTTTATTTTTTGTCTTCAATAACACTATCCTGTCTTAAGTTCCTTAGCTCTTTTTCGGAGTATGCCTTGAGCTGATTAGAAATTAGAATATTTTGAACCTCGAAATCAGACATCATTTTCTTAGGAGTACAATTTATCATCACTACTAATTCATTATCAATGACTTGCATAGGAAGTAAAAATTGATCGCTTTTATGGTTTAGAATCGTTTTGAAAGGCTCATCTAACTCATTAATACTGATATCAAAGATATCATCAATTTCAATATCAGGGTGGTCTTTATATAAGGCTAAGTTATTTGCGCAGCTTTGAAAGTTTGTTGATATATTTTCCGCAAGATATAGTTTCTCCGGGGACATATCGCTATTTTGTATTTTCAATATCTGTATATGAAAGATCTCCTTTTCAAGTAAGTCCCTCTTATATTTATCAACTTCACTTACTGTAATGTCAGCATATTTTCGAAATTTTCTGATAATATATTGATTCCATACCGTAGCTGCAATTCTAGCGTTAATAATTGTTTTTATATCGCTACCATCAGCACGTAGTTTTTCGGTGTATTTTGCAAGACTCGTTCCCTGAGCTTTTAATTGTTTATCGAGCGCTAATGCAACCTCATCAGTGGAGTATGTAATCCCCATGCTTTTCGAGGCATCTACTTTTATTGCCTCATCAATCAATTCCTGAACAGCTTGGCTGGAGACTGCGCTAACACTCAATTGTGGATTGTTAGATTGAATAAATACAGCTCTTTGTTGAAAATCTGATTGAGTAATTGGAATGTCGTTAACAAGTAAGATTATCTTTGAGACGATCTCAGATTTTGAAATTGAAACAAAACAAAAAAAGTAAAGTACTAGTGATGATATTGTTAAAAAAGATCTTAATGCTCGCATCGATTTGATTCATCTTATTTTTAATCTAAGGCTGATGTTTTTAATTCGAAATTGAATAGTATTGACCTATCTTTTTTAATGTCACGGTCTGTAAATAAGTTCTCTCGGTAACCTATATCAAATGCCAGACATTCGTCGTCATACCTGAGTCCAATTTGGTTACTAACGAAATCATCTGACTCTAAATTAAATGTCCCGCTCGAAATTATTGACCAATCCGGTGTAATTCCGAATTCAAGGAAACCAGATAGTTCACTCAGAGCCACATGATCATTTGCGTTAAGCCCCGTATTTAACCAATTGGCTTCCGCTTCTATATCAGTATAGTTTATGCCAAAACTGTAGTTGTTAAAATCATGCATCTCGAGATTAAACTCATTGATGGAGTTATCGCTGGAAGATCGGTCATATCTAGTCTTGTAATCTAATATTACTGCATCATTGAGGTTGTATGATATGGAGCCAACAATATCTGAGTGATAATTGTCTGTCCCGGACCATTGATCTGACGCAAGTGAGTTTAGCCCACTGACGTGATAAGATTGACCAATATTTGCATTTAAAAGCCCTCCAATATCATCTTGAAGGCTATAATTAAAACCAAGTGATATTTTAGATCCACCATCAATTCTATCAAAGCCTAAACTTCTATTCATCTCAAATAAATTTAGACTATTGAAATTAAATGTTTGTGCATCTTCGTTAAGAAGATCTGAGTGTGTCTCTTCATCACCAACGTATCCAATTGCTATCTTTGGCTCAATAATCTGCTTTCCATATGGTGCGTTGTCAAAGAATGGCCAGGAAATTGATGTAGATAGATTTGGAACTACTCTTGAAAAATTAGTAAACTGATCTTCTGACTCATCAAATGTTCGTAAATGATCGGCTCTCAGTGATAGTTTAGGTTCAATAATGATACCATTATCTGAGATATATCTCTCATCCCATTTTAACTCTGACGTAAGTCTCATCTGCTCATCACCACTTGCCCTTTGGACGTTTACAATATTATTTTCAAAGCTTAAATTTTTCAGATTTGGCAGATTAAATTTGTATTGATGATCTATTCGCGGCAAGAGTATTGCTTGAGGTGTTTCGGTCTCATTAAGTAAATTTTTGTAATTTATAGCTGCAATATTTAGATAGTTTTGCCCTTTTAGTCCTTCAACATATATATTGGAATTATATTTTGTGCGACTATCCAAACTGTACTTTCTCATGTACGTATCGTCAGTTGCATATGTTGCATCCCAGCCCCAATCAAAATTATCATTGATGGGTATGGTTCCATGAGTTTGAATGCTTGCTCTCAATTTCTTATCCCCGGGTGCAACATCGGAAGGATCTGCCTGATATATGAAGTTTGGATTAATGTATATATCTCCACCATTTTCTATTTTTTTTCTGTATTCAAAGTCAAATAGAGGTCCTTGTTTTGTTGTGACAAATGGAGACACTGTCAGGTCACTTGTCTCATCCAGTATGTAAATGTATGGAACTTTTATGGCATGACCATAAAAATTCGAAAATGAGTATGTGGGAATAAGAAATCCTGACTGGCGCTTCACAGTAAAGTCGGGGTATGTAAACTGCGGTAGGCTCAAGAGTGTCTTATCAAGTACATTGAATTTGATATTCTTAAAGATTATTTTTTTGTTTAATTCATCGTGAACCACCTCTTCGGATTGAAATTCCCAAGTGTATGGACAGTCGTCATCCTCAATACATTTCTCACAAAAAGTGTAACTTGCTTCTGTAAATGTGCTAGATTTTGATAGGTTTATATTAGCCTTATTAGCTCTAATTTTGCTACCATCCTGGAGGATCATATTTGCTCCCTCAAGAAATCCATTCTTCAACTCATCCGATAAAGTTATTTTATTTGCTGTAATTTTTACCTTACCTTTATCCGACATCGTTACATTTCCTGTGGCGATTACTTGATCAATTTCTTGGAGGTAGGTAATTTCAGAAGCTTCAACTATGTAAGATTTGTAGAATAATTTTGCATTACCGCTGGCTTTAATATTTTTACCATCATTTTCGTATAGCAGATTATCAGCCTCAAAATATATTGAAGGATATAGATCATTTGCATCATGCTGATTTGCCCATAGATTTGGGGAGACAAATAAAAGCATAATAATACAAGCCAAATATATGTATCTACTGGTTATCATTATATATTATTTAACCATCTTCTCTCGAAATTAAAACCTTTGTTGCAATTAAAATTGCCGTTATAATATGCCACCAAGCCCCTAATATTGGGTTAAATATTTCATTTTCCGATAAAATGTATGAAATGTGGTTCACAAAAAATAACAAAAGACCAACAATTATACCTAATATTATCATAAAGATTGAGTGCTGCACACGAAATAATTTAACGCAAAAGCAAGCAGCTGTTAATACTAGTGCTAGCATCAAGGCTGGCATTGCGATCAAAAAATTTAGATCAACAACGTGCTTTGTCGTTGAAATACTGTTTAAATTGAGTTTTTTTATAACCCCAAGAATAGTCCAAATTGATTGATTACTATTTTTTATTGCATTCTCAAACATTAATAATTCATTTGAATTTGTCTCTATTTTATGAGTTTCAAGATATTCACGGCTTTTCCCTTCCATATCAGCCCAAACATTATGTAAAATCCATTGATTTGCTTCGAATTTAGCATACGTACTGTCATACTTTTCCAATAGATTTTGGTTATCATCGAATTGAAGGAATGTAGCATCAATTAATGTCAATTGATTTAAATAAACCTGCTCAGCATTTACAATTAGTTCACCTATTGAATTTTTTTGTGATGACCAAAACTCCTTTTCATCTTCTAGGTTAATAAACTTATTTTCACCCTTTACATCCCTCTCTAGCAATGAAAAGTTATCCTTATATTGAATACCTAATGGATCTATTATGAATATAACAAATAAACCAAACAAGATGGATATTACAGCCGGAGGAGTGATAACTTGCCAGAACGATAGCCCTGAGGCATTTGAAATAATAAGCTCACTATGTCTCGACAGCTTATTTAAGAACAGTAGAGTACCAAATAATATTACAACCGGAGATACTTCTTCAAATGTTGATGGGAGCTTGTATAGAGATAATGTGACTATATTTATGAGACTCACATCACTCACATCAGCTAACCTACGGGAAATTTCTGAGATATCAATTAGAAAAATTAGCGCTAAAGCAATAAAAAATATCAACACTATTGATTTTAAATATTGGATTGCAAAATATTTATTGTAAAGCAGCATTTGTGTGCTTGACCTCCTTCACATGACCCAAAATTAGATTAACCAGATAAGCGCAAATTATAAATAAAGGAATTATGTAGTGCAAAAAATATAATTCATAAACCATTATTTTATTTGATAATACAAGTCCGCAGAGCTTGACAAGAAAGGAGCATATCGCAACTACAATTATATCTGATGATTTGATTGATCTAAAATTTAAATCTTTTTGTAGAAAAAAGAGTGAGATAAATAAAAAGGCGATTGCATAGAGTGGGTTTGAGATTCTCATGTGTGCTTCATTCATATATTCGATTCTTTTCGCTCTATCTTCACCCGATGAAATGTTACTGACATTAAACAGCTCCCTCAGTGATTTTTCAGACGCCTTAAAATAAGAACTATCAACAGCTTTGAAGATGTTGGATAAGTTTATTTTATACTCCTCAAATACTATGGCACTTGTCTCTTTGTCTGATAAATTTAAATTTTCACTATATATTTTCCCGTTTTCCATTTCTAAAATAATCTGGTCCTTGACGTCAATAATTCGAG
>CEPJ01025062.1_pt1 | contig 11976 bp, 16 predicted proteins | sample 530561 | NCBI WGS metagenome assembly CEPJ01 (sample SAMEA2620404, study PRJEB7988) | marine metagenome | biome: marine biome (ENVO:00000447); feature: surface water layer (ENVO:00002042); material: "saline water (ENVO:00002010), including plankton (ENVO:xxxxxxxx)" | depth 5 m
AGGGTTACTATCTGCATTGTCTTGTATGTCTGCGTGGTCTGCTTGCTTAGATGAATCAGAAGCTTGTGAAACTCCCCTCAATAAAGTTGGAATAGCTCTTGATACAATTCCCATAATTACCTATTAAGTACATCAGCAGGAGTAAAGGTATCAATAGCATTATTTAAGTTAGGGTCGCCTGTAAGAACATTATGATCTGCATTTGATAAATCTGTTTCCATTAATATTGATCTAGCTCTAGCTTCATCTTGCCCTGTATAAGTCCTTAAACCATCATCTCCAATTAATCTATCTACAAATATTCTTGCAGCTTTTATATTCATATAACGTCTAGCAGGTTCAGGCAGTTCTACAAAATCTCTAAAGTAAGTAACATGACAAGTTAAATCATTATCAAATTTAAAAGTATTATTTTTTCGATCATATAATTTAAGACCTCTTTGAATTACATCAATAGTCGGGTGGTCAAAAATATTAGTATCTATTTTTAAAATATTATTTGCAATAGTAATTTCATTTTTACTATCTCTAGTTAACACAACATTAAATTCTTGATTGAATGACCAACCTTCAGATTGGACTTCTTTATTAACTTCAAGCAAAGTTGATTGTGCAGTTCTTGCATCTACAGGGAGCAGCCCTGTCAATTTATTTATTGGTGCTTCGCCTATTGCAGCGAGCATAATGTTTACACATTCCAATTCAGTGCTTGCAGCTACAGCCATTTTTCTTTACTTTTTTTTTGACATTTTTAATGCCATGAGTTTGTTTTTAAGAGCAGACTTTTTTTTGTCGTCTTTCTTTTTCTTAGGTCTTCCAACCTTAGAACCATACGTTCCCTTACCTGCGGGCATAAAAAAAAGGGGTATCTAATAATAGAATACCCCATTTTAGGAATTTAGGTAGATTATGTAGCAGACAATTTAATTGTTGCTGCACACTCTGGTCTTAGGATTCCATGCCCAAGTGCGTACTTCGCTAAAAGTAGGGTTGATTGATACATAATCCCGTAGTCCTGACCTGAGATTTCAGTTGTCATGTCCTGTAATTTTACAGTTCCAACTGCGGATTTATGGAATACCAACCCTAGCGTCTTACTATCATCTCCGTTGTAAGCATTGTTTGTACCACTTGGAGAAGAAGCTACGTTAGATTGAGGTACGTTGTTGCTCATCATTACAGGAATACCTGCAACCATTGATACACGACCTGCTGCTACTGAACCATTACCCTGTGGGTTAAAGTCAGTATCTATAATCCTAGTCGCTGACTCAGGAATTTTATAGTATTCAGCAGGTGGCAACACACAGAATCTATCTGTAGGAGGAATGTCTCTAGAGTCAAACTCTTGAGCTATATCATAGATAGCTGCAACCAGTTCATCTCCTGTGACGTTGGCTGAAGTTGTATTACCAGTAGGTAGTGTTAGAACAAGTCCACCATTACCACCTGTCAATGTAGCACTAGCCCTTGAAGCGTTTGCAATTACCTTGGCTACGTTTTGATCGTATGCCTTTGCTAAAGCCTTTCCAAGCTCGGCAGAATAAATTGACCTCACATCATAGTGATTCTTCAATTCATCTAATTTTGCCACTACTGCTTGAGAGATCAACATATCATCTATGTTAATAATCTTCTCATTAGCCTTGATTTGGTTCGCCCCCACTAGAGGTTCTCCAATTACATGATAGGCAGCACTAGCGGTGCCTAAAACGGGGAAGCTTGCCGATTTGCCTGATGCTATAGAACGAACAGTGTGTAATTTGTCATCAAAAATATTGTTTTGACCAAATGCTGTTAGCACCTCGCCAGAAAATACCTTGAGAAATAACTCGTCAAAGTTTGTACCTGTTGCGTTCTTCAAGCCCAGACGAGATACAGTTGCGTTAGCCATCTGTTTGTCTGTTGTTGAGAATTAATTTGTACTTACTCTGTCTTACTATCTTTTCTCAAAAGCGTTATCTGACGTATCAGGCACTTTGATGTGTAGATGAAAGTCCAGAAACTAGCAACGCCACTTGCGAAGTGCAAGAGCCTTTCTAGTTGGCCTACCTTTACTGTCTTTCATAGCTCCTTTGACACCTTTCATTCTTGCACAAAAAGATTTTCTTCTACCTTTTTCACGTTTTGAAAGTCCACTTTTTTTAGTGACAGGTCGTTGCAACTTAGAACCTGTAGCAGCGTTGATTCTTCTTCTCCCACTTTCCGATAATCCTCCTGTTGGATTCTTGTCAGATTTTCTAAGAGATAAAGATTTTCTGCGTGGAGACATGAACTACGGATTAGTAGCTTATATAAAATATAACAGCTATGCAGTTCTTTGTCGTCTTTTATGGTTGTAATTTATTCTTTTACCGCTAGTTTTTGATCTTTTAAATTTAAGTTTTTCTCTATTAGACATTTCTTTTGTAGTCTTTGGTGTCTTACTACTTACTCTTTTTGAAGGTCTGCAAGCAGGATAAGGTCGGCCATCTCCTTTTTTTCTGCCACACTTCTTGCCTGTTTTGACATCAACCCATTTCTCTTTAAACCATCTATCAAGACTCATTAGGCTTTGGTGTATCCTCCACCTGCTGCTTTATATTGTCTAACAACTTGACCACTTGCATAAGCAGAAGGCCACTTCTTGACTCTTGCTTTAACTTTAGCTTTGATTCTTGCATAAAGTTCTGGTTTAGTTGGTTTGTTAGCCATTAGACTACTTCAGTATTTTCCATACGCTTATAAACACTTAGAGTATATGCTTCATCTTTTCCGTATCTAGGGTCGCCCATAGCAGTTTTAATCTCTGCTTGTGTCTTAAACGGAGTTATTGCCTGTGGACTTCTACCATTTATAAGTGTTGGTTCAAATCCTTCAGCAGCCCTCATTTGTGCAGCAAAGCCTTGAACTGCAATCTTAATCATAGTGGGGTCTTGAGTATCTAATATTTTGTCAAATGCTGCTAGTGTTTCATCAGGAACATTATTTTGTGTCCACTCTCTAAGCTCGTTATATCCGTCTTCTCCACCTACAACACTCTGTATATCTTCTAATTGAGATTGTTGTATCTCTTCTGCAACTGCTGTTCCACCTCTTAGACCATTTAAATAAGTATCAATGATTTGTTTAGAAAAACCTGCTTCAGCAAGTTTTGCATAATCATCTTCTCTTATGTTTCCTGTATCTTCAAAGACTTTTGTTATTTCTTGAGTATCTATTCCAACTTCTTCTAATACGGAAGCAAGACCATCTCCATAAATTTCAGTAGGATTCCACTCATTATCAGGTGCTTCTGCTTCTGCTTCTTCAGTTGGTTTCTCAGTTTGAGTTTGTTCTACTGCTCCTAACTTACCTTCTAACTCTTTGTAGCTGTTTACCATATCAGCAGCAGTTTTAAATTTACCTGCAATAAGACCTGATTCATCTCTAAGAGCTTCTATATCATCTGCTGACATAGGAGGTGTTTCAAAAGATTGTACTTGTGATGATGTCATAGTAGTTTTTTGCTTTAACTATAGTGGATAGTTGAACCATGTCTAGTAAGTTTGTCTCCTGACTTCTCAGGTATAGGAGTTTCTTCTGAAGCTCCAAGCCTACTTACTACAGCTTTTTCAGGAGCAGTATATCTCCCATTTTTATCTCTAGGTTTACTAGATTTGGCCTTCTTGGTTGGCATTTGCAGTTACCTCTTGATTAATTAATCCTGCTTCAGCTTGTTTCTTGGGGTCAAGTAACGGAGAACCTACAGCAGCACTTCCAAGACTTCTAATAAGTTCTTGTTGTTGCATTTGCTGTTGTTCAGCAGCGATTTCTTCTTCTGATTTTACCAAATTCTCAGTTTCAATGCCAATACTGGTAGCTAGACGCTTAATAGCTTCGTCAAGATTAACGTATTGTCTCATGACATCAGCCCCTAAAGCCTGTGCCATCACTGTAATAAACTCAAGTAGCTTTTCTTTGTCTTGTCCTCTACCAAGACCTTGTAATCCTGTAACTATTGAGATACCAACTATGTCGTCAGGTAGCTTGGGGACTCTACCTGACTTAACAAGTAGGTGCATACGTCTTCTTAAATAGGGTAGCTGTAGTTCTGAACTCAGGATAGAGTAAATTCCTCCAAGTGTTGATTCTAATTCTTGTGTTAATATTTTTAGCTCTGTACTTGTAACCCTTTCAGCGTCACGTTGTACTGCTTTAGCCATAAGAAAAGCGTATTGTAATCTTTGTTCTATTCTTTGTATTGCTTGAAAAGAAACCTGCAAGTCCTGTCCTTTACCTACCTGCATAACTGATATGTCTTGTGCATTACCTTCTCTTATGGCTCCGTTAGGTGCTTTAGCTAGAGTACTAGCTCTGGTTGTACCATTTGGATTTACAAGAAAAACTGTACGAGCAGACGCAGCAGCGTTCTCGATTATTGCTTTCATCAATCCTTCAAGAGAAATCAAATCCCCTCGGTACTCTTCAACGTATCCCCTTCCGTAACTTTCTCCACTTAATCTTGTAAACCTTAGATTTATAAAAGGAGATACATCTTTCTTTGCTCTACCCTCTGTGTTTGGTATGATTTCGTTTTTACATTCTTGATGATAATTAAAATAATCTCCATCTCTTTTAACGTGTGTGTAAATATCTAATTCTTCTTCAAGTGTTTTTTCTGTGTACTCTGCTTTTTGTTTTATGTTTTCAAGGAAAGCAGGAGGTAAAGCTTTAGCACTTATAGTTTCTTTGATAATAATTTCTATGGTATTGCCAGTAGCATCACGTTTACAGACATATTTTTCTAAAGGATATACTTGTAATCCTTCTTCAGTTAAATACAGTAAAACATTTCCACCAACTACTAAATGTTTTAAAGCTTCAAACATAGCAACTCTATCTGTAGAAACTTCAATCTCTCTCATTAGAGCATTTTCTACCTTACGCAAAGCTTTATCTATTTCAGTTATCGCTTCTGCTCCTGCTTCTTCTTGAGCTATTTTTATTTTATCTAAAACTAATTTAAAAAATGGTACGTTTGTAGGAAACAAACCTGTCAAGAGTTTTGCAGCAAGACTATTAGTACCTGCTGCTCCAATCCCTTGATAGTTTGTTTTGATCTTAGTCCTTCTAGAACCACTACCTGCTGCGGTTTCAGGTATCAAATATGGCAGTGTGTATTTACTAGACTCCTGCCCTTCTCTAAGGTAAGAAGATCGTTCAGTAGCATACTGCTCATACAGTGACGCTGCTGTACCTACAGGAGATTCATATTCCATATTGTTTTAGATAGGTGTGTTTAAGTTACCGCTTCTGGTAGTCTCTTTTTTACCTAGTAAAGGTATTCTTAATGATGCTGTACCTTTTCTACCTGCATCTCTTGCAGCAGTTCTACCCATCTTCTGACCTTTCTTTTTAACTGTAGTTCTTTGCTGTCCAGTAACAACTTGTTCTGCTGTCTTTTCGCCTTTAGGTGCTGTAGGCTCTGGGTCTGGTAGTGGTGGGGGAGGTGGTGGGGCTGAGAAAACGCACATAGTTTTTAATAAATAGATTTCGTGTTATAGGGAGAAGACATCTTACCCATACCAGACTTCCTTCTAGTATCAGTTTCAGGATTAAGACCTGCTATCCTGACGTTTGATAAATCAGGGTCGCCTTTTTTAATCTTAATACCTTTCTCTTTCTTCTTCCTTCTAAGTTTTAACTGATCTGTAATTTTCTTAGTATCAAATGGATTTTCAACATCTTCCTGTTTACCTGTAACAACAGGAGGTGCATCTTCAAACTCAGCTTTCTTGGGTTTTTCAGGTGCTTTAGGTTTAGAGCCGAAACACATAGTACTAATCTAAAACTTGTTCAGTTAACATAGTTTCACGTTGTCTCTTTTGTTGCTCGATTAAGTAATCAACAACAAACCTTTGCCCTGCCCGATACCAAACCTCTTTATCAGAAAATGACAGTTCAGGTTGGCGGTTAGGAAAGACCTTATCTAATCCTTGTATCAAGTCATCAGTGATTTGTGGTAACTTAACTGCCAAGAATAAGATTGAAACTATTAACATAGTAACTCTTAATCTGAAAATATAAATACTTTTGTATAGATTTCATGCTACAATTTAATCAATGGGGGTGGTTTCCCATTGGTAAAGCAAATAAAAAAGCTCTAGGTTTTTGACCTCTCCTGTCGTTTTTCCTAGAGTTTTTTTTATGGATTCCAAAGTTTTACTTCGCCAGTGCTGTAGTTATAATCCCCTTCTCTAAGTATTCTTGTAAGTCTTGCATTAAGTATGGCATCAGCTAACGAATAGCCTTTCTTTGTATATGTCTCAGCAACTTTAGACCATAGTGCATCTTGTGTATCAGGAGTGTTTGCAAGTAACTTGTTTGCACTTACCATACCCAAGCCCTTGACTCCTATGATTCCGTCTGTGGCATCTCCTGCTATAGACATTTCAAACCAGTGTCGCATAGCTTTTTTCTCTGTGATATGTTCTACCTCTTCAGCAGCTATCAACATACAAGGAATAGTTCTCATGTCTTTATCAACTGAAACTACAACTGGATTCTCATACTGACCATTAGTAGCTAGTAATCCTAGAACGTCATCTCCTTCTAAGTTGGGATACGATACACATTCAAAGTCTTGCTTTAGTAAATCAATAGTATGTTTCATAGCAAGTGGTTTTCTTTTTCCTATCCTATGGATTTTGTATTCAGGAAATATGTCATGCCTAAATGTTGGGTACTCAGAAAAACACATGACCACATCATGATTAACTTTAGGCTGCTGTGCTTTAGCTATAGTCTTATATACTTCTAGTCTTGCTTCAATGATAGACAAGCAATCCTTTGCATTAGAGTGCAAGGTATGATTCCAAGTATCCCATTGTATTTCTACTTCTCCTGCACAACAGGAAGAAAAGACTAGCCAATCTGCATCAATAAGTAAAGTCATAAATCTCCGAATGTGTTTTCATAAACTATTAACCGACCTGTCTTCTGGTCATACAATAACTTATCTACTTCTCCTGTCATACCTGTATGTCTTGACTTAAGTATCTTTAGCTGTAGCCTTTGTCTTTCACTAGCTTCGCCTACCTGATTTCTTGATGCACCTAATACGACATCACTTAGTTGAAGTAGTCCAGAACTCCCCTTCAAATCTGAAGTATCAATCTCTCTACCCGACTCATGTGATTGTCCTTGCGGTCTGCGTAGATGACTAACAAGTATCAAAGCTATGCCAGTTGATTCGCATAGACTTCTAAGCTTAGTCATTGTCACATCAATAGCACGTCTTTCATTCTCCAATTCAAGACCTGAAGTAACTATAGTTATATGATCTAGTATTACTATCTGAACCCCATCAACAGTTGCTAAGTATCTGATCTGCTCAAGCAATACATCAGGGTCAAGACTACCAAAGTGATTATATAAATATAAGTTACGAGAAGATGTCAGCTTATCAAATGAACTCTTCACTTCATCAGGGTCAATATCATCTTCGAGGTGTAGCGGTACATTCATATCAATACCAACTAATCCCTGTAAAGTTCTTTGTACTGATTCTTCTAATCCTATGTAACCAAGCTTTAGATTCTTGGTTAAGAAATGATATGCAAGTTCTCTGCATATCGTGGACTTACCTGCTCCACTTCCACTAGCAACTGTGAACAGTTGGCTAGGAAACAAACCTCTTGTAAAGTCATTTAGTTTTGGAAATGGAAAGTCTGATATTGGTTTACTTGTTTCTTTAATAAACAAATCCCATGCGTCTGCTCCATTAATTAAACTGTCTGGTCTAACTGGTCTAGCTTTCCATAACTTTTGTCTTACTATCTCTCCTTCATTCAATACCAGATGATCGTTCACGTCATTACGATCAAGCTTTGCTATTGCTACTTTGCCTTTGGGTAAAACTTCCAAGCATTTCTCTGCTGCTCTGTTACCTGCTTCATCATTATCAAAGCATAGAACTATACGACAATAAGTATCTAACCATTTGTAGTTAGCTGCTAGATACTTGGCTGCTGATTGTACACCTGACGGAATAGATACACAGGGAAACTTATTACCCTGTATCTGACTAGCACTCATGCAATCAATCTCTCCTTCGCAAACAGTTACAAAGACGGAACCATTACCGCCATGCTGACGCCATAAATGTTGACCCCAAAGCTGTACTTCTTTTATATCTCCTATCCAAGAAAATTTTTTGTCAGGAAATCTAACGTGTTGTGCTACATCATTACCCTTTTGATCTTTGTATGTAGCTACTTGAACAGGCATACCTTTAAACTCAGCCTGTCCATAACCAAATAGTTCGCAAGTCTCTTTAGTGATTCCACGTTTGGATAATGCTATGGGTGTTACCTTCAATAGCTTTGGACTTGTTTTAAATAGTGGTGTCACTTTGTCTATCATTTTCTTTGAGTAAGCAGACGATAAATTTTTCTTGTTTGGATAGTAAGTGTATCCGCAATCCATAGTGAAACAATGCTTATGTCCATCACTAAAGACCGCACAGTTTTTCTTGCCACACTCAGGGCAAACTTCTTTAACTTTGTAGCTTGAGCTAGGCATCTGGATATTTAACGTGTTGGTACTGAGCTAGTCGATATTCAAAATGATGTGTAGTTCCATTGGGATAAGTAAATGGATTATTTTTTTCAAGTTGATTTAGCAAGAAAATTAAATCAGAAATGCGGTGGCTTATCTGGTGCTTGCGATCATCTATGTGGTTACTTGTCATACCAATCTTCTGGAATAAATTTGTCGCAGTATTGAAACCCATGTCTCGTACACCAATCGGCATACGAGATAGAGTTCTTGGCCTTGGATAGTTTGGTCTTGCTGTTTTGAAAACAGAACCTTATATCTAGGTCGGGTCTTTTCTCCTTAATTGCAAGATGCTTGCGTCTGTCTTCTTTGGAGAAGTAGCCCTTCGTTTCCACAATAAAATTGTTGAGGATAAAGTCAGGGCGATAGGTGCAAGTAATTTCATAGTCAATGCTGAGTGTTTCATAGGTAAAGATAAGTTTCTTTTTTTTAAGGTCGTCAGCAAATTGACTTTCAAATTTACTCTTGTACTTAGAAGTCGGCTGCTGTTGGGGTCGGAGTTTTTTCTTCATAGCTTGATGGTTCTGCTGTATCAAAATCATCTGCTCCTCCTCCTGTCCAAGGAACTATATCCCTGAAGCAAAAAGATATGGGGAACAGTTTGATACCAACACCATTACCCTGTGCGTCATAGCCAGAAGCAAGCATAGCTGCTTGGCCTGTAGTCTCTGGACTTATCTTATTCATAGTTTGTCTTTCGGCTTCACTCATTAATAAGTTTTGTCCTGAAGCAGAGTCATGCTTATACAGTTGTATCGGTTGGTTGTTACCTTTTAATCCTTTGACATTTTTCTTGAGCTTCAAGATTAAGAAGTCATTTTCAAATGACCAAGGAAAGGTAGGCTTACCTGTGTTCTTGTTTTTTGTAAGAGTAAATTCTCTGTTTGGGTAAGCAGCTTTTAACTGTGTCTTCCAACCTTCAAGTAGGTTTTCTAACTGGTTGGCTATGTATTGAGTAGCTTCATGTTCTACTTCTTTGCCATTTTCTTTTACCTTGACGATTGTGCCGACAGGTACCATAGCTTCTGTCTTCCACTTCTCAACACCCATGTATTCATCAGGTGTTACTAGCCACGAATAACGAAAGCGAGTTCCTACTGGAGTGACTATTTTAATCTGCTCCGATTTAATTGATTCCATGTTTACCTTGGATTGTTCTTGTGATTCGTCTTTAAAAAGACGTTCCCTAATTGTACCTTGATCTCTTGTTATGTAAATATATATGGTGCTGTCAACACATCTGTAATATCAAACTCCCCCATCAGTAGTGCAGGTGGTAATCCCTTACTATTACTTAATTGATCTGCTGCTTGATGATGTAAGTTATCTAAATTATTATCACTATATATGTAGAAGAATGTCTGCTTAACACATTCAATTAACCTATCAAGTTCAGCAGCAGGACTACCAAAGCAATCGTGAATAATACAGAACTGTTCAAGACCCATCTTGCTTGCTTCAACCAAGCTCAACTGTAGGTGTGCAGCGTCAAAGGAATGTATGTAATTACTTGGGAAACCTTGCAGTTGTTTTCTCTTGTTGACTAGCTTCTCGTCAGGCTCGGCAAGACTCAGGTAAACTGTTTGATTACTGAGCTTGGTCTTGATTCTTTTAGTCTGGTTTGTATAGTACTTCTGCTGTACCAGAAACCCAGATGGGGTATGCCATGAGATAGTCTTGTTCTCTTTGTTAAAACATAGAGCTATCTTTGACAAGTAATTTAAAACTTGATAACTCTCAGGGCATATATCTTTTACAGCCTGTTCGATTATTGCAGCAAGGTAAAAGTTATTCTTAAAATTTTTTGCCATTGAAATATTTTTTGCAACAAAATATTTTTCTATGTAGTTAGCTATGCCAAAGGTCGTTGAGTTATATGGAATCATAAGCACTGGTTTCTTTATAAACTTTCTAGTCAACAGGTTTGAAATCTTATTCCAGTTCTTGCCTTGCGTTGTTGTATCTGTCTCTAATATTTCTATGACTCTAGCTAGAACATCTTTATATAAATCCTGTGGCTTACTTGCTCTCTGCAAGTTAACCTTTTGTGCTAGTTCTTGAGATGAAATTAACCCTGCGATATGTTGGTATCCATTGTTAGTACCATCAAGACAACAACAGAAACGTGAGATAAAACCATTGTCCATACCTACCTGCATAAATTCATGCCACTCTTTGCACCAAGCCAAGAATTGCCAAGGCTCTTTTGCTTGACCCCATATATCTATATTGTCCAGTGGGTTGAGTGCTACCTGTTCAGCAAAGTCTGTGCCTTCTATGTAAGCCCACTCTAATCTATCTTCATAACTTAACTTGTTATGACCAAAGGCATTGGCTCCTGCTATAGCCAACCAATCTAAGTGTCTTTTATTCTTGATCTCTGCACCCTCATAGAATTGATGTAAGGCTCTGGCAATATCAGTTCCTTGTGGGTGGAAGTGTGCAGTTACAGGATAAAGTCTTGAAGTGAAATCCATTTGATAAACGTGAAAAAATTTTTCGCCAAGATAACTTTTCGCTGTGTCTATCATTGAAAGTATTTGGAATCTCTTTACTTTGTTTGCGTGGTTTGTATCATGAATTAAACCTGCGTGGTAACTCCATTGTTTTGTTACCTCCTTATCCTCTCCAAAACCTTCAGGCTTTACTGGTAATTCAAGTGGTTCTCTATCAATCAATCCCCCTACTTCTATTCTTTCTTCCCAACAATATACAAGAGTATCAAACACAAATTTATTTACCCCCCACGCAGTACTTGACGCAAGGTTTAGAGCCTTTAGACATACTGTTAAGTTTTCTTCTTGTAACTTTTTTAATGTCTCTTGATTAGTAGTCTTGATAGCTGAAGTCCTAAGTCTCTCTGTGTAATAACCTCCATCAAATAAAGTTGTATATTGTTTGGGCTTATCGAAGCACGGAAGATATAAAGGATAAGCAGCTATGCGGTTGGCTCTGTTCTTTCTTATCCACTTGTCTGCTACATCAGTGAAGACTACACATGAAGTAGTTGTCTTGCCTACCCTTTTGTTTACTAGCTTTATCATTCCAATATGATTAACAACTAAGTCAATCAGAACCATACCAATTTTTAATTTATTTTCTTTACTCCAAGTCTTGAACTCTATGCCCTTCTTACTCATGTGTGATCTAACCATATTCTTTTTATAACCTTGGTGGTTTGTATCTCTGGTATGATATTGAATTGCTTTGAAATGTTTAGGGTCTTGTTCTTCAAAGATTGTGTATCGCATTTCATCTTCCAACATCTGACCTATGTTGATTGCTACTTGTGTTGTTACCTTGCCAAGGGATACGTTGTCTATGATGACCTTGAAAGTTATAAAAGAAACTACGTCAATATCAGGGAATTGATTTAGGTATATAGCAGCTAACGAT
>CEPJ01142410.1_pt1 | contig 11962 bp, 7 predicted proteins | sample 530561 | NCBI WGS metagenome assembly CEPJ01 (sample SAMEA2620404, study PRJEB7988) | marine metagenome | biome: marine biome (ENVO:00000447); feature: surface water layer (ENVO:00002042); material: "saline water (ENVO:00002010), including plankton (ENVO:xxxxxxxx)" | depth 5 m
TTACATTGACCCCCCTGGTTTGGGCAGGTGTGTTAGTAATGCATGCAGTTTAAGCCTGAGTAACTGTGCTCGCTCCTGTGGGTTAGAGCACTAAAATTTTGCACTCGCATCTTGCCAGTGAGGGTTCCGAGATTCCGGTTGTGTTTTTCCCTTCGTGAAGATACCCACGTGAGGTAGTGGAGGCGCTCCTTTTTAGAGCAGTGAAACTCGACGTGTCTCACTTTTGGTGCAGTTAAGGAGCTGTTTCGGATACTTTTGGCGCCAAGTTCTTGCCCGGTCTCACGGCTGAGGCCGCGATTAGCGGTGCGTTATCACAAAACACAGACTCTTTCTTCATTGGTACGGCCGCTTGGTATATTTCTTGCCTAATACGAGTACGGGATGAGCCTCAAAAAATAAGAGTTGCGAGAAAATCAGGCAACCCGACGAACAGAAACGTAGCCGAAGAAGGGTGGAAATATGAGAAATTTGTGGCCGCGAGTAGCGGGGTTAACATTCGCGATTGCGATTAGCAGCGTAGCTTTTGCTGAAGCCGAAGAAGAGGAAGCAGTAGAGTTGGAAACCTTCATTGCTGAAGAATCGATTTCAGACGATTTAAGTATCTTGCAATCCGAGCCCGTCGACTCTGTATTTGGATTTAATAAAAGTATTTTGGAAACGCCTCGCTCGGTCAGCTCGATCAGCGTCGAGCTATTAGAAAAATTTAACGTTAAAGGCATTAACGATCTAGTTAATTTCGTTCCCGGCACATTTACAACATCGTTCTTCGGGGTGGCAGGCTCTTTAGATGTCAGAGGCACTTCGGCAGAAAACTATTTTCGAGGAGTGAAGCGGCTTAACAACGAAGGGAACTACCCGACGCCAATAGGCGCCAGCGACAGGGTAGACGTGGTTCGAGGACCGATGTCGCCAATATCGGGCCCCAGTAAGGTCGGTGGCGCGCTAAACTTCATTCCCAAATCTGCTAGGGCGGAAACTGGCCAATATCTTGAAAAGGCTACTGGTGAAATGAGCTATACGACTGGCAGTTGGGACAAGAGCATAGTCACCATTGAGACTGGCGGCCCCGCGAAATTTATGAGTAATCCCGCTGGCTATTACGTTTACGCGGAGCTAGAAGACTCAGGAAGCCACTATAACAACGATTTTACCCGCCAAACACTGCTTCAGAGTTCGTTTAATACAGACCTGGAAAGTGGCTGGAGAATCGAGACGGGGTTTATGTTTCAGGATTGGAAGGGACACGAAAACGGGGGATGGAATCGTGTGACTCAAGACCTCGTTGATCACGGAACGTATATCACTGGACAACCAGCGACAAACATTGACAGCGAATTCGGCAATGGTGATGGATTGATCCAAGGAGCCGAAATCGATGCATGGGTAGATACTTTGGGCGGACCAAAGGCAGGCGACGGGACGCCATTTGTGGACGTCACATGTTTCCCGAACATTTCGGCATTTTGCATTTTGCCCAACGGGGATGCATCAGAAATTACTCAAGCTTTGGTTGATCAACTCGGCATCGGGTTAGATCCTGCAACGGTCGGTGCGACGACCCTGCGTCAAAGCCAGGTCTTAATCACACAAAGAGATAAATACGATAACGAAATCCACACAGCCTATTTTGATGCTAGCAAGGAGCTGTCAAACGGCTGGGGTTTCACTTTTAAATTCCTCTACGATTCGCAGGAATACCACAACATCGACTCTTATGGTTTTACCAAGTATGGCGATTCGTGGATGACCGAGGGCCAGGTAATTCTCGATAACAGCTTCGAGACCGATAACGCCAGGATCATGGTCCAAGTTTCCCCCAGTCTTCGTTTCACAGACGCTTTTTATGCTAACGACTTCTCCGACGAGATATTCGACCGAGCTGACCTCACCGTTGGATTCAATGCACTTTCTACGCAGGATTTGCCTACGCTGACTGCGGGCAATGTTGAGACATGGAGTGTGTATACGGGCGCCGAGTACCTTCAAGCTGGATTAGCAGCGCTGTCAGATATTTCCATTGGTGACGCGTTTAGCGCCCTTGTAGGTGTCCGCTATGATTATGTAGATGCCGAGGGTCTCTCGGGCGATGGGATTGAAGCTGGAGGTCCCGTTGAGGTTGTTTGTTTCAGCGACGTTTGCGAGTTCGATGCAGACGAGTCGGACTCGGGAGTCACCTGGACCGCGTCTTTCTCCTATCAACTACCGGGCAATATCACTCCCTATGTCACAATGGCAGAACAGAGCACAATTATTAGCGGTGCTGCGGCAGATATTTCAACATCAAATATCCTGGGTAAAACGTTTTTAGGCGACTCAGAGCTTCGGGAGTTTGGCGTCAAAACCAGCCAGTTAGACGGCCGTCTTTTCGCGTCAGTAGCAGTTTACGAGCAAGAGCGTGTAGCGTTTAACGCAAATAATCCTGTAAGCAATCAGCCCACAAATAGCGAGGGCTTTGAGTTTGAAATGAGGTACGTGCCCACGGAAAAGCTATCATTAGTAGCAACTTACTCTGACGCAGAAACCAAAGTGCTTACTCCCGGAGGGACTACTTTTAGCTATATCGGTGCTACCGACTTGCCGAACGTCGATCCTGCGACGATTTTTGGAGGTATTATTGGTGGCAATCACGCTGTGGGCACCGAGCCGCTGCGAGGAGCGCTACCAGAAACGATTATTTCGGTATCTGGATTTTACAAGTTGAGCGACAAGATAACTGTGTCGCTAAGTGCGACTGACGTGGACGAGACCGAGCCTTCAGTCTTGGGTGGTCTGGTTTTGCCTGACTACACCCTCGTGAATGCGTCGGTCGTTTACGCCACAGAAAGTTTTACATTAGGTATTTTTGGCAACAACTTAACGGACGAAACATATTTTAGAGGTAACTTCCCTAGCCTCTACGGTAACAATGCCGTTTTACCAGAACTCCCTAGAAACTGGAGAGCTGAGGTTTCCTATAAATTTTAGGGAGCGATTCCTCGATTTTGGATGTAAAGACCTGGCTCTATCTAAGAGCCAGGCAGGTTTTTGAGCTTTACGTTTTATCATCGTGCTCTTCCAAGTCCGACTTACGCTGGTTATATCTCCGTCGTCATTTCATGCTTTTGGATCTGAAGAGAACCGGCGTAAATACATATGTGCGAGCAGTTCAACGTGATTTTTCGTAAAGTCTTTTTTGGAAATAGCCTGATCCTTTAAGGATGAGGATAGGCATTTGATAGCAGGCGCTGTTAAACAAAACGAGCGATATCTCGGCTACTTGTTATCACTCTCAGCAAATGCACTGCTACGTGCTTCACTGTCGCAAGCCCTTACCTTTAGCTTATCAGCCGTATTGTGGTGTTCTCTGGCGGGTCAATCTGCGAAAGCGGATACATTAATATATGGCGGAACTGTCCTGACGATGGCTGATGAGCAGGCTGCGCCCTTCATCGGCTACGTTCAAATCGAAGATAACAAAATATCGGCGATAGGTCCGATGACTGAGGTGCCGACTCACGCCCAGCGCAAAATAGACGCTTCCGGGAAAGTGATCATTCCCGGTTTTATCTCAGGTCACAATCATCTGTGGCAAAGCGCTTTTCGCGGTATTGCCTCTGACCAAGCGCTATACGGTTGGCTAGGGGCATTGCACTGGACCTTCGGCGACTATTTTGCGCCTGGTGATTTTTACACATTTACTCTTCATGGAGCGCTAGATCAGCTTGCACACGGCATAACTACAACTTACAACCATTCACAAAGGTTAGGAGCATCAGAGCAACTTTATTTAGAGAGTTTTGATGCGGGCGTTGACTCGGGCCAGCGCTTTATTTTCTCTTATAACGCTAACAGTGATGCTGATGTCTCTCAAATTGAGCCATCTGTTGAGGCTTTTTTAGCCTATGTCAAATTAAAAGGAGGTCCTACGGTATTGGGCCTGAGTATGAATGCCGTAGGCATTTATCGAGACAATCAGCTGTTTTTTGACCGAGAGATTCAGGTTGCAAGAGCAAATGATATGACTGTGCAAATGCACTACTTAGAGGACTATGCAAATCGTGAGCTCGAGCAGGATCGATGGTCGAGAATTGTGCAGGCAAAGGCCGTAGGTAAAGACGTTTCCTATGCCCATTTCATACATACGACCGATGCCATATTGAAACAGACCGCGGAACAGGGCGGCGCCATGATATGGAATCCTTTGTCGAACGGTAGACTGGCTTCGGGTCTGCCGGCTATTAAGGATTATCTCCAGCGCGGTATTAGAGTCGGCCTTGGCGTAGACGGAGCGGCTAGCGCTGATATAGCGGATCCTTTTGAGAACATGAGGATGGGACTTTACAGTCTTCGAATGCAAGCCATGGATCCTGATGTATTCTCGCCACTTGATATCCTACGGATGCACACCCTGGGTACTGCTGCGGCTTTAGGGGTGGACGAGCAGATAGGAAGTCTAGAAGTTGGTAAGCTAGCCGACCTGCTGATTATAGATCTGGACCAGCCTGTTACGGGTGCGCTCTTTGATCTACCGGCTTCCTTAGTATTTAGTGCCAGCGCGGCAAATATCGAAAGCGTAATGGTTGGTGGAGAAATCAGAGCCTCGAGGTTGTCTCCATTAAACCATGATATGAGTCAGCTTCAGGCTGAATTGAAGGATCGCGTAAGAGCCCTGATAGCGAGACAGCAAAAGGCTGTTACTGAATAGCGTAATAGGTAATAAGTGTTAATGCCAAGAGCACGCTTAGCCAATGTATTTCACGAATCGCTCCTGACATTATCATTATGCACACATAGGCGATCAAACCAATCGCCATGCCGTCGGAGATCGACGTAAGGGGCATGAGAAAAATCGTTAGTACTGCCGGTGCGGCGTAGGCCATGTCGTTGAATTCAATACGCCGTACCTCCGAGAACATCAAAACACCGATAATTATAAGAGCCGGAGAGGTTGCTGCAGTAGGAACGATAGCAATAAGCGGGCTGAAGAAAATTGATGCAGCGAACAATAGCCCAACGACGATTGCAGTGACGCCAGTGCGTCCTCCGGATTCGATCCCCGCAGCAGATTCGGCATAAACATTTGTCGTTGAGGTGCCCAGCATAGCTGCACCAATTGTCGCTAACGCGTCTGCAGATAGTCCGCGCACCGGATTCTTCATAGACCCCGTTTCATCGGCCAAGCCGGCTCGCTGGCACATGGCGTTGAGGGCAACCAGCGAACTGAAGAGATCAAGAAAAATTAACGTGAGCAGGCCTGGTAGCGCTCTGTCAAACTCTCTCCAAAGGAAAGAGATATCTAGCTGCATAAAAATCTCATCGGGAAAACTCGGTAATGCCAATATCCTCTTTGGCAGCTGGGTGACCGACTCACCCGCCGAAGAAATAAAAATGCCAACGGATGTTACCAACGCAATTCCGATGAGAATCGCGCCTGGGACTCTTAGGCGCAAAAGGGCAACGGTAACCACGAGACCAAAAACGGAAAGCGTCGTGGCATTATTTTTGAGGTCACCGATAGTAATTAAAAGCGGAGCATCTGCTGCCGCGACAAGCCCTGCATTTTTGACTCCAATGAACGCTATAAATAGGCCTATGCCAACGGTCAGTGAATATCGTAGAGCTGGCGGAAATGCATTTAATAGTATTTGTCGAATACCCAACACAGTAAGCAATAAGAAGATGACGCCAGACCAAAAAACAAGGCCCAAGGCACTCTGCCAGGGTATTCCCTGAGAGAGTACCAACGTGTAAGCGAATAGAGCGTTGGCTCCCATACCGGGTGCCTGGGCAATCGGGATGTTGGCGATTAATCCCATAAGAATTGAGAATACTGCTGCGGCAATGGCGGTAACCACAATCAGCTCAGAGGCGGGCATACCCGCTTCAGATAGAATGGCCGGATTTACGGCAAGAATATAGGCCATCGTGGCAAAAGTTGTGACGCCTGCGAGTGCTTCGGTAACGTATGAGGAGTTTCGTTCCTTGACGCAGAAGTAATCTTCGGACGCGTTATGTTCGCTAAGAGGAGTGCGATTCAAAACAAATTTCAGCTAGCTGTAAGAACGGTTAATGCGCAACGCTACAAGATTCGTGCCGCTATTGGCCCAGAACTTGCAAATTTCCTGCAAGAATCAGCAAACGAAGTTTGCGCCGCTCCTAAGGGGGAGTTCATGACAATAGCCCGGCATTGGACCCCAAGTTCGCAGGACCTGATGCAACTTAGGGATGTGGCGCTTGGCCTTTTACCAGCGGATTTGGTTGTTAAGAATAGCCGCTTATTTTGCATGCATACTGGTGAAATCAGAGATGTAAATATCGCCCTGAAGAGGGGTTTCATTGCAGCGGTCGCGCCCGCTGAGCACCATTTTAGTGCGGAAAAAGTTGTGGATGGACAGAATAAGTACCTTCTGCCGACCTTTATTGACACCCATATCCACATCGAATACTCCCTTGTGTCGCCCGGCGAGTTCGCTCGGTGCGTCGTACCACACGGCACTGGCTGTGTGCTTGCTGATCCCAACTGTGTGGGGAATGTTTTGGGCGGTAAAGGCATGGCCTGGGCTGGCGAGACGAATACTCCTCTAAAAATATTGCAGCAGGTGAGTCACCGCATTCCCAGAGCGCCGGCTTTGGAGCTGGGTGGTGCAGAGGTTACTGCAGCGGAGCAATTCGACATGCTCGAAAAAACTAATGCAGTTAGCGTTGGCGAATCCGTTCCATTTGGTTTTGATGAGAGGGCGGCCGATTTTCAGTCGTTGGCACTGGGGCTAGGGAAGCGAATTACCGGGCACAGCGCTCGAGTCAGTCATCAGGCTCTGTGGGCCTATGCGGCGACAGGGGTCAGCGATGATCACAACGCATTTGAAGTTGACGAGATATTGGATCGACTGCGTCTAGGGCAAATGATAACTGTGATGTCGGGATCGATGAACGACAATGTTGCTCCAACGTTTGCCGATATTGAGGTCATTGAGAACAGCTTCTCGCAGTTTTCGTTTTGTGCCGACGACAAGCATGTTGGTGATTTGGACAGAGAGGGGCACATCGATCATCACATTCGTAAGGCTATCCTTGAAGGCATACCTATTTTGGAAGCTTACCGTATGGCGACGCTCTATGCGGCGAGATTCTATCGATTCGACCACGTGCTCGGTTCCATATCCCCTTCAAAACGTGCCGACTTTGTCCTAATCAACGATTTGGAAAAAGTGGAGATTGCGAGTGTCTGGCTCGATGGAAGGCCAGTGTACGATGCGGATATTTCGTCCAGTGTCGCGTTCCACAACAGTGATCCGATCCCTGATTGGTTGTACGGCACATTCAACTTGAGTGAATCTTTGTCAAAAGAAACTTTTCGAGTGGAGGCTAGCGCGGCGGAAGGAGAAGTTGCCGTTGTTGCCGCAATGGAAATGTACGACGGCTATTTCAAGCGCGCTTTTGAAGCTGAGCTACCAGTAGTGGATGGTAATGTCTTGTGCGACCCCCTTAACGACGTTGCAAAGATTTCAGTCATTGACCGGCATCACGGCAGTGATACTAGCGCTACAGGCTTTGTACGCGGATTCGGTTTGGAACGCGGCGCGCTCGCCGCATCGACCAACTGCGAGAATCAAAACTTAGTTGTAATTGGCGCTTGTGAAGAAGACATGTTGATTGCAGCTCGAGCCCTGCAGAAGTGCGGTGGTGGCTATGTCTGCGTGGACGACGGTGAAGTTTCAGCGCTGCTTCCCTTGCCATTGGCTGGGATTATGTCGGATCAACCCTGGGAGCAGGTGGTAAAAGGAGTGGACCGAGTAAATTTAGCGGCTCGAGCGATGGGTTCGAAAATACCAGCCCCATTTATGATTTTAGCTTTCGTCGGTTTGGCAGGTGTTCCTGACTATGGTCTAACTGAGAAGGGCCTCATTGATAGCTTGACGCAATCTTTTATACCTGTCGTGCAATGCTGTCGGTGTCCTACTCACGTCCACGAACAAAGTCTGACTCTATAGAGAAGGTGCCGATAAACATGACTCTGCTGCTAGGGGATTTGATCCCGTTACCTGACATTGAAGCGCGCGAACTAGAGATGTTACGTGCTGTTGAAGAAGCGATGTTGGCGCTCGCTCCTGGAACTGCGGCTCGCGATCTCCAAGGCCGTTATCCTCATAAGGCTATCAGCGTACTGGCCGAGACAGGCGTGTTTAAGACCGGCCTAGTCGGCGAAAAGGAATCAGGAACCCCTCCTTATAGCCAACGCTTCTCATTAGAGGCGCAACTTCGTATAGCTGCGGTGGACTCATCGATCGCCCAGATTTTTAAAGTACACGATGAGTTACTTCGGGAAATGACCGATTACGGCAGTACTGCACAGATCGATAGACTGCGGAGTTTGGTATTCGAAGAGCAGGCGGTTATTGGTCTTGCAGTAGCGGAAGCCGGTCGGACGGCAGCAGAACCCATGCAAACGCTTTGTCGGCGCGTCGACGACGACACTTTCGAGCTAAACGGGCAGAAGATTTATACAACAGGCGCTGCGGGAGGTAATTACATCGCAGTTTGGGGCGTTAACCCGGAAGAATTTCGCGAAGAGGATCCTGTTAGAGGTTTGCAACTCGCGTTACTGCCGCGTCAGCACGCTGGTATTCATATTCATGAAGATTGGGATGTACTCGGGCAGCGGGCTACAGACAGCGGCACCGTTACCTTCAACAACGTCACCTTTCCCGAGGCATGGCTTGCGTCAATACCCGGTCGGGCACCTAGGCCCGAGGCCAGTTTGCGCTATCAAGCTGGATTCGCCGCGATTATGGTCGGGCTGGGCATTGGAGCTTTGAATACGGCAGCACCCTTTGTGACGCAAAAAAGCAGGGTTTGGGTTACGGCCAACGTTGCCAACGCGGGCGACGATATGAATGTACAGAGAAAGCTGGGTGCGCTTGCGTCTAACTTGGTTGCCGGATACCACTCAGTGATGAGCACAGCCCGTTTGTTTGACCAGTTTGCGTCAGGTGCTATAACCCGTGGGGATCTGGCATTACCGGTCAGCGCCGCAAAAATCGTCGCCCAGAATGCAGGTCTGGAGGCATGCTCTGAGATTTTTGGAACCATGGGAACCCGGAGCGTAAACAAGAAGTATCCGCACGATTTGTTTTGGCGGAACTGCCGAACTATCTCGTTACACGATCCCATCGACTACAAGTGCATTGAGTTGGGCAAAAATTTACTGCACGGCGAACACCCAGAACCAGGGGTTTATCAATGACCTCGGTGTACTTGAGCGAGCGTCAGCGCTCGGCTATCAAGACGTTGCCAAAGGTGGAACTTCACTTGCACTTTGAGGGCTGCATTCAACTCGAGAGTATCGAGGCACTGGCTCGTTCCATCGACCAGCCAATGATCAGGCGCACGCAAGATCTTTACAGTTTTAAAGATCTTGAAGAGTTTTTGTCCACTTTGGATTGGATATGCAACCTGGTTGGTTCAGAACATGAGATCACGACGCTTTCGCAGTCTTTAGTGAATTATTTGCGCGGGCAAAATATCGTTTGCGCCGAGATCATTATCAATCCTTCCCACTGGCGGTTGTCTCTAGATTCGCTTTTGCCGCCAATACTCGCGGAGTTTGCTCGCGCGGAGTCCCAGTTCGGTATCACTCTGGGGCTGCTTCCGTCGATCGGCCGACACCAAAAAAATGCAGACGCAATGCAGCTATTGGACTGGTGTGTGTCGAACTCGCACCCAAACCTGAGAGGATTCTCTATCGACGGATCTGAAAGGGGCGGCAGTCGAACGGACCAGTTCGTCGGCGCCTTTAAGAAAGCTAAGGAATCAGGATTAGGCATTACAGCCCATGCCGGAGAGTCGTCCGGACCTCAGGGAGTTGTTGCCGCATTGGATCAACTCGGGGTTGATCGTTTGGATCACGGCGTCCGGGCCGTCGAAGACCCGGGCTTAATGAGTCGGCTTGCTGCTGAGGGCATCCCGTTAAATGTCTGCGTTTCCAGCAACTGCCACAATCTTTACCCTTCTTTTGATCAACACCCACTACCGCAGTTGTTGGCGAAGGGCCTGATTTGCACGATTAATACAGATGACCCTGCGATGCTTGATATTAATTTAAGTAGCGAATTAGTTGCGGTTGCCGACGCCTACGATTTGTCTTTGGGAGATCTTAAGCAGCTTCAGCTCAATGCTGTAGGAGCTGCTTTTTGTCCGTTAGATAATAAGGCACAGCTTGCTAGGCAAATCGAAAACGAATGGTCTGCGATTACCTGAACGGTTATGAATGTACTGAATTTTGGTGATTTTGATGGTGCCAGTGCAACTGCAAGGACTCCTGTGGTTGGTAAACTGGATGAGGCCCTAAGCCACTTAGGGTTCTCGGTTGTGCGAAATATTGGCATTGAACAGGAACTGATTGATTCCGCTTTTGCGTGCAGCCGAGAATTTTTCGATCAGCCATTTGGCCATAAAATGGTCTACGAATACGCCGGTCCAGAGCAGAATTTCGGCTACCAGCCGACTCTATCGGAGCGACTGTCGCCGGATGCCCCTGCGGACCTCAAAGAAGCCTTTACGATGCGCAATCTCATTGAACGATTGGATGAGGAGGCTGCCTGGCCAAGCCCGAGATTTAAAGCGGTGAGTGAAGCTTTGTTCAAGGCATGTTTCAACGGCGCGAGTCAGATCCTTCAGGCCTGCGCACTGGCGTTGGGCGAACGGGCGTCTTTTTTTGAAGACATGCATTCTGGTGAGAATGCAACTCTGCGGTTTCTGCACTATCCCTGCAGTGGATTCAGTGTTGAACAACTGCAGATGGGTGCAGGAGCTCACACCGACTATGGGTCAGTTAGCCTTTTGTTCCAAAATAAAATAAACGGTCTCCAGCTTCGTGACCGAGGAGGCAATTGGGTCAACTGTCTCCCCGTTGAAAACGCCGTGAACGTCAATACCGGAGACATGATGGAGCGCTGGAGCAATCGAAGGTATCCCTCAACGGAGCACAGAGTACTGCCCAAAATTGGTGATTCGGATAGGTATTCCATCGCTTTTTTTATGGATCCTGATGATGCCGCAATGATTGAAGTGCTTCCGGCCTGTGTGGTTCCAGGTAGTCAACCATACTTTCCCGCGGTTCGAGCAGGCCAGTATATTCAAGAAAAGATCAAACGATCCCAATCAAGTTAATGCTTATGCGAATCTCACGATCCAACGACCATAAAAAAACAGCGGTCTTATTCGTCCTTTATATGCTGCTGGCGGGCGTTTGCAACGAGACTCTGGCTGGCTCTCTACTCGTAAAAAACGCTGAATTGATCACCGTGTCTAAGGGCGATAATGCCGTCTTTCGCGGTTTCATGTTTATCAACTCTGAAGGGCGAATTGAGCAGATCGGGCCGGGCGAACCGCCCGCTGAACTGCAAGCGGATGAAGTACTGGACGCCCTGGGCAAGGTCGTTGCGCCGGGTTTTATTTCAGCGCATAGCCATATTTACATGAGTCCGCTACGCGGACTCGGGCACGATGAAAATCTGTACGGCTGGTTTAGAGCATGGAACCACTATCTGCAACACACTACTAGTGAGGACATCTATTGGTTCACGCTGCATGGGGCTATAGATTTTTTGCGAAACGGCATCACCACCGCTTACGACTTTACGTATTCCGGTGTTGTTCGGGAAATGGTTGACGACCCCAAACAGAAACGCGCGGCAGGCCGCTTTAAAAACGGACCTTTTGAAGAGAACCAGATAAAAGCGAAAACCGATGCGGGGTTGAGGTTTGTAAACAGCGTAAGCATGCCGGAAATAGGTTCAGATGAAGACATCATTGGTCGATTCGCGGCGCTTTGGGAAACGTACGAGAAAAGCGCACCTGACCCGCAATTTCTTAAACTAGCGATATCCGGCGCACAACAGTTTAACCCCGATCCTCGTACTGCCCGGCTTGAGGCCGCAGTTATGAAAAAGTTCGGAGTGATTAACCAAAGCCATTTTTTAGA
>CEPJ01127264.1_pt1 | contig 11936 bp, 7 predicted proteins | sample 530561 | NCBI WGS metagenome assembly CEPJ01 (sample SAMEA2620404, study PRJEB7988) | marine metagenome | biome: marine biome (ENVO:00000447); feature: surface water layer (ENVO:00002042); material: "saline water (ENVO:00002010), including plankton (ENVO:xxxxxxxx)" | depth 5 m
TTTGGGACCGGCCTGATGGCCTTGGAAACGACCTTCGGGCTGAAATTAATGCAACATCTCCATAACCCGAATGCAGGACCATTTGCCCATGAGGTGGCCGTTCAGGAAAAACGCCAGCTCAAACAAGGAAGAAGCGCGACGCCATTACAACAGCAAGGATTACGACAAAGCAGAGCCTTTCCTTGAGGCAATGCTCAGTGATAATCCGAACGATTTGTGGGCTTTGGATGTCCTTTCGAGGTTGTTCATGAACACTGCTCGCCATGGAGATGCCGTGACCCTCATGCAACGAGCCATCGCCTCCAACCCAAAGCCAGAATACCTCAGACGTATCGTTCACGCCGGATGCATCAGTGGCGACTGCTCAACCGTGGTGCGCATTGCTTCCCGGATCACTTGGACATCGGCCGATGAAGAGTTGCTCTCAAGGATGTTTGAGACATTTTGGCATGAACAATCATGCAGGGCTTTTTTCCTCCGGTCAACCTGGGATCAGGACATCCCCTTTCCAATCTTTGTCCAAGCAAAAGAACGTTTTGAGTCTGGAGATGTTGAGGGAGGCATTGAACTCCTCGACTCGCTGATGTCTCGAGAGGTCGTGAACGAGTCGACGTTGATGTTTGCGCGACAGGTGTGTGAATCCCTCGGGCAAATTGAAATGGCTCACAATTTATGGGTGAATTATCTTCAAAAAATTGAGGGAGAACTCTCGAAAAAACGTTCTCTTGCAAAGCGGCTAAAACATGCAAAACGGTTTGATGAATCAGCACAAATCGCTTCTACGGTCCTTCAAGAGAATCCCGACGACCTGCAAATGTTGGAGATTTTGATCGAGATTGGGTATCAAACGAAAACGCCTCAACTTGCCTTGGAGGCTTACCATCGGCTCAATGATTTGGGTGAGGTAAAATTGTACCATTTGCGAAGATTTGCGAACGCTGCGATCAACCATGGTTCAGTCCCCGACATCTTATTCGCAAGTAAACGTCTGATTGAACTTGGGGTTGATGCAAAGGCGACGATCCGTAATTCGTATCTCAGGTTATGTGAATTAGATCGAACCGAGGAAGCAGAGCAACTCATGGGACTCATCGAAGGCACTTTGCTTGAAACCGATTTAACAGCAGCGAGAATGCTGGAGGAAGGGGATGCGGCGGGTGCGCTTGACGTACTTGATGTGGCTTTGGCCTCACATTCGGAGAACGTCTCCTTTCTGATGCGCAAAGCCATAGCTCTTGAGTCCATGGGGAAATTACAAGATGCTATCGGTGTGTTTGAGCAGGTGTTGGATATCAACAAAGATCATCAATCAGCAGTGCAGCGAAGGCTGAAATGTGGGATTAAGGTATGGTCCGAGGAAAAGTATTCATCGGAAATTACGACGATAACCAAACAACACCCAGAAAATCTGAATCATCAATTTGCCCGGTTGAATTTTGTTTTAAGCGTCCAGAAGGACTATGATTTGGCGTTGGAAATTGTTCAAACCTGCTTAAACCATCACCCAAACAACCTTCGAAGTCAACTCTATTTCGCTTTGGTGAACTCCTGGCTGGGAAATCATCAAACTGCACGAAATACCGTTTCAAAATGCTTGGTCCGCTGGCCAGAATCCAATGACGCGCACATCACTGCCTCTCAAATCGAAAAAAACGCAGGGCAACCCCAAATGCAAATCAATCACATCAACAACATGCTCGAATTACACGGCCTTGCTCCGGTAATGTCCTCATCACCCGTCAACGCCATAACGCCACAGTATCTTTCCACAGATGTTAGCAAGTTCGTCGATGATGAGCGTCTTGTGTCCATCATCATGACCACGTACAAACGAGATCCATTGTTGGATTCGGCGATAGCCTCGATTCTCAATCAAACATACCGAAATGTTGAGTTGTTGATCGTCGATGACTGTTCACCCGATGATAATTTCACCTACCTTCAAAAATTGGAGCAAACCGATGCCCGAATTCGCGTGTTCCAAATGAACGAAAACGGCGGGACATACCTTGCGAAAAACTTCGGAATATCACAAGCAAAGGGGACGTTCATAGGTTTCATGGACAGCGATGATTACTGTCATGCACAACGTATCGAAATGCAGGTTGATTCACTGAGCTCAAACCCTGAGGCGGTGGGAATTACCCACGATTATTTCAGAATCGATGAAAACTCCGATGTTGAATTCAGAGGAATTGGGGCTCTGAGAATGGCCTGCATTTCCCTCCTCATACGCAGAGAGGTTGTGGACGACATCGGATATTTTGATTCTCTTCGGGTTGGTGCAGATACGGAGTACATTGAGCGTATAGAGGCGTATTATGGAAACGAACGGCGATTACGAGTGAGCATACCTTCAATGTTCATGATGCTGCACAACAGTTCGTTAACAGGTGGAGGACCGTTCCATATTTCCTGGCGGTCTGTGTCCGGACACAGATTGAATCATCACTGTTCGTTCCGATTATGGCACAGAAAAATCAAATCCGGAATCACCTCTCCATACCTGCCTCGAAGATTATCCGTTCGTCCTTTTGAGGTTCCGGATGCGATGAAATCCAAACATCACGCTTGGGAGACGGGCATGCCACTTTTTTCAGAAATGATAAGGAAACGAAACCACGATTGGTGGAAGGCAAAAAAACCGGTTTGGCAAAAAAAATTGTCTCCAAAACTTGCCGGGCGAAGGTTCGTGGAGGATTTGGGATTGAAGGTCCCAGTCTTGCATTGGGAGGGGAAGGAGTTACACGATGTACCTGAACTGGCAAGCTTACCTCGTAACTTTGTCATCAAGCCGGAGAAGGGGTGGAACTCAAACAACGTCTACTGCATGAGGGACGGGACGGATGTTCTGACCCACCAAGCGTACACAAGAGAGGATCTGGTTCGTGCACTATCAGAGGACGAGTTCATCCGTCAAAACCAACCAATGATCATGATTGAAGAACTGCTTGAACCAGAACCAAAACAACTCAGTGATGGTCTACCTCGGGACTTCAAATTCTACTGTTTTGGTGAAGAAATTGCAATGGTGCATGTGGCTTTGAGAAAATCTGAAGTGAACAAAAGCCTCAATGAGCATCAGTATTACGATGAAAATTTCAAGTTGATGCCGGGGAAGATCATGGAAAAAAGAGATCAAGGTCAAGATCCAATTCAGAGGCCCGATTGCTGGCAAGAAATGATTGAATCCGTGCGGACCATAGGGGCTGCTCTCGGAATGTACATGCGAATCGACATGTTCGCCACCAGCAGAGGGGCGGTTTTCGGAGAGTTTACCCCCACGCCTCATGGAGGAAATGGGTACACTGAATACGCCGACAAGTACCTGGGTTCATTTTGGAACGGCGAGGAGGGGGTTTAATGATTGATTACGACTCTGATGACGTGATGGATGGAGATCATCCAGCCCACGAAGACCCATCGGACACGCCAACTCAACGGGATGGATTTTACCAACGTGAGAACAGGCGTCTACGGAATTCTGCCCCGTTCAGACTGGGTGTTCTTCTCACAAACGCTGTGCAGAGACCTTGGAGGATTTTTCTTCTTCCATTCACGGTTCCTTATCTTGTGTTTTGCATCGGCATGGAGCGGATCGGTAAACGCCCCATTCCCTACGGTGATGGGGAAGATGAAGAAGCGCGTCAACCTCGAAAAGATTCGATTGTCCTGTTTCCAACAAACGGCGTCGGGTTTGGCCATTTTACTCGAATGTACGCTCTTGCCAAGCGGTGGAAAAAGCGATTTCCATCTTCTGAGGTGGTGTTCTTTACAACAATGCCGACCTTGCACCTGTTGTACAACGATGGATTTCCGACCTACCACCTTGCGGGTAGAAAAAAACACGACAACATGACCGCATCCGAATGGAATGCGATGGTGGAAGAGCAACTTTCACTCGTTTTTACCCAGCATCGCCCTACGATGTTTGTTTACGATGGAGCCTTTCCCTATCGCGGTATGTTGAACGCGCTCAAGGGGCAACGTTCCCTCAAGAAAGTGTGGCTTCGGCGAGGGATGTTCAAGAAAGGGACTAACATACCCGTGGACTCAATTGAGCACTTCGATCTCATCGTGCGACCCGAGGACAGTGTTCCTGTAAAACCATCAGAACTCGAACACGGTGTCAAGACAATATCGGTTCCTCCAATGGTGCTTCTTGACAACGAAGAATTGATTCGACGAAACGATGCAAGAAAACGCCTCGGACTTGGGCAGGAAGAGAAGGTCGTGTACGTTCAGTTGGGTGCTGGCCGAATCAACGAAATTGGTTCTGAAGTGCGACTAACCATCGACGCCCTTCTCGCTCATGAGAACGTCAGTGTGGTGCTGGGTGAAAGCATGCTGGGTGAACGTCTTTCTGTGAATCTTGATCGGGTTGTCTTGCTTCGAGATTACCCTAATTCGGTGTACTTCAATGCCTTTGATGCCAGCGTACAAGCCGGAGGGTACAACTCGTACCACGAAATGAGAAAGTTCGGTGTCCCTACCGTGTTTTACCCAAACATGGCGACCGGGATGGACGACCAGCTCGCTCGATGTCGCCAAGCGGAAGCGGAAGGATGGGGGTTGGTGGTTGAGAAGCGCACCAAATCCGCAATCGAAACCGCTGTCGCTGAATTGCTGTCCAGGCCACGCAACCCAGTTTCTGAGCAGGAAAACGGTGCCAGCATTCTGCAGAAGGTACTTTCAGAATGGGTGGACGCATGAACGCAGGATGGATGCTTCCCAATGAAGCGTTTTCATGGATTGAGGAACGCATTCCCTCAGGAGCAGTGGTGATTGAATTTGGTAGCGGAGACGGTAGCGTGCGTTTGAGCGAACGATTTGAACTCTACTCCGTTGAACACAACGTGGACTGGCTTCACAAATCCAAGTCGACGTATGTCCACGCCCCGATCGTGACGAATTCTGTGTCCACCAGCCGAAACGAAGAGGGATGGTACGATGAATCGTGTTTTGATGAGCTGCCCTTGGAAGCACACCTCCTCATCATCGACGGTCCGCCGGGTTCAATCGGTCGCAGCGGAATACTGAATCATCTCACCCGTTTACCCAAATTACAACACATTCTCGTTGACGACGTTGACCGAGAGGCTGAGCATTCCCTGATGATTGATTTGGAGGCACATTTTAATTGCGAGGCTCAAATCTTCATCAGCGAGCAATTCAAATCCAACGGAGAACCAAGGAAATTTGCGGCGCTGGACGTGCATTTAGGAGCCCCCCACCATGCTTGAATTCGATGAATTGCTTCCTCCTCTCCTCGGGCAGGGGAATGATTGGACGCTGTTCCAACGAGCGGTCGAATTGCGCTTTCCTGCACGAGGCAAGCCAGCCTACACACTACCGGTTTCGGTTGTGATACCGGTTTACAACCGCCGTGAGAAATTGGGAAAGACAATTGCAGCACTCACTCATTCCAGTTACCCACTTTCTCTGATTGAGATTGTTATAGCGGACGACGGCTCATCTGATTCACCGGAGTCGCTCATCCCTCTTTTCGAGGATTTTTTCCCCATCAAACATGTTTCTCAGGAGGATTTGGGTTATCGATTGAGCGAGATCAGAAATTTGGGCGTTCGTGAAGCGAGCAACGACTGCATCATCATCCTTGACTGCGACATGTTGCCCGAACCAACTCTGGTTGAATCGTTCATGAAATACATGCACGTTTCAAAAAAGGCAGTGTTGATCGGTGGCCGAAGGTACGTAAACACCGACGACCTTTCGATTCAAGACGTTCTCGACAACATCGAAACCGTCCTCAATTTACCAACGCAACGCGTTGACACCGGGCGCGGACCCGTGGGCGATGAGGCTCCGAGCGAAGACTGGAGGTACAAATTCTATCATGAAACCGAGCAAGCAAAGAGTGCTCAATACGCGTTTCGATGGCTCTGTGGTGGCAATCTTTGCATCGATCGCCAGTTGCATGAATCCGTCGGTGGGTTTGACGAAACCTTCACTGCATGGGGAGCAGAGGACCAGGAATACGGCTATCGACTTTATCGACACGGGGCGTGGTTCATACCCGTTGAGGGGGCAGAAGCCCTTCATCAAGAGCCACCTGGTGGATCAAACGAGACAGACCGTGAGTCAGGGAAGGAGATCACACGCGACCAACTTGTCGAAAAATGTCCTGCAATGTACAGGAAATTTGAACCAGGACGAGTCTATGAAGTCCCTCGATTGACCGTATACATCCCAGCTTACAACTGTGTGGATTTTATTCAGGAGGCGGTCGATAGTGCTCTGAATCAAACCATGACGGATCTTGAAGTCATCGTATGCAACGATGGATCTACGGACGGCACGGGTGAGTTGATTGACCGATTGTATTCTGGGAACGAACGAGTCATCATCTTGCATCAGGAGAACAAAGGAATCTCAAGTGCATCAAACGCAGCGATTCGTGCTGGTCGTGGTGAGTTCATACTGCAACTTGATGGCGATGATGTCCTTCTTCCATCGGCAGCAGACAAATTGCTCTCGGTGTTTCTGCAGAACAATTCGAATCTTGGATTTGTGTACGGTGATTCCTTTCTTATCGATGAGCATGGAGCGTCGATGGGGCCGGCATATTCGTGGGCAATATACAGCCGAAAGCGGCTCATGCAGGGCATGATGATTCACCATCCGAGAATGTTTAGAAGGCGTGATTTCAATCGTTCAGGTGGCTTTGACGAGTCAATATCCAACGCTGTGGATTATGACTTTTTTCTGAAATTGTCTGAAATTACCGCTGGGTATCATCTGCAAACACCACTGTATCTTTACAGGCAGCACAAAAGCAACACGTCCACGGTTAACAAGGTTCAACAAGACAACAACACGATTTATTGCGTTAATCAGTCCATTGCCCGCTCGGGACTCGATGAACGCGTCGATGTCGTGGTGGATGAAACCGACGCCCGACGTTTCGCAACGGTTCTGCGAAAAAATCCAACGGATTACGCTGTACGTTTGGACCATGTGTTTGGACGATTAGGAATTTCGAGCGATGTATTTCCACCCATGCTACGTTGGGAATTGGATGCATTGGCTTGTGATTCAACCCTCCAACTCAGCCGCCTCGTGCTCAACGGTCCCATCAAATCCCTTGTGCTGGGCCCTTATGGTTCCTCACGAGTTGCCTCAAACGTCCATTTGAAACTCAAGAATGAATTTGAGTTGGACGGGACCCTTCAATCCAAGATATCCTCTGGCAAAATAGGATACTATGTGGTTGTTCAGATGGCCTCCCAAAACAACAGCGAGGCAATCAAACTCAGCACTCGTTTTCGAGACGAAAGCAAATGGTCAACCGAACTCATGCCGTCAGATGAGTTGCCCGATTTAATTCGGACGAGCAAATCGACTCAACAAGAGATGGCGAAGTATCTTGACGGTCGCGATTCGGGCACGGAAGGAGATCAAGATCGATACATCGTTGGAGATCACTGGTCAACCGCTGGAGACTTGCTTATTTTGAAATGGAAAGAACATGAAGTGTACTTCCAAATGCCAGTGGACTGGTCCATTGATGATACACACCCTGATTTGTTTCAACTCGCCCACCACCTTCTTGTTGAGCCTTGGGACAAGTCAGCAATGGAACATTGGAATCCAACACGAGAACCAGGGTGGCGGCCTGGACTGGCATTTTCTGGTGGAATCGATTCTGCTGCCGCTATGGCACTTATGCCGGAGGATACGGTGCTGCTCTACAATGAACGAACCGGCATATCAGGTCAGCTGGATCACACCAACGCTTTCCGATTCTTTGATAAAATCAGGACAGATACTGGCAGGATTGTTCACTGCATTCCTTCAAACCATGAAGAATTGAGGCGACATCAAGGAAAGTCTGCGGGCTTCTCAACGGATTATGCATGTGCTGTACAGGCCATTCTCCTCGCTGATTATTTTGGATTGGACAGCATAGGCACAGGGATGCCTCTGGAAAACTCATACCTTTTCCACGGATACAAATATCGCGATTTCCAGCAATCGTGGTTTTGGAAGCACTATGCGCCAATGTTTGACGCCATCGGACTTTCGCTGTACCAGCCGGTTGCAGGTTGTTCAGAAGTGGTCAATCTCAACATTGTTACGGCTTCGGGGTGGGACGGATGGGCACAATCGTGCCTTCGATCCTCCCGTCCCGGTCTCGTTTGCGGAACCTGTTGGAAATGTTTCAGAAAAAACACGCTGCAAGGGTTGCCGTTTACAATGAGCAATGAAATAACCACGTTCTTGCAAAAAGAGCCGTTGAAACAAGCAGCGAGTACGCTCTATTCAATCAAACAAGGAGGGGTGTCAAAAGATGGACTGAAGGTGGTTGATGAATTTCCGCACTTAAATCGCCATCTTGACAGGGATTGGACCTTCCTTGAGCATTATTTGCCCGGTTCTCTTGAGATGATTCCGGAGAAGTACAGGACCTTCACAAAAAACCGACTTTCCAATTTCGCACTGCCAATGACAGAGGTGGATGTCGGTTTGCTTTCATCGGTCAATCTTTATGAAACGACGGAATGATTTGCGAAATCCAATTTCTTTTTTTCACGCTGCTGGAACTCTCTCTCATGGCGTTGTTGTCTCTCACCAGCGTAGTTAAACAATGCATAATCTGAACCGTGTCCCGTTCATGAGAAAACATCACCGGACACCGGGCAGAGCCCTTCCGCAGGTCAGCTAAAGTGGCGGGGTTTGTATCGTCGGTGTAGATGCACAGAGTTGGTAGATTCGCGGCCATTGTGGCAGCAACAATCTCTAGATTTGCAGGAACCACGGCCCCCATCAGGTGGTCAAGAGACTGTTCAGAAAGCACCGACGTGATTTCTCCACCCACTGCATTTGCATCGTACGGATGAACGACAGCAATGTCGTTCCCCAACTCGCTGTAGATGTTGTGCATTTTCATGTCGTGCTTCATCGTATGTGATCCATAGGTTCGGGCGTCGAGTAAAACTCGTTTCCATTCCTTTTTGACCGGTAATCCCTTTGGTTCGTGCATTGCCACACCGGGCCTGTCTGAAATGGAGAAACGTTCCGTTTTTGTGAAATGTTCGGATTGCGTTAGGAGGGTGCTGTTATCGATTCCCTCAGGTCGAAACCAGACCCATGTGGCCGACGGAAATGACTTGATTGAGTTCAAGACTCCTCGATAGGGGTAAGGCCCGTCAAAAATTGCGTGCTGCGGGCGATGCGACTCCAGAATATTTGAGATCAGATTCTCACACAAAGCGTTCCACTCTGACCGTTTTTGTTTGTGCAAGAGTTTTGGATCTTTGATGGGATACATCACCGCCTTTTTCGGTAAGAATCCGGGGTGGTCTTCGTGTGGACTGACGATGACGACCTTACGTTCAGGTTCATTCAACCACTCTGTTGCAAGAATCGCACACCGTTCCAACGATGCCGTACCCTCTTCAGTTGTGGAGATGAGCATCAATACATTTTCATCGAGTTCGATTGAGTTTTCTTCGATGTGCAGTTTTTTCACTCTTCGTTGCTTGATGTATCGGATGTTGAACAGGATGAACGACAGGGGGAGCAAAGGAATTTTCCAAGGTTTTCTGAAGAGGGCCTCAGTCAGCAGAAGTCCGAGGTTGAACGAGTATGTTGACCGGATTCTGTTGAGTTCATCGCTCAGTTGACGTTCCCTCGCCGTCATGGCATTACGCGGCGTTGGCATTGCATTCATTCCTCCAAATCGTAATACGCTTTGATCGATGTTTGCGGGTCACCCTCAGCAATGATTTTCCCTCGGTCCAAAAGGACGACGCGATCGCATACATCGGTCATCAACCCGAAGCTGTGAGATACGATAACAACGGTACTCGCTCCCTTTACCATTGCGAGAATTTTGTTTTTTGATTTCTCTCGAAAATTTGGATCTCCCACACCCAAGACCTCGTCGATGAGAAGGATGTTCGGTTTAATCGCAGAAGCGACGGCCAGGCCCAAACGGGCCTTCATTCCTGCTGAGTACGTTCTCAGCGGCTCATCAATAAACGAACCCAGTTCACTAAATTCAATAATTTCATCCAGCTTGGACAGCATTTCTTCTTCACCGTGGCCGAGTATTGAGCCGTACAGCAAGGCGTTTTCTCGTCCCGTTTGATGCGGGGAGAACCCCGTTCCCAGACCTGCGAGCAAGGAGATGTCTCCCGCAGCATGAACCGTGCCTTCGTCGGGAGGGTAAATACCCGAAATCACCCTTAGGAGCGTGGATTTTCCAGAACCGTTTCGGCCGATTATCCCAACCACTTCGCCCTGCTTAATGTGCAAATTTACACCGCTTAGTGCAGTAAACCGCCGTGTTTTTTTACGGAAGAAGTCCGAGATGATCCCGAAAATATTCCGCTGCTTGGGGAAATGAAGGACGATGTCCTGAAGGCTGATGCTCGTTTCTGTCATAGATACTTCACCGCCCCACGTTCGTATTTTGAGAAAACCATCGTCCCGACGACATAGATCAGAAACGAAATTATGAGGCTTGAAATTACAATCGAATCCGGTAATTCAACGCTCTTCCCTTCGAGGGCATGACGAACCATCGTGATTGGTAGAACCATTGGGTTCCAGAGGGCAGCTTCGCCCCAAGCCCCGCGCTCCATGGCCATTTCTGCTGTCCACATCACAGGGGACACGAAAAAGCCAGCACGCGTGATGAAACGAATGAGATGTTGGACATCCCTTTGAACACAATTCAGGGGCGCCATCATCATGCCAAAACCGAGCGCCATAAACCCGGCCAACAACACGCCGATGGGGATCCAGACCAGATGGATCGTGATTGGTAATTCGTAGATGTAGAGGAGAGGGAGGATGATCAAACAACTCATCATTGTGACGACAATGTTAGCACCAACACCAGAAACGGGGAATATCGATCTTGGGAAGAAAACAAGATGCATCGTGCGTACATTGCCGGTCAGGGAATTCGTTGCGGCGTTCAACGATTTTGAAAAAGAGCCCCAAACAATCACTCCCAACAACACCCAAACGGCGTACATTTCGTCAGGATTCCCACTGAGCATGATGAACAGAAACCAGTAAACGGAGGCCAGCAAGGCAGGTTCAATCACCGTCCAAGCGTAGCCGAGAGCAGCGTTTCGATAGCGACCTCGCACATCACGTCGAATGAGATTCCGCACCAGAAATCGATTCGAACTGACTTCTTTCAGGGTGTTTATGGGCGCAAGAAGCGGATTTGATTTTACCCCAATTTGGCGGAGCACGGGGGTGGTTGGACCGTTCTGCCCCATCGTCGAAGCCTCGTTTCGTTCCTATATGACTAAACCGGACCGTTCCTCAACGGAGAGGGGATTCGTTCGGTGTTTTGCATGTTCCACCGTTCATTGATAGGTTGAGTTGATAACATGGACCGATTCGGATACCACATGGGATGGAGTCAGCGCTTTGCTTCGCTGGACTCAAACGTTGACATGACCATCGGGGTCATCGGCCTTGGATACGTCGGTTTGCCCACGGCCATTGGCTTTCATGATGCTGGGTTCACCGTCTGGGGCGTTGACGTTTCGCAGCGCACCGTCGACATGATCAAAGCGGGGAAGAACCCAACGGGCGATCCGGACGTGGACGACATCGTACCACAGCCGGGCAGCGAACGCTGGCACATCACCACCTCCACAGCCGAGGCAGTTCCGCAATGCGATGTCGTCCTCGTGACCGTTCCAACACCCATTACAAACGACCTCAAACCCGACCTATCGTACGTCGAGGCGGCCGGAAAGGCGGTGTTTGAGTCGATACCCCGAGGTTCCAACATCATCGTCGTTCTCGAATCTACGGTCTATCCTGGCGTAACGGCCCAGACTTGGTTACCGCTCATCGAGGATTTGGGGCTTGAGGTTGGCGTTGATGTTGAAATCGCGTACTGCCCCGAGCGATTCAACCCTGGCGATGCCGCCCACGGCGTG
>CEPJ01065952.1_pt1 | contig 11932 bp, 9 predicted proteins | sample 530561 | NCBI WGS metagenome assembly CEPJ01 (sample SAMEA2620404, study PRJEB7988) | marine metagenome | biome: marine biome (ENVO:00000447); feature: surface water layer (ENVO:00002042); material: "saline water (ENVO:00002010), including plankton (ENVO:xxxxxxxx)" | depth 5 m
TTCAAAAATATAAAATTTAATAGTTATCATTTATTATTTTTGTGATATGATCAAAAGATTTAAGTACATCTATAAAATAAAATCTTGTGAAGATATATTAAACAAGTTACTTTTTATTAGTAATTCAGTCTCATATATAAATATTTTAGTATCAAACAGTGAATCTCAATCTGATATTTTGCCAAAAGATTATGTAAATTATGATTTGATAGCTGGAGTTGACAGTTTAACTCATTTAAGATCTAACAAAAATTGTCTAAAATCATTAAAGGACTTTCATAATATAAATAAGGATTGGTTATTTGGGTATATATCATATAACCTGAAAAATGAAATAGAAAGTTTAAATGATAAGAACCAAAATAAAAATGATAAAATTCATTTTTTTGTTCCTAAATATATTTTGTTTCTAAAAGAAACAACTCTTGAAGTTTTAACTTATGAGTCAAAAGAAAATACAGATAAATTTATCAATATAAATACTGATTTTAAGTATGAAAAGCCAGAAAATATTACATTAAAATGCGTAGAATCTAAGAAAAAGTACATAAAAAAAATAAATTTGATAAAAGAAAAAATTCAACGCGGAGACATTTACGAAATGAATTATTGTGTTGAATTTTTTGCAAAAAATGTTAAAGTTGTACCTCAGCAATTATTTTTAGAAGTTAATTCATCTACAAAATCACCATTTGCTGCATTTATGAAGTTAAATAATAACTTTATTCTTTGTGCAAGTCCAGAAAGATTTCTTAAGAAAAATCATGGTTCTTTAATTTCACAGCCAATTAAAGGTACAATTTCAAGAGGAAGTACATTAAAACAAGACAAATCTTTATTTTATAAATTAAATAAAAGCGAAAAAGATATGGCTGAAAACGTAATGATAGTTGATTTAGTTAGAAATGATTTGTCAAAAATCTCTAAAAAATCAAGCGTCCAAGTTGAAGATTTATGCAATGTTTACGGATTTAAATATGTGTTTCAAATGATTAGCACAATAACTTCACAAGTAAAATCAAATATCCACTTCACAGATATTTTAAAGTCAACATTTCCCATGGGATCAATGACTGGAGCACCAAAGCTTAGAGCTATGGAGTTAATAGATTCTTATGAAGAAAAAAATAGAAATTTTTACTCTGGATCATTGGGTTATATTGATCCAAATGGAGATTTTGATTTTAATGTAATAATTAGAACAATTGTTTATAATGCTGTAAAAAAGTATCTTTCAGTTGGTGTAGGTGGTGCAATTACTACAAAGTCAGAACCAGAACTTGAGTACAAAGAGTGTTTAATTAAAATTAAGCCGATAATTAAAGCTTTAAATTGTGATTGATAAACAAGTTTATAATTATATTATTTCAAATAATCTATTCTCAATTGAGAAGGATAAAATTATTCTTGCTATAAGCGCTGGTGCTGATAGCGTTTGCTTATTTCATATTTTTAGATTTTTAGGCGTTAATATGGAGTTAGCGCACTGTAATTTCAAGCTAAGAGATAATCATTCCGATGAAGATGAAGATTTTATAAAAAAACTAGCCAATGAATATAATATAAAATTTCATATAAAATCATTTGAAACAGCATCATATGCCAAAAAAAATAATGTATCAATACAAATGGCTGCTCGACAACTAAGGTATAATTGGTTTGAGTCATTGTTAAATAATAGAAATGCAAATTATATTGCTACAGCTCACCATAAAGATGATTCAATAGAAACATTTTTTATTAACCTAATTAGAGGAAGTGGTGTTAGAGGTTTAGCAGGAATTAAACAAACTGATAAAGTAATTAGACCCTTTTTATGTATTGAAAAAATTCAAATTATTAGTTTTTTACATAAAAATAAATTTAAGTATAGGGAGGACATTACTAATAGTTCCTTAAAGTACTTACGTAATAAAATTCGAATACAGTTAATTCCATTATTACAAAACTTAAACCCATCTATTAAAGCAAATATTTTTAATCAAATGAAAATTTTAGAAAATACAAGTATTGTTTTTTCGGATTATATTAATCAGATTAGAAAAAAAATAGTAGTGAAAAAAACTGATGATTTTCATATTAATATTTCAAGTTTAAATAAATTATCACCATTAAAAATTTACCTGTTTGAATTGTTGCGACCATTTGGTTTTATGAAAGTTGACGATATTATAAGTTCTTTAAATAGTCAAAGTGGAAAGATGTTTTATTCAAGAACTCACAAATTAATAATTGATAGAGATAGCATTATTATAACAAAAAATCAAAATCCAACTTTAACACAATATATACTTGATGAAAGTATAAATTTTAAAAATGAAAATTTTTCCATTAAATTTTCAGTATCAAAAAAAATAAATTTTTCTTTAAATAAAGACATCGCAGAATTAGATTATTCAAAAATTAAATTTCCATTAAAATTGCGTAAGTGGAGATTTGGTGATAGTTTTATTCCATTAGGTATGAAAAATTATAAAAAAATAAGTGATTTTTTTATTGATGAAAAATTCTCTTTAATACAAAAAGAAAAACAATGGATACTATGTGATAAGAAAAATATAATTTGGATTATTGGTTATAGAATTGATGATAGATATAAAGTTACTCCAAAAACAAAAAAATTGTACATTGCAGAAGTTTTACACGAAAGTTAATGAATAGCTATAAGTTCATAGAAAAACAATATTTTGGTTTAAACAAAATATCACTAAGCACAAGATTAATATGTGCAGTATTTTGTTTTATAATGTACTATTTTAGAGAAAATCAACAAAAAACAGGAGATATATATTTTTTTATTGGTATCACTATTATATTAATTTCTATTTTATTGTTTTTTGTACTTCATTATAGAACTGAAGTTGATAAAAATTCAGTAATAATTGATGGTTTATGGACAACTAGAAAAGTAAAAATAAATATTGATAACTTAGTTGAGGTTAAAAGAGTAAGATATAGTAAATTTATTTTCAATCGAACAGTTTACAATTTGCATTTTAATAGAAAAATCAGGTTTTATACTAGAGGAAAAGATGCTATTGAGCTTGTTGATAAAGATGGTCTTGTGTATTTGATTGGAAGTCAGAAAACTGAAGAATTATATAGAGTTTTAAATGAAAAAATAAATAAAAAATGAAAAAGATATTAAGTTTAATATTTATAATATTTAGTGTTTTTGTAAATGCTCAGATTTTCACACCTGTTTCTTGGACTTTTTCTCATGAAATGTTATCCGACAACGAATTTGAGTTAAGTTTTACCGCAAACATAGATGAAGGCTGGTATATATATTCACAAAGTTTAGCTGACGATGGGCCTGTTCCAACTGAGTTTACTTTTCAAAAACCCAATAATTATAAATTATTAGGTGAAGTTATTGAGGAAAAAGCAAAGGAAGAATACGATCCTAATTTTGATATGATGTTAAAGTTTTTTAAAGATAAAACTACATTTAAACAAAGAGTTTTAGTAGAAGATATGTCTAAAATTGCTACCATAAAAGGAGATATATATTATATGACCTGCGATGACAAACAATGTTTACCACCAGAAATAGTAGAGTTTTCTTTTGATTTAAGTAAAGACAAAGATTTTAAAAATAATGATGATATTCTCGGAAAATCTAATAATTCTGATTCTACAGCGAGCAATTTTTGGATATTATTTTTTGTAGCATTTTTGAGTGGTTTTGCGGCATTATTAACTCCTTGTGTTTTCCCAATGATTCCTATGACAGTTTCTTTTTTTACAAAAAAATCTAAAACAAAATCAGAAGGTATACTAAATGCTGTTATATACGGGGTTTCTATAATGATAATATATGTTGCCCTAGGTGTGGGAGTTTCTTCAATATTTGGCGCAGATGCATTAAACAATATGGCTACCAATGTATATTTTAATATTGGTTTTTTTCTATTGTTAATAATATTTGGAGCTTCTTTTTTAGGAGCATTTGAACTACAATTACCATCTTCTTGGACGAATAAAAGTGTTGCAGCTGAATCTAAAGGTGGATTGATAGGGATTTTCTTTATGGCATTTACATTAGCGTTAGTTTCATTTTCATGTACAGGTCCAATAGTTGGTACATTGTTAGTCGAAGCTGCAACAGGTGGCTATATGGGACCAATCATTGGAATGCTTGGTTTTTCATTAGCTATTGCTTTGCCATTTGGATTATTTGCTGCTTTTCCTGGTTGGCTTAATTCTTTGCCTCAATCTGGTGGTTGGTTAAATTCTGTGAAGGTTACATTAGGTTTCTTAGAACTAGCATTGGCTTTTAAATTTTTATCAAACGCTGATTTAGTAATGCAAACACATTTACTAGAACGTGAATTATTTATCGCAATATGGATTGTTATTTTTGCTCTGCTAACAATGTATTTGTTAGGGTTTTTAAAGTTTGCACATGATTCAGATTTAAAATATATTTCAGTTAGTCGACTATCTGTAGCAATTTTGACAGGTACCTTAACAATTTACATGATACCTGGACTTTGGGGCGCACCTTTAAAAATTATTAATGCTTTTCCTCCTCCAATGCATTACAGTGAATCTCCTCAAGGAATCGGTGCAGTTAATAGTACACATCATCAAAACTCAGAAAATCATCAGCACCTAGGTCCACAAAATATTATGGTCTTTCATGACTATGAAGCTGGAGTTGAATACGCAAAAAAAGTAAATAAACCTATTATGCTAGACTTCACAGGATGGGCATGTGTTAATTGTCGAAAAATGGAAGAGCAAGTATGGTCTGATGATGAAGTTAAAAAAATACTAACTGATGATTTAGTTCTGATATCATTGTATGTTGATGAAAGAACTAAATTACCAGTTAATCAACAATATGAAACAACTTTAGCGGGGAAAAGTAAAAATGTTAAAACTATAGGTGACAAGTGGATGGTTTTACAAGCTAATAAATATGGGACTAATTCACAGCCGTATTATGTATTTTTAGATCACAGTGAAAAATTATTAATAGAACCTGCAAATTATCAAGATTATGGAACAGTATCTTTATTTAAAGATTGGTTAAATAGAGGGATGTTAGAATTTAAAAAATAAATTATGCAAAAAAGTATTATAAATAAAAAATCAGAAAAATTTTTAAAAAATTATATAAATAATCCATCTCCTACTGGATTTGAATCCCAAGGACAAAAATTATGGCTTGAATATATTAAACCATATATTGATACACATTTTGTTGATACATATGGTACTGTTGTTGGGGTAATTAATCCAAATGCAAAATATAAGGTTGTAATTGAAGCACATGCAGATGAAATTTCATGGTTTGTTCACTATATTACAAAAGAAGGGTTTATATATTTAAGAAGAAATGGAGGTTCTGATCACCAAATTGCTCCATCTAAGCGAGTAAATATACACACTAAAAAGGGGATAGTTAAAGCTATTTTTGGCTGGCCAGCTATACACACTAGAACATCAAGCACCGAAAAAACACCTAAGCTCGATAATATATTTTTAGATTGTGGATGTTCTTCTAAAGAAGAAGTTGAGAAGCTAGGAATACACGTTGGATGTGTTGTGACTTATGAAGATGAGTTTATGACCTTAAATAATAATTATTTTGTTGGAAGAGCTTTGGATAATAGGATAGGTGGTTTTATGATAGCTGAAGTTGCTCGCTTAATAAAGGAAAACAATATAAAATTACCATTTGGATTATATATCACAAATTCAGTTCAAGAAGAAGTTGGCTTACGAGGTGCTCAAATGATTGTGAATACAATAAAACCTGATGTCGCTATTGTAACTGATGTGACGCATGACACGGGAACTCCAATGATTAATAAAATAAAGCAAGGTGATATAAAATGTGGAAAGGGTCCAGTACTGTATTACGGTCCTGCTATTCAAAATAATTTATTAGAGTTAATAATTAATACTGCTGAAAAGAATAAAATACAATTTCAAAGAGGTGCTGTTTCTAGAGCAACTGGAACAGATACAGATGCATTTGCATATACTACTGGAGGGGTTGCATCATCATTAATTTCCTTGCCATTAAGATATATGCATACCACAGTAGAATGTGTACATAAAAACGATGTTGAAAGTGTAATTCATTTAATATATAATTCTTTAAAAAACATAAAAAATAATCATGATTTTAGATACCTTAAATAAAAAATATAATATTAATTAGTTCTTTTTCATTTTTAGGCAATAATACGGGAAAGCCACCTACAGATTGTACATTTGCCAATTTTCCATTTAGTTTGAAAAGATTAAACTAAATATATAGTAATGTTATATTCTAGTCCATTTACCGCTTTCGACAAGAGGTTGTGCTTTCTTCCATTTTAATTCTCTAGTTTCACTTCCATTTGTTATAGTAACCTTTTCGTTTCTACCGGCTTTTTGTTCAACCTTTATCGGTTGAGTTTTTTGTGGTTGTTCAGATTGACTGGTTCTTGTATTTATGGACTGTTCAGGACGACTTGTTTGTAAATTGATTTGTGAATCATACCTTTCCTCTTGTGCCCTTGTTTTAGTGGGGAGTGTTGCTTTAAGTAGAAACGTAATAATTTCTTTATTTATTTTTTCAATAAGAGCTTTAAATAGTTCAAAAGATTCAAATTTATAAATTAAAAGAGGATCTTTTTGTTCATATACAGCATTCTGCACAGATTGTTTTAAATCGTCCATTTCTCTTAAATGTTCTTTCCATACATCATCAATAATTGCTAGCATTACACTTTTTTCAATTGATTCAGCAATATTTTCACACTTAGAATCATTTGCTTCTTTTAGATTCGTAACTACCTGTAATGTTTTGATACCATCTGTAAATGGTATAATGATATTTTCATAGGTAGCCGATTTATTTTCAAAGATATCTTTAATTACAGGATAAGTTTTTTGGGCAATAAATTCAGATTTATGCTTGTAATTTTCGTAACATTTTTGATATACAAGCTCAGTTATTTCTTCTACTGTGCTTTCATCAAATTTGTTTTTAGAAATTGGACTTTGTATTGCTAGTAATCTTATTAAGTCAAGTTCAAATGAATTATAGTCTTTTATCTCATGCCGTTCGTTAACAATACTTTCACATGTATCATAAATCATATTTGCAATGTCAACAGAAAGTCTGTCTCCATGTAATGCATATCTTCTTTTTTTGTAAATAACCTCTCTTTGTTGATTCATTACATCATCGTACTCGAGTAATCTCTTTCTAACTCCAAAATTATTTTCTTCTACTTTTTTCTGTGCTCTCTCAATAGATTTACTAACCATTGAATGTTGAATTACCTCACCATCTTCAAGTCCCATCCTATCCATTAGTTTTGCTATTCTTTCAGATCCAAATAACCTCATTAATTTATCTTCTAAAGAGACATAAAACTGTGAGGAACCAGGGTCCCCTTGCCTTCCTGCTCGACCTCTTAATTGTCTGTCAACTCTTCTAGAATCATGTCTTTCAGTTCCAATAATTGCGAGTCCACCAAAATTCTTGACTGTTTCAGATAATTTTATATCGGTTCCTCTACCAGCCATATTTGTAGCAATAGTTACAGCACTTTCTTTACCAGCAAATGAAACAATATCTGCTTCCTTTTGATGCATTTTAGCATTTAACACATTATGTTTTATTCCTCCTCTATTTAGAACTTTACTTAAGAGCTCAGATATTTCAACAGAAGTAGTTCCTACTAAAACTGGTCTTCCTTCTTTAGAAAGTTTTGTAACTTCTTCAATGATTGCATTGTATTTTTCTCTATTAGTTTTGTAGACTAAGTCATTTTTATCTTGCCTTGCAATTGGTCTATTAGTTGGGATAGCTACTACATCAAGCTTATAAATTTCCCAAAACTCTCCTGCTTCTGTCTCTGCTGTTCCTGTCATTCCAGAAATTTTATTATACATTCTAAAATAATTCTGTAATGTTACAGTCGCGTATGTTTGAGTAGCCGCTTCAATTTTAACATTTTCTTTAGCTTCAATAGCTTGATGAAGTCCATCAGAATACCTTCTGCCGTCCATAATCCTTCCAGTTTGTTCGTCAACTATTTTAACTTTGTTATCCATTACAACATATTCTACATCTTTTTCAAAAAGAGTATATGCTTTTAATAATTGATTAATTGTGTGAATTCTTTCGCTTTTTACCGCAAAATCTCTTAAAATAGTTTCTTTATCTTTAGCTTTTTCAATTTCAGAATTTGATGAGTTATCTATTTTTGCAATTTCATTACCAACATTAGGTAAAATAAAAAAATCTCTATCCTCAGTTGAAGTTGTCATTAATTGTATGCCTTTTTCTGTTAGCTCAATTGAATTATTTTTTTCATCAATTACAAAGTAAAGCTCTTTATCAACTTTATGCATTTCCTTATTTTGGTCTTGCATATAGTAGTTTTCAGTCTTTTGTAATAAAGCTCTAATACCTTCTTCGCTTAAATATTTAATTAGCGCTTTATTTCTCGGTAAACCTCTAAAAACTCTTAGGAGATTAAACCCACCTTCTTCCTTTTTTCCATTAATAATAAGTTTTTTTGCTTCTGATAAAGTTGATGTAATGTATTTTTTTTGCACATTAACAAGATTGCTAATTTTACTCTTATACTCATTATACTCATGTTTGTCTCCTTGTGGTGTTGGGCCAGAAATTATTAATGGTGTTCTTGCATCGTCAATTAAAACTGAGTCTACTTCATCAACAATAGAATAGTTTAATTTTCGTTGTACTAGATCCTCTGCTCTTTTTGCCATATTATCTCTCAAATAATCAAACCCAAACTCATTATTAGTTCCATATGTTATATCAGCTTGATATGCTTTTTTTCTTTCTTCAGAATTTGGTTGATAATTATCAATACATTCAACACTTAATCCATGAAATTGGAACAGAGGACCCATCCATTCTGCATCTCTTTTTGCTAAATAATTGTTTACTGTCACTAAATGAACACCAAGACCGGTTAGAGCATTCAGATAGATAGGAAGAGTTGCTGAGAGTGTTTTACCTTCTCCTGTTTGCATTTCTGCTATTTTACCCTGGTGCAAAACAATACCACCAATTAATTGTACATCATAGTGTATCATATCCCAAGTAATGTCAATTCCAGCTGCTTGCCAACTGTTTTTATATACAGCTTTACCTTGCTTTATTGAAACAAAATCTTTACTATTTGATAATAAAATATCATGTTCATTAGCCTTAACTTCAATTTTTTTATTTTCCGAAAATCTTCTAGCTGTTTCTTTCATCACAGCAAAAGCATGTGGTAAAATTTTATTTAGGCAGTCTTCAATTTTGGTCTTAATTAACTTTTCTAAATCATCAATTTTTTTGTAATTCTCTTGTTTTTTTTGATTGAGCGTATTCTTGTTTTCAGCTTCTTTTTTCAAATGTTCAATTTGATCGTGCTCTTCTTTTGTTATTGTTTTTATTTGTTCTTTAAAATGCAGTGTTTTTTCACGCAACTCATCATTTGAGATGTTTTTTAATTCAGAAAATAAGACATTGATTTCAGAGACGATTGGCGATATTTGTTTAATATCTTTATCGTATTTATTACCAAATAATTTGCTAAAAAAATTTATTATTCCTGACATTTGTCAACTGTAAAAATGAAATTTTGTAAACTTTTAATATTCTTCTTCATTAAAAAAGAAATCTTCTTTGGAAGGATAGTCAGGCCATATATCTTCAATATTTTCCCATTGCATACCAGGCTCTTCTTCAACTAACTCTTCAAGATTTTCAACTACTTCCATAGGAGCTCCAGATCTAATTGCATAGTCAATCAATTCTTCTTTGGTAGCTGGCCAAGGAGCGTCTTCAAGTTTCGATGCTAATTCTAGTGTCCAATACATTTTTTTGTGTTTAATCTTTTTGCAAAAGTATCTTTTTTATTGAATTAATTGTTGATTTAGCCATCTTTTTCCCATTTGGTTTCTGATAGTCCTTTTGAATATATTATAAATCTTGCTAAAACAAACAAATAATCGGATAATCTGTTAAGGTATTTTATATAAGTTAGATATTCCTTTTTATTTTTAGAAATCTTGACAATATTTCTTTCTGCTCTTCTACATATCGTTCTTGCAATATGACACTTAGATGCTATATCATGACCTGAAGGTAGTATAAATGTTGTTAATTTAGGAATTTTGTCTTCTATTAAATCAATTTCATTTTCTAATAAAGTTATATTTTTTGCATCAAAATCAGGTAGTTTAATCTGCTTTGTATTGTCATAGGCAACTATAGATCCTAAATTAAATAATTGATTTTGAATTTTTTTAAGTACTTTATTTTGATGCAAATTAATATTTTGATCATAAATATTTCCGATAAATGCATTTAATTCATCAATTGTTCCATAACATTCAATTTGGTCATTACATTTTAGCACCTTAGTTCCACCCAATAATTGAGTATATCCAGAATCGCCTTTTTTAGTATAAACTTTCATTGTGCAAATTTACTATTATTAAAAACGAATTTTAAAGTTTTCTTTACTTAATTCTTTTTTAATAAAAACTATACCAACAAAAAATAAATCAATCGTCACTGTACTTTTTTCATGATTTTTTATATGATTCCATGCATTTTCCATTCCTTTTGACCAATAAATATCATCAAAAATGAAAATTGTATCATTGTGTGAATAATTCAATATCAAATCAAAGTACTGAATTGTAGCTTTTTCTTGATGATTACCATCAATAAAAACAAAATCTACTGATTTTATTTTCTTTAATTTATTTTCTAGAGTAAGTTTGAAGTCACCTTCAATTATGGAAACATTATTTATATCTAAGTATGCTAAATTTTTTTTTGCTATCTTAATTGTTTCTGGACATCCTTCAAATGAATAGATATGACCCAAAGGATTAGCTTTAGCTAAATAGCATGTGCTAATGGCTAGCGAGGTGCCAAGTTCTAAAATATTTTGTGCTTTACTATACTGACTAGTTCTGTATAATAATTTGCCGAATTTTTCATTTTTGGCAGAATTTATTGCTATATCTTTTACTTGTCTTTCTTTTGATTTATTTATATTACTTCCTGCTCCAAAATCCACAATATTTATTTTATCTTTTAACTTGAAAAGATGTTGTTTTAAGCGTTTAATTTTTACGAAGTCCTCACTTTGCTTTTTTTTATAGATAACATTAGTAACAAAATTATATACAAAAGGACTATGAACTGAATGTTCATTTTTAGAGATTATATAGTACCCAATATATTTGATTAATATTTTAATATGTTTCACTTAAGAATTTTTAAAATTTTTAAAGATCATTATAAATTTAGTTTTACAAATGTATTGTTTTTTAATGTACTTTTGCTATATGATTATTGTTACGGGTTCTGCAGGCTTTATAGGTTCGTGTTTAGTTAGTGAGTTAAATTATTTAGGATATCATAATTTAATTTTAGTTGATGATTTTTCAAATCAAAAAAAAAATAAGAATCTAAAAAATAGTAAGTTTCACAAAAAAATTGATAGAAATCATTTTATAGACTGGTTTAGTAATAATTATAAAGATATTTCTTTTTTGTTCCACCTTGGTGCTAGAACCGATACTAGCGAATTGGATACATCAATATTTAAATATCTAAATCTAAATTACTCAAAAGCATTGTATAGAATTTGTGTAAAATTCAACATACCATTTGTATATGCATCTTCTGCAGCTACATATGGAATGGGTGAGTTTGGTTTTGATGATAATCACGAAAAAATATCTTCTTTACTACCTTTAAATCCTTATGCCGTGTATAAAAATAAATTTGATAAATGGATTTTATCAAATATAGACAAACCTTCTTCTTGCGTTGGTTTAAAATTTTTTAATGTTTACGGTCCAAATGAATATCATAAATCAAGAATGGCGTCAGTAATTTTTCATGCTTATAATCAAATCATGCAATCAGGCA
>CEPJ01090031.1_pt1 | contig 11928 bp, 11 predicted proteins | sample 530561 | NCBI WGS metagenome assembly CEPJ01 (sample SAMEA2620404, study PRJEB7988) | marine metagenome | biome: marine biome (ENVO:00000447); feature: surface water layer (ENVO:00002042); material: "saline water (ENVO:00002010), including plankton (ENVO:xxxxxxxx)" | depth 5 m
TAATTCTTTTGGAAGCGCAAAGCGAAAAAGACCTTTTTCAACAAGCACCTTTACTGTTTCATCAGGCAGTCTTCTTATTTGTTGGGCTTCATCACCTCCAGTAAGAATATCCTCTTTAAGTTCATTAACCCTATCTAAAAGTGGTATATTTCTTATATCACCACTAGAGTATGATCCTCTAACAAGCTTATCCATTTTCTCCCCTATTTATAAAACTTTATAAACTAAGCTTAATAAAAAACCATATAAGTGAAAAAGTAAACAATAAGGCGAAGGAAAAATTTAAATAGTTTCTACATTCTTTATTTATTTTTTAAATTAATCAAAAACTTTAGTTTTTAAACCATTCAATAGAATTCTCCTTTCAGAGAATAGTCTAACCGCCTTTAACAAAACTGCAGATCCAATATCATAATTTGCATATACTTCTTGAACTTGTTTATCCATCTTTAACCTCTAAAATTATGAATGTATTTGAAATTGTACTATTATAAAAAAAGTAAATAGTCTTTATATAATATACAAATCTGTAACTACTCCATTCTCTGCGCCAGATATATTACTAATGTCATTAATACCAAAATAAAATGCTAACTCAGAAAGTGATACATTACTTCCTTCTTCTCCAGTTGTAATATTTCCTCCCAAATTAAAAGTGAATTTATCTGCACCATTAATCGTAATTACCCTATCATCATCAAATGTTAAACGCGCTGCATCCTTTGTCCACAAAGTCTTTTTAACTTTAGTGTTTGAAGCAATTTGTATGGTGTTATTACCACTCGTATCAATAATTTCTATTGAGCTATTCTTTGGTAATAAATTAGAAATAAAATAAGTATCATCCCCGTCAAGACCTCTATATGTTTTTGCTTGACCATCAGTAACTATAATATTATTTCCAGATGAAAAATTTAAGGTCCCTGAAAGTGAACTTTCACTGAGAGATTGTAAAATATTCTGGTTAGGGTTGATTGTCTCAGAAAGTTTTCCTGTTGTTCTCTCTGTCCATCCTGAATCATAAAGAATTGCATATTCTATAGGACCAGGTTCACTCCACCTTTGAGAATACATTTGGCCCGACATCAATGATGGTATTCCTGATATGCTACCATCAGAATCTTCTATATGATGGTCAAGAGAACCATCTCCTGAATAAGCTGTCAAAAGGTCCTTACCGATTAAATTAGTCATTCTCTCCGAGGAATAATAATACTCGCCATCTCTTTCAATTAATGATGTACTATAATGATTAACGCTCCAATAAGGATCTAATGTAGCCGCAAGTCCCATCGCATGTGCTATCTCATGAGTTATTATAGATATTAAATCATGTTGCCCTTCTGGTAAATTTGAATAACTTGTAGGGCTTGGATTTGGATCTATCCAAACATCAACATCATAATTTTTTAACTCATTATTTTCTGTAACATTAATATAAAAACCTAGATCAGGCTCTTCGCCATTTAAATCTATACCTGATAATTGCTCATATGTTGCAACATGAACTATATTGTTATTAGTCCCTAGCAACACACCTGCTTCACCACTTAAGTCTTCACCATGCTGAAAGGCTATTGATGGTAATAAACCTGTTGGATGGCCTGTATCGCCCTGAACTACTACAACGAAATCAAGTGTGCCTTTCCATGATAAGGTTTTTGCTATTGATTTAATTACATATTCATAATTATCCAGAATGCCCTTTACTTGCTCTTCAGAAAATACATCTCTTCCTACTACAAAGGCATTACCAGAGCCTTTCGCATATATCTCATCTTCATTGTCACCAAGCATTTTGATTGTATAGTTGTTTCCAAGAAAAGTTCCTTCTCTAGAGTAAATGCTATTATCTAGTTCATCCGCCATATCAATTAAATATTACTGTCTTTAAGCCATTTAATAAAATTCTTCTTTCAGCGTATAATCTTACAGCTCTTAACAAAACAGCAGACTCGATGTCATATCCACTTTCCTGCATGCTTTCAGGAGATGCACCATGATCTACTCTTAAAATATCCTGCTCGATAATAGGGCCTTCATCTAAATCATCAGTTACATAATGTGCTGTAGCACCAATTATTTTGACACCTCTTTCATGTGCTTGATGATAGGGTTTTGCGCCTTTAAATCCCGGTAAAAAAGAATGGTGAATATTAATACACTGACCATCCAATTCATTTAGGAAATCTGAAGATAAGATTTGCATATAACGCGCCAAAACTAATAGTTCTGAACCACTATTTTGATAAATTTCTTTAAATAACTGCTCTTGTTCTGATTTAGTATCGGGTGAAATTGGCAAATAATGAAAAGGAATATTGTTCCATTCAACAATATCTTTAGAAGTTTCATGATTAGATATTACACCTTTAATATCTATAGGGAGAGACCCAATTTTCCATCTATGAAGAAGATCATTTAAGCAATGACCAACCTTACTTACAGCAATAATTGCTTTACATGGCTGTTCAGCATCAAAAAATCTTCCATCAATATTAAATTCTTTTAATTCTATAGAAAATTCTTTTTCCAAATCATTAATATTAAAACCTGAACCATCTTCATTCTCAAATGCAATCCTACTAAAAAACTTTTTTGTATCATGATCACTAAATGAAGATACCTCTGTCATAAAAGCATTACGCTTAAATAAAAATTGAGTAGCACTAGACAAAACACCAGCTTTATCAGGACAAGTAAATTGCAAAATTATCTTCTTTGTTTCCATAATTAGATACCTAAGGACCTTCCTACAAACCAAAATACTCCAAGTGCTATCAGTGACATACCAGTTAAATTATAGATAAGTTTCTTATAACGAGCCAGATAAGTTTTTCCTAATAAAAAAAGAATAATTAATACAATAGAAATAACTAATATTTGTCCTAATTCAACTCCTAAATTAAACCCTAATAAACCAACAATTAATCCATCTTTAGGTAACCCTAATTCAGTCAGAACACCAGCGAAACCAAAACCATGAATTAACCCAAAAACAACAGTTATTAAAGGATTCAATCGTTCAGCTTGTTTTCTGTCTTCAAGGAGAATGTTGTAAAAAAAGGTAAAAATGACTAACCCTAACCAAGTCATTAAATTTATATTTCCGCCAGTAAATAAAGATATAAGAGCCAGAATGAAGATAAGTAGAGTTATAATAAAAGCGAAAGGATATTTATTTTTTTCATCAACAGTAAGTGCCTCATAAGCAACTAATAAAATTGTAAAGCCTATCAAAGCTTCTATGGCTTCTCCTGCTGGCTGAATATATCCAAGACTTGCTAATGCAAGGGTTATTGAATGACCTAATGTAAAACCAGTTATTGATAATAACATTTTTCTGAATTGAAAAGTTATTAAAAGAATAGCGAATAAAAAAGCTAAATGATCATATCCTTCAAGAATGTGATCAAAGCCCAAATAAATATAATCTATAAATATCTCAAATTTACTTTGTTCACTTTTTCCTGTTTGGAGAGAAAAAGTTGCCTCTGGTCTTGAACTAGTAAAAATGCTCTCTTGCCAATCAGTGTCATTAATTTTAATTCTAGCGAAATGAACATGGCCAATAGAGACAGGAAAAAAAGAGTTATTTTTAATTAAGATTTCATCACCATTATTTTCACATATAAATTTGATTTGTCCACGAACATAACCATTAGCGTCATAAGATGATTTAATTTCTCCTAGCTTATTACACTCATCTTTTGAGTTATAAATTTTCAAATGTCTTTCTAAATGACGGGCTAATAATTTGTCCAAGCTGGCTAGAGGTCCTTCTAAAGCAGCGAGCAAGGTTACTTGTCTTGCAGGAACAGTAAAGGAGACCTCAACATCTTTGTCATTTATTTCCCATTTTGAAAAAGATCGACTTAATTGATGGGCATTTACAGGAAAAGATAACAGAATAAAAATAAAACTTACTAAAAAAATATGTATAAATTTATTGTACATATATGATTTCCGATTTGTTTCTGAGCCATTCAATATAATTTTTCAAAGAAAGCTCATCATTTCTTCTCTCGTACTCGCTTAGTACTTCATTTTTAACAGATTGAAAGTCTCTTTCTTCACCTCGTATCGATGAAAGCATATATAAAAAAACATATCCATTTTGAGTTTCAATTTCTGAGGTGATCTGCCCTGGTGTCATATTTAAAATAATATCTACAAGATCAGGCTCAACATAATCTTTCAATTTTTTTATTGGTAAAAGCATATTAGGTATTTCAGGAAGAATATAATCTCCATATTCTGCTTCGACAAAGTCAAAATCCTCTCCATCTATTAAGAGTTCTCTAATAGTATCTAATTTCTCCTCATCTTCAGATTGAGATTTATATTCTAAAAATATCTTTTTAATATGAACTTCTGAATGACCTGAAAAAAAATCCTTATTATCTTCATAAAACTCTATCAATACTTCGTCAGAGACAGTAAATAATGTTCCTTCAGCAACAATTTTATCAATCATTGAATTAACAATAGATTTTCTGACCATTCCTTCTGTCTGAGGTAGATCAATCTCTAAACCTCTTTGTAAGAGCAATTGTTCATCAATTAACCTTTCAAGAACAAGACTTTTATCTTCATCAGTAATTTCGTTTCTCTTATTCATAGATAATGCTTGTAAAGCTAAGTCCCAGTCTGCTTGATAAATTGGATGACCATTCACAGATACCACTGCGTCAGATATTTCAATTTTATCATTTGGAATGATTACACTATAAAGGAGAAAAAATAATCCTAATAAAACACCAAAAAAAAGAATTAATCTATTATTCATTCTGAGCTTTTGAAATAAAAATTGGTGAAGACCAAGCTCTATGCTCAACTTTAGTTAAACACTGATCATTTTCATCGATTCTAAAATCACCATAACATGGATTAACCTCTAAACAATTACCCTGATCATCATATGTGCATTTAAGCGCATCGCCATTAATTGTTTCAGTGGCTTCTTGAATTGCTCGAGCATAATAAACAGCAGGTCTATTATCTTTGATAAAATCTTTATCTTCAAATTTTACCTCACATCCATTTGTATTGTTTTCACATGGAAGTGATAACCATGGATCCATAATTAACTCACTTACATTTTCAGTTGCATTTACTTGAGGAGTAATTTTAATAATCTCAATTCTAATTACCTTATGTCTTTCAGATGAAGGGTTGTAACACTCACCAGCACATAATTTTTCTACTCTGTCACCAGACATGCCTTTAAATGTAAACTCAGGACATCCAGGTAATTGTTTGAAAGATCCAACAGCTTTTACTACAAAAATAGGATTTTCTGAGATTATAATTTCTGACCCCATTGGTTTCAATGTATTTGAAGATACTTCATCAAACCATAGAAGCATTCGAGGACCTGAGGTTGCATAAACTTCTTTTCTATCGAGAGCATCCCAGATTCCGTCACGACTTCTGGATTCGCTATGTACAGCCGCCAAGCCGCCTTGTGTCCAAAAGCTTTGTTGTCTTTCTAACTCAGTTAATTGAAAAGAAAGACCACTATTAAGAATATCCTCTCGAGAGAGCTCTAAAACTGAAGCTGGTTTCTTTTTACTGATAGGAAAAGTTCTATCTTTCCAAAACTTACTTCTTACCTTGATCATTTCTGTGTTTTTTAATCTATCCACAGGCTTATACCCTGTACCAGGTCTTGACCTGTGATTATCAGAGGCTGATATAAAACCCCATTTGAAATTTATAGGCTTTTCAGAGGAAAAATTAGTAATTGCCAAACCATATTGTACTGAAGTTAGAGGGTTATGATTAAAAGCTGGTAAGAAACAATCTTTACACTGACCAGAATCAAGCCAATCATCTGGTGTTTCACCAGTAATTAGAGTGTGACCACCTAAACCAATATTAGCAGTAAATTCTCTAGTTTTTTTAGCTCTTTCTTCACATTCAGCCTTACTTAATCCTTCTCGCATACACCTTTCTTCAATTATTTGACCTGCCCTCCAACAAGAAGGTAAAAATTCAGATGTTGGTTTTGGGCAAACAGGATTATTCAGACTCCCAATAATTTGTTCATAAGACCGATATTCCTCAGCGTTACCATGACCAGACATAATTTCTATTATTTTCATTTTTTCTGGTCTCATCTCTGGTACTAACTGTTTATCCCATGAACTAGATGGTGGTGTGTAAAAACCCCATGTAGAACCATGTGGAATAATTAAAGGATCAAGATTCTGTTCTTCAAGTTTTCGAATTAATTCGCCTGGAGTATCAGCGAATTCATAACAATCACTTGAGAGATCTTCTGATGATTGGTTTTTGGGACAAAGTGGTATATCTCTCACCTCATTTATAAAATAATTAAAATCTGAATAATCTTGGAAATTTAAAATATCTAAAACACCAACAATCGGTGGTATTAAACTTTCAGTATTATTTCTTAACGCATTAGTGGCTGTTCCACCTGCTCCAATTGGTCTTTTTGATAACTTACTCTCCTCAAGGTCTTTGAAAATTACATTTTTGTGACCATAATGCTCTTCAGGCGTTGGTCCTACTTGAGTCCATTCAAAACCAACAAAAGGGATAACATCATTTGTTTCAGAACCATTTTTAAAAGAACATTGTCTTATAGAGTCTTTGGTTTCTTGCCATTTTCTTGGTGTAGAGGCCTCTGCGTGATCAGTAATTGCCCAAAAATCTATTGAAGAACAATATCGGGCATAATCACAAGCATCAGCCATGGGGTGAACCCCTTCTCCGCCTAGAATTGGTAAAGACCACCAAAATGCATCTGTTGAAAATGTCGTATGTACATGAAAATCTCCAAAAAGAATCTGTTTACCTCCGTAGGATCTCATTTTTTTTGCAGCATCAATTTGAGCCTGTGATCTTTCAGCAATTATTTCTATAGGTAAGGGTAAGCTCTGAGGTGTTTCAACATGACGGGGTTTTCCATGCCAGCCCATATAAACCGAAATTAAAAAAACTGGAATCAAAGCAATTAATAAGATAATTATTTTCCTCATTTATACCTCCAGTAAATTATTTAAAAGCCCTGAGAAATTGCAGCCTCTTTTCGGACAATTTCTGGGCCTCCAAGAATCTGCCTTGTTAAACCTATTCTTTTAAACCAGTAATGAAGACCTAATAAATCTGTGAAACCCATTCCACCATGAACTTGTGTAGCAGTTCTAGCAATATCATGTGCTACTTCGGATAAATGTGCTTTTGCATGACATGCTGTTAAGTGAGCTTCTTCAGGAATGTTGCTTTGAGCATAAGATGCATACCAAACTAAAGATCTGCATGGTTCTAATTCTGCAGCCATTTCTGCACACATGTGTTTTACTGCTTGAAACGATCCAATAATTCTATTGAATTGCTTTCTCTCAAGAGAATACTCAACGGCTTTATCTAACATGTTTTGAGATGCACCGAGTAAATCAGCTGATAAAACAACTCTTCCTGCATCAATAATTTTCTTTATCAAGTCTTTGCCGCCATTTATCTTGTGGGCATTGCAAGAATGAAAAACAATTTCGGACATAACTCTTGTTGAGTCAATCGTGGGAAGAAAAGAAATCTCTATTTTTTCATTTGCCGTTTCAACTAGATAGAGTTCATCCTGGATAGCTGTAATAATAATGTCTGGATCTATCTCAGAGTCAATTGCGAAAATACTTATTCCAGATATCTTTCCACTATCGATAGTTAATCCTTTATCTTCTCTTTTACTTATATGCTCACTAATAGCTACGCCTGAAGTACAACTGCCATCGGCTATTCTTGGAAGCCACTTCTCAGCTAAATTTTTATTTTCATCATTATTCAAACAGATTGGTGTCATTACAGAATTACCAACCCAAATTGCTGGTGCAGCAAATTTTCCAATCTGCTCAGCAACTAATGATGCTTCAAGAATTCCTAAACCAGATCCACCTAATTTTTCTGGAACTAATAATCCATTAAGACCCATTTCTAAAAATTCTTTATTAATTTTATTACTGAAGGTTTTTTCACCTGTTGCTTGTGACCTCAACTCATCTAAATTACATGATAAAGACAACATTTTAGATACACTATCAACTAATAATTCTTGTTCTTCTGAGAGTGCAAATTCCATTATTTTTTTCCTTCTTGTATTGGTTTTGGTTCTCTTGGCATACCTAATCCAATTTCACTAATAATATTTTTTTGAATCTGAGCTGTACCTCCGCCTATAATGAGACCCAAATCAAACATATAGCGCCACTGCCATTTACTTGAGTCATGATCATGATTACTTTTTCCATATATTGTTCCAAGTTCACCAAGAAGATCGATGGCGAATCCAGCTAAATCGTGATTTAGCTGACAACCATTTAATTTTACTATTAATTTTGCCATTTTAGCATCCAAACCTTTATGTGATGCAGTAAGAGATCTTAAGCTATTAAATGACATACTCATAACCCTTGCTTGTAAACGCATTAATCGATCTAAGTGGACAGGATTATTAATTAATTTATCACCATTAATTGTTTCGTTTTGCATAAGATCAATTATTTCTTTTAATCTTGTTGATGCTTGATTAGGATCACCCAACATTCCTCTTTCGTGAGTTAAAGTGGCATTAGCAACAAACCAACCTTCGCCTCTATTTCCAACAATGTTAGATTTAGGGACTCTGACATCAGTAAAAAAAACTTCATTGAATTCTGCATGACCAGTCATTGTCATAAGTGGTCTTACATCTATACCTGGTGTCTTCATATCGATTAAAATATATGAAATACCTTTGTGCTTGGGTGCATCTGCTTCTGTTCGAACTAAACAAAACATCATGTCTGAAAACTGTGCACTTGAGGTCCATATTTTTTGTCCATTTATGATAAAATCATCACCATCATCGACGGCTTTAGTTTGAAGGGATGCTAAATCAGAGCCAGATCCCGGCTCAGAATAACCTTGGCACCAAATTACCTCGCCCTTAATTGTTTTTTCTATCCAAGATTTCTTTTGTTTTTCTGTCCCAAGCTCTAAGAGAGTAGGTACTAGCATCGAAATACCTTGATTTGCCATACCAAGAGGAATTTGAGCATTGGTAAACTCTTCGGCTATAATTCTTGATTTAAGCACATCAGGTTCTGCTCCAAAACCTCCATAACATTTGGGTATTGTTCGTGCCGCATAACCATTTTTAATTAACTTATCTTGCCATTCTAATTCATCTTTATTTGGCCTAGCAGGGTTTCTTGCCTTACCTACCATTTTTAGATTATCTTTTAAAAATAACTTAATTTCTTCTCTAAATTTTTTGTATTCCGGGCTTGGTTTAAGATCCATTAAACTCTCCAAACATTCAAATAACTAAATTATTATGATCGTGTTGTATTTTTGATATTTATTACTATATATAATATGTTCTAAAAAAAAAGGATTAGGTTGTGAAAATTCATATGTTTAAAAAGACATTGGTTTTTGTTACATTTTTATTAATGTTCAACTTAATGGGGGTTAATGCAATGGAAAATAAAGCTTTTTCATTTAAATTTATATCAATAGAAGGCAATCCAATGCCTTTAAGCGACTATCAAGGTAAAGCATTATTAGTTGTTAATACTGCCTCTCAATGTGGTTTCACACCTCAATATGAGGGACTTCAGAGTGTATGGGATAAGTATAAAGATAAAGGTCTTGTTGTTATTGGTATTCCATCAAATAACTTTGGTTCACAAGAACCCGGTCAAGAAGGTGAAGTAAAGGAGTTTTGTGAAACAACATTTGGTATTAATTTTCCAATGACATCAAAGGAAGATGTAAAAGGTGAAAATGCTCATCCATTTTATAAATGGCTTAAAGAAGAATATGGTAAAACCCCTAAATGGAATTTTCACAAATATTTAATTGCACCTGATGGAACTCTAGCAAATTCTTTCTTATCATTAACTAAACCTCAATCAAATAAAGTTACAAAGGCAATAGAAATTGTTCTACCAAACAACGGTTAAATCTATTTTATTATTTTCTTTTTTTACTTCTTTATTTTTCTCAAGCTATCTCAATGCAGAAATTTCAATTGAAGGTCATTGGGCTAGGATTACTCCAAGTGGTTCTGGTTCCGTTTATATGGAGATAATTAATAGTAGCAATGAAGATGAAAGATTGTTGTCAGCATCATCAGATCAAGCAGGAATGGTTATGATTCATAGATCCATAAGAGATGGAGATATTTCTAAAATGATACATGTTCATGATGGAATATTTGTACCAAAAAAAAGCTCCGTTAAACTTAGACCTGGTGATTATCATTTAATGTTAATGAATATTAATGAGGATTTATCACTTGGCGATAAGATTACAGTCACACTAAATTTTGAAAAAAATAATTCAATTACTATTAATCCTATCGCAAAATTAAGACCTCCAAATATGCACAATCATAAATAAAAGCCACACATTATAAATACATGATAAATGCATGGCCTTTAACTTTTGTTATTAGATACTTAATTAAGCAGCTGTATAACCGAGAATAGCTTTAGTCTCTAAAAATTCTTCAAAACCAAATTCTCCCCATTCTCTTCCATTGCCAGATTGTTTATAACCCCCAAAAGGTGCTGAAAAATCAGGCCCGGCTCCATTTACATGAACATTTCCTGATCTTATCCTTTTAGCAACACCTTGAGCTCTTTCTTGACTACCTGAAACATAACCAGAAAGACCATACTCTGTATCGTTTGCAATAGCTATCGCATCTTCATCATCTTTATAAGGAAGAATTGATAAAACAGGACCAAAAATTTCCTCTTTAGCTATTGTCATGTCATTTCTAACATCAGCAAAAACAGTTGGCTTAACAAAGTAACCTGCATTTAAACCCTCAGGTTTACCAAGGCCTCCAGCGACTAAAGTAGCTCCTTCTTCAATACCTTTTTCTATCAAAGCCTGAATTTTTTCGTATTGAACTTCACTAACAACTGGTCCAATTCCACCTGCAGCAACATCTGAAGGATCACCAACTACAGTTTTTTCTGCCGTTTCTTTCGCAATGGCAATAGCTTCTTCTTGTCTATCAGCAGGCACTAACATTCTGGTTGGCGCATTGCATGATTGACCAGAATTCATAAAGCAACTCGTTACTCCTCCTGCTATTGCGGAACCAAAATCAGCATCATCAAGTATAATATTTGCTGATTTACCACCTAATTCCTGGGCGACACGTTTAACAGTATCAGCTGATGCTTTAGCAACTGCAATACCTGCTCTGGTAGATCCAGTGAAAGACATCATATCAATATCTTTATGTGAAGACATTGCTTCACCAACAATTGGTCCATCACCATTGACCAAATTGAATACACCTGCGGGAACACCTGCTTCATCCAATATTTCTGCGAATAATATAGCGTTTAAAGGAGCAATTTCTGATGGTTTCAGTACCATAGTACAACCTGCAGCAAGAGCAGGAGCAACTTTACAAGTTATCTGATTAATAGGCCAATTCCACGGCGTAATAAAACCACAAACACCCACTGCCTCTTTTCTTATACGAGTATTACCTCTGTCTTCTTCAAATTCATAATTTTTGAGAATTTCTAAAAAAGTACCTAAATGACCTGCTCCTGTTGCAGCCTGTGCTGCCTTTGATAACCAAAGAGGTGCACCCATCTCAGAAGAGATAGTCTCTGCAATCTCATCATAGCGTGACTGATAAACTTCTAATATTTTCCCTATTAATTCAATTCTTTCTTCTTTACTTGTTTGTGAAAAGCTTTCGAATGCATTTTTAGCTGCAGCTACAGCATTATTTAGATCTTCTTCATTTCCAAGAGCAATCTTCCCAATTGACTCTTCTGTAGCTGGATTAATAACATCAAAATGCTGAGGATTAACAGGATCTACCCACTCTCCATTGATATAAAATTTAAGACATTCTTTCATTTTGTCCTCCTGAAAAAAATTAAT
>CEPJ01053503.1_pt1 | contig 11899 bp, 10 predicted proteins | sample 530561 | NCBI WGS metagenome assembly CEPJ01 (sample SAMEA2620404, study PRJEB7988) | marine metagenome | biome: marine biome (ENVO:00000447); feature: surface water layer (ENVO:00002042); material: "saline water (ENVO:00002010), including plankton (ENVO:xxxxxxxx)" | depth 5 m
CCGATGTTAATAAGAATGAAACGGATAGTGACAATGCGGATGCTACTTTACAATCAGCAATTGATACAAAACAAGATATAATTACAGGTGGTGCATCAACGATAACTTCTGATAATTTATCAGCAAATTTTGCTCTCTTGTCTAATTCAAATGGTAAAGTAGCTGTCTCAGCTGTAACCGCCACGGAACTTAGCTATCTTGATGGTGTAACATCGGCAATACAAACACAAATTGATAATTTATTAAATAAAATAGCTGCTCTTGAAAGCGATGTTGCCACTTTACAACAATTACATGTTCCTGAAATTACTTTATTAGGAGATGCTTCTGTAAGTGTTGGCCAATCATCAGGTGATTACGACGATGCTGGTGCTACTGCAAACGATTTAAATGATGGAGATATAACATCAAGTATTGTTACTGTTAATCCTGTTCAAATAGGTACTGTAGGTTCATATACTGTAACTTACAATGTAACTGATTCTGACGGAAATGCTGCGGCTGAGGTAACAAGAACTGTTAATGTGATTGATGATGTAGTTCCAGTAATTACATTAACTGGAGATACCCCAGTTACAGTTGAGGTAGGATCAACATATACTGATGCAGGTGCTACTGCCACAGATAATTTAGATGGTGATATTACAAATAGTATTGTTGTTGTGAATTCTGTAAATACTACTAAACTTGGTACTTATACAGTTACATACAATGTAGCAGACTCCAATGGAAATGCTGCGGTTGAGGTAACAAGGACTGTTAATGTTGTGGACACTACAAAACCAGTAATTACTGTAAGTGGAACAAATCCCGACACTGCTGAGGCTTCTCCTTCTACAACAACAACCCAAACAACTAGAGTTACACACACTGATGCAAGTGTTTATATAACTCAGTCAGGTGGTGCTATTAATATACGAGATGATAAGTGGAGCCTTGATGAATCGATTGATACAAAACTTCATGAACTAAATGGAACACTTTTAGTAAACGGAAGTCAACAAAACAATGTATTATATACCATAACTGGACGTAAGGCTACGGGTACTTACATAAAATATTATGTAAATCCAAATCCAAGTTTTGTAACAAATGGTGACAGATCTATTACCACTACTTATGATGTTACTACAACAAATACAGAAACAGAGGAGTATGATGATTCAGGGGCAACAGCAAGCGACAACTATGATGGTGATATTACAAGCGATATTGTTACTGTAAACAACGTTAATAGAGGAACTGTTGGTACTTATACAGTTACTTACAATGTAACAGACTCATCTGGAAACAGTGCAGATCAAAAAACAAGAACCGTTAATGTTGTGGACACTACTTCGCCGGTGATTACGCTTGTTGGAAGTGCATCACTGAACGTTGATTCAGGTTCTGATTACAATGATGCAGGAGCTACCGCTAGTGATAGTTTTGAAGGCAATCTTACAACAAGTATTGTCACTGTAAACCCAGTTAATACAAGTTTAGCAGGATCGTACACTATTACCTATAATGTTACAGATTCATCTGGAAATGCTGCTACTGAGGTAACTAGGACTGTTAATGTTGTTGATGCTACTCCACCTGTAATTACAGGTAGCCAAAATGTCAATGTTAATGAAAATGATACCAGTGTTGGAACATATACAGCAAATGAATCTGTGACATGGTCTCTTTCTGGTGTGGACAGTTCTAAATTTTCAGTTGACAATAATAGTGGAGCAATTGTATTCTCTTCAGCGCCTAATTATGAAGCTCCAACTGATAGTGACTCGAACAACGTATATGCATTAACATTAACTGCTGCAGACTCATCTGGAAATGAAAGTTCATTAAATATTAGCATTACAGTTGTAAATGTTGTTGAAGCTTTTGACAGTTCTGCTTTCTCAATACAGGGGACAATTACTACTGCCACAACTGCTACGATTAATTGGACGTACTCTGGAGAGGGTGTTGAAGGTTATTTCCTTTGGGTTAGAATTGGTAGAGGAGGAAGTTGGAACCCTGTTACAGTGTTTAAGCAAAATCTTCCAGACAGTGCTGGTTTAACATCTTATACTATAGGTGGTTTGACTCCAGGAACAACGTACTCTTTTAGATTATGGCCATTATACAACGGAGGTACACAATGTAAAAACTGTAATAATACTCGAGAGCCTTTATTTACAACTCAGCAGCCGGAGGCATTTTAAATGATTGGATAATCTATTGAATTATTTATAGTTCAAAAATATTTAAAGTGCCCTTTTTGTTATAAAAGCTCTCCAAGCAATTATAGCCAATTGTAATTTATTTGCTTTGGATAAATTAATATTTTTCTTGGTAAGACTTGGAAGTAATAGTTTATTGAGTTTAGCAATAATTTGGAAAAATTTCTTTTGCACATATAAATATACGATTCATTTTACTAGGTACTATATTTGTAAAGTATTATGATTGATTTCATTTATTTAACAATTGGACTTGTTACGGTAATTCTTGGAGGTGAATTTTTACTACGCTCAGCTGTATCCGCATCCAATAGATTAAATATTCCAAGAATTATCGTAGGGATGACAATCGTTTCATTTGCCACATCACTTCCTGAGTTAATAACAAGTATAAGAGCGGCTGTAGACGGTTATGCTGATTTATCAGTGAGTAACGTAGTGGGATCAAATATCGCCAATTTGGGATTTGTTCTTGGAATTGTTCTTCTGTTTGGTCAGTTTACTGTCCAAAAAAGTTTTTATAAGTCGGATTGGCCTATATTATTTTCTGCATCTGCTTTATTACTATTGTTTGTTCTTGATAGGCAAGTAAATAGGCTAGAGGGAATAATTTTGGTTTCAGGTCTTGTTGCATTTATTGTTTATTTAATAAAATTTAAATCTTATGATATTCAAGAAGGGTTTAAAACAAATAAAATGAAATGGAGTATGATTGTACTGCTAACAGTGCTTGGGTCCATGGGACTATCTTTTGGTTCCCAGTGGTTAGTAAATGGTGCCGTAGGTATAGCAAGAACATTTCAAGTTAGCGAGAGAATTATTGGTATAACCTTAATTTCGATAGGAACTAGCCTTCCAGAGCTTGTGGCATCAATCATTGCAGTAATTAAAAAAGAACAAGGGATTTCAATTGGTAATTTGATAGGCTCTAACATATTTAACATATTTACTGTACTTGGCATTACTGCTATTATTCAGCCTTTAAATATTGTTGATCTCAAGATGTTGGATTTTGATATATGGGCTATGATGTTTTTTACGATTTTGCTTTTTCCACTTGTATTCTTTCCAAAAAAAATGAAGCTTGGGTGGAGAGAAGGAATCGTCCTGTTGGGATGTTATTTAGCCTATATTTTTATCACTTTAAAATAAAAAAACACCTCTTTGTGAGGTGTTTTCAAACTATTAAACAAGTAAAATCTTTGTTAAGCAGATTTTACAGTTTCTATAATCCTAGCTGCAACCTTGTATGGGTCTGCGTTAGAAGCTGGTCTTCTATCTTCAAGCCAACCTTTCCATCCACTTTCAACAGTCATTATTGGAATTCTAATCGATGCACCACGATCTGAAACTCCGTAACTAAATTGAGTGATGGATTGAGTTTCGTGTTCACCAGTAAGTCTTTGGTCGTTGTAAGCTCCGTAAACATCGATGTGTTCTTTAACAACGGGTCTGAAAGCCTCACATATTTTATCATATGTTTCCTTGGAACCGCAGGTTCTTAGTGTAGAATTTGAAAAATTTGCATGCATACCAGAACCGTTCCAGTCCGTCGCACCAAGAGGTTTTGGATGGTATTCAATTGCTAGTCCGTAGTCCTCTGCAAGTCTTTCTAGAAAATACCGTGCAATCCAGGTTTGGTCCCCAGCATCTTTTGCACCTTTTGCAAAAATTTGAAATTCCCACTGGCCAGGTGCGACTTCACCATTAGTTCCTTCAACATTTAAACCTGCTTCAAGACAAATATCTAAATGTGCGTCCATTATTTCACGGCCAAAAGAATTTTTACCACCGACGGAACAATAAAACTGTCCTTGGGGTGTTTGATCTTTTGGAAAACCAATTGGAAGGTTAGTTTCTGGATCCCACAAAAAATATTCCTGCTCAAAACCAAACCAGAAATCGTCATCATCATCATTGATTGTAGCACGACCGTTTGATTCGTGAGGTGATCCATCAGGATTTAAAACCTCACACATTACAAGAAAACCATTTGTTCTAACGGGATCTGGATAAATAGCTACAGGTTTTAAAAGACAATCTGATGAACCGGTAACTGCTTGAAGAGTTGAACTTCCATCAAATCCCCACATAGGTACATCATCAATTTTTCCAGAAAAATCGCTAACGATTTTTGTTTTACTTCTTAAATTGGCCGTTGGTTTGTAACCATCTAGCCATATATATTCGAGTTTTGATTTGTTCATAATAGTTTATTTTACTATAAATTTAAAATTTTATAAAAAACAAGTATAAAATTCAATAATTATTTATTAAAAACTTTTTATTTTTATTAATTATTTAAAGAATTCATGTTTTTTTAAGATTATGATAATATTTAATTAAAATAATTATAGAATTATAAATATAGATAGTGTTTTAGGCCTTGATTTAATTACATTATATTTGATGTATCTTTTTTATGAACAAAAACACTAATATTAATCGTTATCAAATGCGTGGTGTTTCATCCAATAAAGAAGATGTCCACAACGCAATAAAAAACCTTGACAAAGGTTTATTTCCCAAAGCCTTTTGCAAAATAGTTCCTGATTATTTGACGGGGGATGACAAATACTGCATTGTAATGCATGCAGACGGTGCTGGTACTAAGTCTTCACTTGCTTATATGTATTGGAAAAGAACCGGAGATTTATCTGTCTGGAAAGGAATTGCACAGGATGCACTAGTCATGAATCTTGATGATTTATTGTGCGTTGGTGCAGTTGGAAACATATTGGTGTCTTCTACTATTGGCCGCAATAAAAGATTAATACCTTCAGAAGTTTTAACTGCGATAATTAACGGCACAAATGAATTAATTGAAGAATTAAACACAATGGGAATGAATTTAACTTTAACAGGAGGTGAAACTGCTGATGTTGGGGATTTGGTAAGGACTGTAATTGTAGATTCAACCGTTACTACTAGAATGAAAAGAGATGAAGTAATTGATAATAAAAATATTTGTGACGGAAATGTCATAATTGGTTTATCATCATATGGGAAAACAATTTATGAGTCTTCCTACAATGGAGGGATGGGCAGTAATGGATTAACATCCGCAAGACATGATGTCTTTAACAAATCACTGGCAAGTGAATTCCCAGAAAGTTATGACACATTTCTACCACAGGATTTGATTTACTCTGGCTCTAAAAATCTTGAGGATTTGATTGAAAGCGTTGGACTAGATGCTGGAAAACTTGTTCTATCTCCAACACGAACCTATGCACCGGTAATGAAATCTATAATTGAAAACCTTGGAAATAAATCAATCAATGGGGCAGTTCATTGTAGCGGAGGAGCACAAACCAAAATTCTCCACTTTATTGAAAATCTTCATATAATTAAGGATAATTTGTTTGAAATTCCACCACTTTTTTATTTAATTCAAAAAGAGTCAAATACAAATTGGAAAGAAATGTATAAGGTTTTTAATATGGGGCACCGATTAGAACTTTATGTATCTCCTTTGGTTGCTGATGACATAATTAATATTTCTAAAAAGTTTGATTTAGATGCAAAAATTATTGGAAGAGTCGAGAAGAATTCCTCAAAAAAACTTACTTTGAAAACTCAAAACGGTACATTTGAATATATTTAAAATCATACTAATAATTTCATTTTTTTTCACTTCATTTTGCAATGGTCAAGATGGCCAAGATCTTTTTGATTTAATTCAGGATAAACAAGAAGTTCAATTATTGCCAGAAAGAATGGTTTTTACACAAAGATTGTTGTGGGGAGATAAGGGATTTTTAAGGAAGATAGGAATGGCTCCTTTAAATACCATTCAAAGAGAAAAAGAATTGAAATTAAGAAGATCCATGTTAACGTCACATCAAGTTATTGGATATGCTACACTAGCAGCGATGGTCGCTCAAGGAATTATTGGAGCTAAGTTGCACAAAAATTGGAGTAGGAGTACTTATGATTTACATAAGGACATGGCAACTGTTGTTAATATTGGATATTTTACTGGTGCGGGACTTTCACTTTTTGCACCGCCACCACTAATTAATAAAAAAGTTAAAGGTTTTTCTTCAATAAAAGCACATAAAACTCTAGCGACTATTCATTTTTCTGCCATGGTTTTGACAAATGTTGTAGATAAATACAAAAACAATAATATTCATAGAGCTTCAGCTTATACTGCATTTGGGAGTTATGCTGTTGCTATACTGGTTTTTAAATTTTAAAATGAAAAATATAATTTTTATTTCTCTACTTTTTGTTCAATTATTACAAGCACAACAATTTGTTCTTGATAGTGAGAAATCATTTATCACTTACAGCGGTTCTCATCCACTACACGATTGGGAGGGAACATCTAATGATGTAAAAGGGATATTTATTTTTCAAGACGAAATACCAAGTAGAATAGCTATCTCAACATCAGTAAATTCATTTAATTCAAAAAATAGTAGTAGAGATGCCCATTCCCTAGAAATTTTAGATGCAATAAATTTTCCAAAAGTTACTTTTTACTCGGACCAAATTTCATTGAAAGAAAATTCCGTTTCTTACAGCGGTAAACTCAGCCTAAGTGGAGTATCTATTGATTTTAGAACAGAAAGTGAAATAATTTTTGATAAGGGTGTAGTTGTTCTTAAAGGAAATTTTAAAGTTAACCCAAGTGATTTTGGAATTAAATTACCATCATTTATGCTTGTTAAAATGAAGGATGAATTAAGCTTAAAGTACAACCTAAATTTTAAGATGAACTAATTATGTTGTTGGATAAACTAAATATAATTAAAGAAAGATTTGATGAAGTTTCTAAATTAATAATTGAACCTGAAATAATTTCGGACCAAAAAAAATACATAAAACTAAACAGGGAATACAAAGAGTTGAATCTAATAATGGTTAAAAGAGATGAATATTTAGCTTTATTAAGCAACAAAAAAGAAGCTCAAGAAATTATTTCTGAAGAAAAAGACCTTGAAATGTTGGCTATGGCTAAAGAGGAGTTGGAAAATGCAATTTTGAAACTAGAGGGTTTAGAGGAAGAAATTAGGTTAATGTTAATTCCTAAAGATCCTGATGATGCAAAAAATGTTGTTATGGAATTTAGAGCGGGAACTGGCGGAGATGAAGCAAGTATTTTTGCCGGAGATCTTTTCAGATTATACACGAAATTTTGTGATCAAAAAGGCTGGAAAACCAGTGTGGTTGATATGAGTGAAGGCACATCAGGTGGTTTTAAAGAAATAATAATAGATATAAGTGGGGAAAATGTTTACGGAACTTTAAAGTACGAGTCTGGGGTTCATAGAGTTCAGCGAGTGCCACAAACTGAAACACAAGGAAGGGTTCACACTTCAGCAGCAACAGTTATGGTGCTTCCTGAAGCAGAAGATGTTGATATACAATTGGATATGTCAGAAATTAGAATTGAGAGAACAACTTCAACTGGTCCTGGCGGTCAATCAGTAAATACCACTTATTCTGCAATAAAACTTCATCATGAACCTACAGGTATGATAATTAGTTGTCAAGACCAAAAATCTTCTCATAAAAATTTAGAAAAGGCCATGAAAGTACTTCGCTCTAGACTTTACGACATGGAAATGGAAAAAAAACTAGCTTCAGATTCAGAAAAAAGAAAAAGTATGGTGTCTTCTGGGGATAGATCAGCAAAAATTAGAACCTATAATTACCCTCAAGGAAGAGTTACTGATCATAGAATAGGACTGACACTCTACGATTTAAATAAGATTATGGATGGTGATATTCAAAAGTTTATAGATGAGATACAGCTGCATGAAAACACCGAAAAATTAAAACAGTCTGAAAGTTAATTGTGATGGATACGAATTTTATTTATCAACAAATCCAACAAAAGAAATCATTTTTATGTCTTGGCCTTGATCCAGATTTAAATAAGATTCCCGAGTTTTTAATAGAATCAAGCAAAGAACCTTTACTTGATTTTTGTAAATCAATGGTAGATAATATAAATCCGTTTTGCATAGCAGTTAAAATTAATACCGCTTTTTTTGAAGCATATGGTTCTGAAGGATATAAATCACTTGAATTATTGGTTAAATATATCAAGGCAATTTATCCTGAGCTTTTTGTAATTGCTGATGCAAAAAGAGGAGACATTGGTAACTCCTCAAACAGATATGCCAAAGCATTTTTTGATTCATTACCATTTGACGCAATAACAATCAGTCCATATCTTGGTACTGATTCAATTGAACCATTTTTAGAATATGAAAATAAGTATGCTATTGTGTTAGCATTAACATCAAATAAAGGTTCTGAGGATTTTCAATTACCAAATGATGGAAAGTTGTTCAAATCCGTTTTAAAAACATGTAATGCTTTGCAGAATTCTGATAAAATAATGTATGTTGTAGGGGCAACACATCCAGAACAATTAAAAGAAATAAGAAATATTGTTCCAAATTCTTTTATTTTAGTACCTGGTGTAGGAGTTCAAGGTGGAATTCTTTCCGAGGTTTACAGCTCTGGTGCAAACAATAAAGTAGGATTACTTGTTAATTCCTCAAGAGGTATAATCTATGCGAGTCAAGGCAAAAATTGTTTTGAAGCAGCCAAAATAGAAGCTAAATTGATACAAAATGAAATGGAAAATCTTTTAAAAAAATGATTCATTATCAAGTCTATAAAAATCAAAATACAACAAAGTGGGTGACTTTCGTACATGGTGCAGGGGGCAGCTCATCTATTTGGTTCAAGCAGATTCGGGCATTTAAAAAAATGTTTAATGTTCTTTTATTAGATTTGAGAGGGCATGGAAATTCTAAACCAAAACTAATCAATGCTTTTGATAAAAAATACACCTTCAATTTCATTGCTAATGATATAATTGAAGTTTTAGACTTCGAAAAAATAAAAAATTCTCATTTTGTTGGGATATCATTGGGTTCTATTCTTATTAGACAGATTGCCGAAAGTCACCCAGAAAGAGTTTCAAGTATGATAATGGGCGGTGCGATAATGAAATTGAATTTTAGATCGCAGTTTCTAATTCGTTTTGGAAATATTGTTAAATCAATTATTCCATATATGTGGCTGTACAGTTTTCTGGCATTTATAATTATGCCAAAAAAAAATCATAAAAAATCAAGATTGCTTTTTGTTAGAGAAGCAAAAAAACTTTATAGAAAAGAATTTATCAGATGGTATAAGCTAACATCTGAATTAAATCCACTCCTAAGGTTCTTTAGGCAAGTTGATGTAAAAATCCCAACCTTATATGTTATGGGGCAAGAAGATTATATGTTTTTGCCAAGTATCAAGAAACTAGCAAACATGCATAAAAGCGCAACGCTTGAGGTAATACCTGATTGCGGTCATGTAGTTAATGTTGATAAGCCAAGTATTTTTAATGAAAAAACTTTGAGATTTTTAAGAAAATTAAATTAATTGAAAATCACAGTTTTATTTTTGTAAACCATTACCTTTTGTTTTATGTGATTCTTAACCGCATTCGACAGTACAATTTTTTCTAAATCCTTCCCCTTAGAAACTAGCTCATCAACACTGTGGCTGTGAGTAACCTGTGTAACTCCTTGTTCAATAATTGGTCCAGCATCTAATTCTTTTGTAACATAATGACTCGTTGCACCAATAATTTTTACTCCTCTTTCAAATGCAGAATGATATGGCTTTGCCCCAGGGAATGCCGGTAAAAAAGAGTGATGAATATTAATAATTTTATTTTTGAATTTTTCTATAATTTTTTCTGGAATTATTTGCATATACCTAGCGAGAACTACAAAATCAATCTTATGTTTAATTAATAATTCAAGTTGTTTTTTTTCTGATGAGTCTTTTGTGTGAAAATCAATAGGAGTATGATAGAAATCAACTTTAAACGTATCAGCAATTTTTTTTGCTTTGATGTGGTTACTAACTATAAAAGGTATTTCTACATCTAATTCTCCAGATTTATATCTTCCCAGTAAGTCATATAGACAATGGTCATGTTTTGAAACAAATATTGCCATTTTCTGTTTTACTGAGTTTAGGCGATGTTTCCACGATATTTTAAATTTCTTACATGGGCCGTTACTAAACGCCTCAATAAAATCATTATAAGAATTATGTTTCTTATCAAATTCAGCTTCTAATCTCATAAAAAAAGCCTTATTTTTTCTGTCGACGTATTGATCAATGTAAAGAATATTACCCATCATCTTATAAATAAATGACGTGACATCAGATATGATTCCCTTTTTATCAGGGCATTGTATTGAAACTGTAATTATATACACATTTGTAAACATAATTAAAAAACCCGAGCCTTGGCTCGGGTTATATAACACTAAATAAATAAAACCTATTTAAATAAATAAGTATTGTTACTAAGCAAGTAGATCGCTACTTAAAGCTTTCTCGCCATGCTCAGATTCGTCTAAACCAAGTTTTTCATCTTCTTCAGAAACTCTAAGTCCTATGGTTGCTTTAAGAATATAAAGTAACGATAAAGTAGTTACGATGGTCCATGCACCATAAGCTGCAACACCAATTGCTTGAATTCCAAACTGTGAAGCACCTCCACCATTAAATAAACCGATACCCGTATCACCGTCAACGCCCCAAAGGCCAATAACTAATGTACCCCAGGCACCAGCAACTCCATGAGCAGAAGCTGCTCCGACTGCATCGTCTATTTTTAGGACTTTTTCAATAAATTCTATTGAATAAACAACTATGATACCACCTACAAGACCAGCAAAAAATCCACCACACATCGACATATTTCCACAACCAGCTGTTATTGCAACCAAACCGGCAATAGCACCATTTAATGTTTGGGATAAACTTGGTTTTCCTAATTTAAACCATGAAGTAAAAAGTGCTCCGATTGCACCTGCAGCAGCTGCAATGTTTGTAACCATTACTACTTTTGATGCAGCGGCAGAATCATCACCACCCCATGCGAGTTGAGATCCTCCATTGAAACCGAACCAACCCAGCCAAAGAATAAATACTCCTAATGCGGCAGCTAATAAATTGCTACCAGGGATTGGATTGACTTTTCCATCGCTAAATTTACCAATTCTAGGTCCAATCATCCAAGCAGCACAGAGTGCAGCCCATCCACCAACAGAATGAACAATTGATGAGCCGGCGAAATCTATAAAACCTAGTTCAGCTAGCCAACCAGTGCTGCTCCACTGCCATCCACCTGAAATGGGGTATATAATTGCAGTCATTACAATTGTAAATAATATATATGTTGAATATTTAGCTCTTCCTGCGATTGCACCAGATACGATTGTCGCAGCAGTTGCTGCAAAAACAGTCTGGAAAAATACATCGTGAGCACCATCACCCGGATTGAACCATATGTCACTACCAGCTAATGTACCACCAAGTATCTTGTCACCGTACATTAAACCATATCCAATAGCCCAAAAAGTGATAGTTGCAACACTAATATCCATAAAATTTTTCATTGCAATGTTTCCAGAGTTTTTGGATTTGGTCATACCAGCTTCCAGTAAAGTAAATCCAGCCTGCATAAAAAATACAAGAATTCCTGAAAGAAGAATCCACAAAATTGTGAAGTCTGTATTAACATCTACAGCACTAGTTACATTTGCTACAGATAATAAATTTGTTAAAATCATAATATTTAATTTTTAAATTATTGTTATTAGAAGCTCATTCCAAATACTAGGAAAGCAGTTTCAGCGTCTGGG
>CEPJ01003657.1_pt1 | contig 11876 bp, 10 predicted proteins | sample 530561 | NCBI WGS metagenome assembly CEPJ01 (sample SAMEA2620404, study PRJEB7988) | marine metagenome | biome: marine biome (ENVO:00000447); feature: surface water layer (ENVO:00002042); material: "saline water (ENVO:00002010), including plankton (ENVO:xxxxxxxx)" | depth 5 m
AAAATTATGAATTTTAATTAATAAAATTAATTAAATTTTTTTTTCTAAGTCTGAGCTTTTCATTTGTAGGAATCATTTCATTCATCATTCCATTTTTTACTCTTCCCATTTTAACCATTACCATAGAAGAAATAACATTAAGGCATATTTTTTGGGCTGTTCCGGCTTTAAGCCTAGTAGAGCCTGCTATAACTTCTGCTTTTGTATTAAGAATAATTTTGTGATCACCATATTTTAAAATATTACCCTTAGAGTTATTACTAATTGCAATGGTAAGAGCTTCCTGATTTTTAGCTTTTTCTAATACTCTACATGTAAAAGGAGTGTTACCACTAGCAGCAACACCAATGACAACATCTTCATGACATATAAACTTATCTTCTACCATTTTTTCAGCAGAATATGTATCGTCTTCAGCATTTTCAATGGCATTAAAAAGAGCATTTACATCACCAGCAATAATAAAGTCTAAACGTTCCTTTGGCCAATTAAATGTTGGAAATAATTCAACTCCATCTTGCACACCTATTCTAGCAGAGGTGCCAGCTCCTACATATATTAACCTTCCTTTAGAGTTTAGTGTTAAATGTTTATAAATGGCTTCTATGGCTTCCTCGATTGACTTAATTGATTTTTTTACCTCCAAAGCAGCATTTTTTTGCTCTTTGATCATTAGAGATAGTCCATGGGAAAGGCTTAAATGATCAATTGGTTTACTTTTCTGATACAAGAGTTCAGTTTTAGGTATATTTTTAGACATAATTATTATTATATAATTTTATTAAAAAGGTGAAAATGAATTTTGAATTATCCTTTCTTGAATATAATTGGCTTAATGACTGGTACTAGCATGGATGGAATCGATATTAGTTTGGTTAAGACTAATGGTATAGTTTTAAAAAGATTAAATCAAAATTTTTATTACAAATATAGTTCTGAAACAAAGAAAGTTTTAGACGATATATTGAAAAGAGATATAAGTAAAAATTTAAAAAAGAAGAAGCTATTAGATGATTTTATAACAAAAGAACATTATCTTGCTTTAAAAGATTTAGAAATTATTCAAAATAGTGATTTAATTGGTTTTCATGGTCAAACAATCTACCATGACCCTAAAAAAAAAGTTTCTATTCAATTAGGTGACCCAACAAAATTAGCAAAGTTACTTAATAAAGATGTTATTTTTAATTTTAGATCAAAAGATCTATTATTAGGAGGACAAGGAGCACCATTGGCACCAGTATACCATAAATTTATAATTGAAACATTAGGTATAGAATTACCATGCTGTTTTTTAAATATAGGGGGCATTTCTAATTTAACATTTTGGGATGGAAAATCATTAATTGGTTTTGACACCGGCCCTGGCAATGCGTTAATGGATGATTACATGTCTAGCATATCAGACAAAAGTTATGATAAAGACGGAATTATTGCTTCCAAAGGAACCCCTATTAGAGAAGAAATTACAAAATTCCTAAAATTTGATTTTTTTAAAAAACTACCTCCAAAGTCTCTTGATAGAGAGACTTTTTTATTTTTTTATAATGAGCTAATTGATAAAAGTTACTCCGTTAACGACATAATGGCTACATTGGCAGAATTAACAGTAGAGACAATAGCGATTAGTTTAGAGTTTTTGCCTAAAGAAGTTAAAAATATTATAATTACAGGAGGAGGTTATAGAAACATTCATTTAATGAACCGCCTGAAAGATAAGTTACAAATTAAAATTTTTAATGAACAACAACTCGGGATTGACTTTGATTATATTGAATCGGAATTAATTGCTTATTTATCAGCAAGATCCATATATAATCTTCCATTTACCTTTCCATCAACAACTGGCGTTTTTAAACCTGCTTCAGGAGGAGAGTTATACAAATATTTATAAAAAGCCATGGTGTTTGTCGATATGGAATGGTCTTAATTTTAAAGGAGATGGTAAAGCTTCTCTAATGTCTGAAAAAGGAAATGAGGGTATAAAATTATATGCCTCAGCAAAGTTACCTTTTGGCGCGTTACATTGGGCAGCTCTATAGCCATTCATCAGCTCAAACAAATCTACAAACCTTTGAGGTCTTTGTGTTTTGTGTTTAAGAATTGCTTCTTTTTTTAATTCATAATAATCTGTTATATTAACATAATAATTGGGATTAAAATTCACGCCCATTAGAGTATCGCAATATAATATTGGGATGTAATGACTTACTGCTCTTGTAATAATATTAGATAATGATCTATGATCTGAGTGATAATCATTTTCAGAATGTGTAATAATTAAATCAGGCATAATTTTTAAAATATTTTCTTTTACAATTTTTCTATGTTCTAATTCACAACCCAATTCTCCATCTGGCAAATTTAAAAAAATTGGTGAAGATAGTTTTGCTAAGCCATTGACAGCTTCATTAGCTCTTTCTTTAGCCAGTTTTTTACCTTTAATTGCTCCTCCTTTTGCACCATCAGTAGCAATCATTGTATAAACTTGATGACCTTCTTTTTTATAAATAGAAAGCAAACCATACATAAAAATCTCAATATCATCTGGATGAGCACCAATACCTAAAACTTTCATTATATTTTTCTCCTAATTAGGCTAATATAATATTGCAATATTCAAAAAGATATCAAATGAAAAATAATGAAAATAACATCATCGGATATATAGAAGGATACTATGGAAAACTATTAACTTGGAAAAACAGAAAGCTTATAATTAAATCACTCCATAAAAATAGTATGAATACCTATTTTTATGCTCCTAAAGAGGATATTTGTCATAGATTAGACTGGAGAAAAAAATACAGTAGAAAATGGCGTCTTAGTTTTCAGAGTTTCACTCAATTAAGCAAAAAAAATAATATTAATGTTATAGCTGGAATTGCTCCTGGACTAGATTTTAATTTTAAAGAATTACACAATGTTTCTGTAAATAATAACTCAGATTTCGAATTACTTTTAAAAAAGGCTAAACAGTTACTTGAGGATGGGGCTACTTCAATTGCTCTAATGTTAGACGATATTCCTAACGATTTTAAAAAAAAATTTGGCATTAAGGTGTCTGAAGGAACATATCATGGTATTTTGGCTAACAAACTTTCTGATAAATTAGGACAAAATATTTTTTTTATACCAAGGATTTATGCTGATGAATTAATGAGTGATGATCCTACTTACTTGAAAGACTTAAGTAGGACGCTGAACCCCATAATAAAAGTATTTTATTGTGGTAAAAATGTTATAGCTAAATCATATAAAAATTATCAAAAAATAACGAAAATATTACCTAATAATATAATTATTTGGGATAATTTTTATGCTAACGATTATTGTCCTCGACGCTTTTTTATAGGACCGACTTTTGGAAGAGAAAACGTTAAGGATATAATGATAAACCCTACAGGCTTGATAAAAACAGATCTTTTAATTTTAGACATATTTGAAAAAAGCATTATTAGCAAACTTTCAAAAAAATCATGGGAAAATATTTTAAAAATGCACAATGTTCCAAATGCTTTTCTTAAAATTAAAAATTTTTTTTTAAGCCCAGATTTTGGTTTCAATCCACCTACTCAATCAATTGAGATTAAAAGAGAACATCTTGATGCATTAGATTTTCTTTTATGGAAATGGAAAGGTGAGTTGTCAAGAGAATGGTATCCTTATTTATTTGGCTTAAAGCAAGATTTACAAATCAACCAAAAAACCTTAACTTCAGAGCGGATAACTAAAAGTCAAACCATCCCTCTATCTGAATATCTGAACAAAGGAGAATTAAAATGAAAAAAATCGGTTTTGTTGGCTTAGGCAATATGGGCGCTAGAATGGTAACAAACCTTTTGAATGCTAATTATGAAGTTATTGGCTATGATATTAATGAAGAATTTGTCAAACAACTTTTACCAAAAGGACTTAAAAAAGCTTCTGATTTAAATGATGTATCAAAAGATTCAGACATAATTATCACAATGTTACCTAATGGAGAAATTGTAGAGCAAGTCTTAGATAGTATTATAGATAGCTTAATGCCTGGTACATTGATAACAGACTGCTCCACTATTGATGTAGATAAAGCAAAAATCTTACATAAGAAATGTGAAGACAGAAAACTTTTGTCTCTTGATGCTCCAGTTTCAGGAGGTGTTGGTGGAGCTGAAAATGGTACATTAACTTTTATGGTGGGTGGCACAGACGATGCGTATAATATAATGTTACCATTATTTGAAGTAATGGGAAAAAAATCTCTACTTTGTGGTTCATATGGCACGGGACAAGCCACAAAAGCATGTAATAACATGTTATTAGCAACAACTATGATTGGTGTCGGAGAGGCTTTTAACCTAGGCAAAAATTTAGGTTTAGATAATCAAATACTATTCGAAATATTATCAACTTCAACTAGTTCATGTTGGGCAATAAATAATTATTGTCCTATTAAAGGAGTAGGACCTGAAAGTCCTGCAGATAATGAGTTTGAGCCAGGGTTTTCAGCAAGCTTAATGTTTAAAGATTTAAGTATAGCTCTTAAAGCTATACAAACTACAGGTACATCAGCGCCTTTCGGAACCAAGGCTCAAGAAAATTTTGGAGATATGGTAAGCCAAAACAAAGGTAACTTGGACTTTTCAGCTATTACAAAATTCAATGAATAAAGTTATTTTAGTTTTGTTCATCTATAAAAATTAAATTAATAGAGGTGCTATAACTAAACTTACTATAGCCATAACATTTATTAAAATATTCATTGATGGACCAGATGTATCTTTTAGAGGATCACCTACAGTATCTCCAACAACTGCTGCTTTATGAACATCGGAACCTTTTCCTCCAAAGTTACCTTTTTCTACAAACTTCTTAGCGTTATCCCATGCTCCACCAGCATTAGACATCATTAAAGCCATCATAACACAGCAAATAAGTGCTCCGCCTAACATACCGCCAAGAGCCTTTGGGCCTAAAATAAAACCAATAATGACCGGTGAGAGTACAGCTAATGCTCCAGGAGCAATCATTTTCCGTAATGCGGCTCTCGTTGCAATATCAACACATCTTGCAGTATCTGGCTTAGCCTTACCTTCAAGTAACCCAGGAATTTCTTTAAACTGTCTTCTAATTTCTTTTATCATATCAAAAGCTGCATCACCAACCGCAGTCATTGTCATAGAACTTACTATAAAAGGAAAAATACCACCTAGAAACATTCCACACAAAACCAATGGATCATTAATAGCTAATACAAAACTTTCATCTTTCATTGAAATTTTTTCAATATAAGCGCTTATCAAGGCTAAAGCCGCTAGCGCAGCAGCACTTATAGCAAAACCTTTTCCAATAGCTGCTGTTGTATTACCAACTTCGTCTAAAGAGTCAGTGATTTGCCTTGTTTCTTTCCCCATTTCAGACATTTCTGCTATTCCACCAGCATTGTCAGCAACTGGACCATATGCATCTATAGCCATAGTAATTCCAACAGTACTTAACATACCTACAGCAGCGATGCCAACTCCATAAAGTCCTGCGTAAATATTAGAAATAAAAATAATTGAAACTATTGTAAGCACTGGTATAGCCACGGATTGCATACCAGTTGCAAGACCCGAAATTAAAACTGTTGCAGAACCTGTTTCTCCATCTTTAGCTATTTTTTCTACAGGACTTCCCCCAGTGTAGTATTCAGTTACTAAGCCAACAACAATTCCCCCAACTGAACCAGTAAGAACAGCAATCCAAACCCCTGAGGAAACGCCTACCAATTTTATAAGAAAATAAGAAGTTATAACGAACAAGACTGCAGATCCAATAGTACCATATCTTAGAGCTGTCTCTGCACTTTTGGAAGAAAAAACTTTAACTGTTAATATCCCTAATAAAGAACAAACAATCCCTAAAGAGGCTAATGCTAGAGGCATATATTGTAGTATATACTGACTTCCGCCCAATGAGTTGATTGTAGCACTAGTCATTGATGATGCTAAAGCAATACACGCAATCATTGACCCGCAATAAGATTCAAAAATATCAGAACCCATACCTGCTACGTCACCCACATTATCTCCCACATTGTCTGCAATAACTCCTGGGTTTCTTGGGTCGTCTTCTGGAATTCCTGCTTCAACCTTTCCTACAAGATCCGCGCCCACATCAGCACTCTTAGTAAAAATTCCACCGCCAACTCTTGAAAATAATGCAACAGAAGATGCTCCCATCGCAAAACCTTCTATTGCGTGAATGGTATCAATATTACCTGCAAAGAAGTAAAATAATATTCCCACACCAAACAAACCCATAGCGGCTACTGTTAAGCCCATAATTGAGCCACCAAAAAAGGCAATGTTTAATGCTTCAGATGAACCTTGATCTCTGGCAGCCACCGCTGTTCTCACATTGGCTTTAGTTGCTGAATACATACCAATAAAACCAGCAGTTCCAGAACATAGCGCGCCTAATAAAAAGGATGAGGCCGTTTGCCAACCTAGTGAGAAATGAAGGGCAACCATACATACCAAGCAGAAAATAGCTAATCGTTTATATTCTGCAGACATAAAAACCATTGCCCCAAGGTGAATTTCATCGCCAATTTCTTTAACTTTACCATCACCTTCTGAAGAAGATTTAACTTTAAGATAGACAAAATAAGCTGATAATAACCCTAATAGACCTAGTGCTACTGATAATAAAGAATACGACATTAATTGCCCCATATTGAATTTCAAAAATTAACTTTTAATTCTATAATTGAAATCTGTAAAGTTTTATATTCTTAAAAATTATTTTTGATATTTAACCTGACTTTATTTGATAGATTTTTTAATAATAAAGTTAAATCTCTTTTCTTTAAAGCAATGCAACCTGATGTTTCCCTGAAGTCTGAAAAACTGCAATGTATAAATATGGCGCTTCCCTTATTCTTAATTGTTGGCTTTACATTATGACAGATTACGATGATTATATCGTAAGCATCATCTCCTCGCCATAAATTTTCATAATTAACATTTGTAAATTTAGAATTATTAATTGTTATATATTTATTATAATAATTACTTGTAATGTCGTCACACCAGCCACAATACTCGGTGATTGGATTTATTTTTAAAGAATGTTTTTTCTTAAATTTTGGCCTTGAAGACTTATCAGATCTATAATATAAAGAACCTAAAAGCCATTTCCCAATTGGCGTTGATTTATCACCTTCTACTTTTTTCTCTGCCATTTTTAGACCACCTGAACCTATTTGACATTTAAAAACTTTTTTACCCGCTTTTAAGAAATATTTTTTGTTAAGATGTATAATGGTCCAATTTTTCTGCATATATAATTATAGATATTTTAATAAAACAAAAAAACATATATTTTATAAAAAATAAGAGTAGTATTTTTAACTAATCTATAGGGTTGTTTTTAAAATGACGCCAACAAAGCAGAGCTGGACTGAATCGATTTTAATTTACAAAGATTCAAGAATGCTAAAAATTTTTCTTCTTGGGGCCATAAGTGGTTTTCCATGGGTGCTTATTGCTACTAGTTTAAGCCTTTGGCTTAAAGAAGAGGGGCTAAGCAGATCAACGATTGGATGGGCCGGGTTAATTTTTGGTGTATACGCATTCAATTATCTATGGGCTCCAATCATAGATAGAATTCAAATTCCTTTTTTAACAAAAAAATTAGGTCATAGAAAGGGATGGATAGTTTTAATGCAGTTAGCGATTCTATTAAGTTTGATAATTTGGAGCTTTATTAATCCTTCTCAAAACCTAGCTTTACTAATTTCTATTGGATTAATTATATCTATAGCTTCTGCTACTCAAGACATTACTATTGATGCTTTAAGAATTGAACAAATAAGTGAAAATGAAGAAAAAGCTATGGCTGCAGGAGCTGCAATGGCAGTAATTGGTTGGTGGAGCGGATATAAACTTGGGGGGATTATAGCTTTATTTACGGCTGAATTTTTTGACAATATAGGTATTGTCGATTACTGGCAAACAACGTTCTTGATTTTAGGGGTTGTTGTAATTTCAATGAATATAGGTTTAATTTTTATTGATGAGGTAATTGAAAATAATAGACAAGCAAAACAAAAAGAAAATGACAAAATTATTTTTGGAACTCATGTATCTATCAACTTAAAAACAAAATTCTTTAGTTATATTTTAGGGACAGTAGTTGGACCAATAATCAGTTTTTTTAAAAAAAATGGATATTCTATTGCTTTAGGAATATTAGGCTTTGTTTTCTTATTTAAAATTGGTGAAGCATTTGTTGGCCGTATGTCCATTATTTTTTATAAAGAAATTGGATTTTCTAAAGGTGAAATTGCTATTTACTCTAAAGGCCTAGGTTGGATTACAACTGTTGTTTTTACTTTTTTTGGTGGTTTAATGGCAATGAGGTCTGGAGCAATAAAAACAATGTTCTTTGCAGGCGGGTTGATGGCTCTAACAAATCTTTTATTTTCAGTTTTAGCTTGGACAGATAAATCTGAATTATTGTTCGCTATTGCCGTTATTGCTGACGACATTACCGCGGCATTTGCAACAGTCGCCTTTGTTGCTTTTATATCATTATTGGTTGATAGGACTTATACTGCAACTCAATATGCTTTACTTGCTTCAATTGGAACTGCTGGTAGAACAGCTCTTGCTTCATCATCAGGGGCCCTTGTAGATTGGTTAAATGGTGATTGGGGAACATTTTTTATTTTAACCACTGTAATGGTGATTCCATCTTTGATTTGCTTATGGTTCATAAGAAATAAAATAAAATTAAATAATAAATAATTTATACGTTTATTTTTAAAATCTATTCAGCTATCAATTTGTAAAATCTGAAATAACTCAACAATCATTATATTCCAAGTTAATATATTAATTGACAATTATTAATTCTTGCTTTTAAAAGCAAACACTTTATTAAAGAGAAGTGTTCAACTACATCCAAAAAAAATGTTATTAAAATATATATCTATTGATGAACTTGACTTTTCCTCTAGCTGGAAAAGTGGATTGTTAAAAATAAAAGCTATGAATAGCTTTGAAAAAATAATGACTATTTTTTGGCTCTTTGGACCTTTAATTTATTTAATAGAACGAGATCCTGCTGATTTATGGCTTACTTTGATTAGTATTATTTTTTTATTGAGGTGTATTAAAGAGAAAGATTGGAATTGGACGTCTCAAATTTGGTTTAAAAGTGCTTTAGGTCTATGGTTGTTTGGCTTGTTCTCCGCTTTAACAAGTACAGATCCGTATTTCACATTTCAACAAGGATTTGTTTGGATCAGATTTCCACTCTATGTTGCTGCTGCACAAGTATGGCTTGCAAAAGACAGGGATATCAGAATTTTGATGTTATCTTCTATGTTAATAGGAATGTTATTAATGTGCAGTATTTTGATAGCTGAGATAATTATTGATCCTAAAACAAGGTTAACATGGCCTTATGGAGATCTGGTGCCTGGAGGTTATATTGCTAAAGTTTCATTACCTTTATTTTGCGTTTTAATGGCAATAGCAGTTTGCAAAAAAAATAAAGCAGGCATTTTCTCTGGTCTAATTGGATTACTATCTATTAGTGTGTCTGCGTTAACTGGTGAAAGAACTAATTTTCTTATTCGTGCATGTGGAGGTTTACTAGCTAGTATTGTTTGGAAACCAAAAATAATCATGGTTTCATTATTAACTTTGATTGAGGTTTTAGCTGTTTTAGCACTGTTTTTTACTCGCCCTGATTTGTCAACAAGATTTGGAGATAAGTTTGTTAATAGTATACCAATAACTAATACCTCTAATGATAATCCATATTGGGGAACTTGGCGTGGTGGGATTCAACAGGGATTATTAAATCCTGTCAAGGGTGTAGGGCCTTCTGGAACCAGAAACACTTGTGCTAATCTGGACACAAATCTTCCAGAGTGGTTACCTGGTAAAAATCATTGTTTAAACCATCCTCATAACTTTTACATTCAGTTATTTGCTGAAGTTGGTGTTTTTGGTCTATTACTAGGATGTATAATGTTTGGATCAATAATTACCACATGTTATAAGGCAAGATTGGAAAATTTTAATTGCCCAATGGCAGCCACAGCTTTTGTTGTTCCCTTTGGATTGTTTTTTCCAATTCAACAATTTGGTAGTTTCTATGGACAATGGGGCAACTTATTTACTTGGTTTGCTGTAGCTTTTGCTGTGTCACACTATCAAGGATGGAGAAAACCTAAGAATAGTTTGAAATTATAAATTCTCTAAAACGATCTAGCTTTTGACTTGACATCTCAGAGGAAAGCTCAAAATTTTTCCATGCTTTTCTTTGATAATTTTCTCTTACTTTATTATTTTTTATTAAAAAATCGATCTTTGATGATAATTTTATAAGATTTATTTTATCAATCAAAATTCCATTATCTTTAATTATTTCCGGAATACCTCCAACTTTTGAGGCTATTATACATGCTCCATTACTCATTGCCTCTGCCGCTACTAATCCAAAAGGCTCTTCCCATATTGAAGGTATAACAACAATTGAGGCACTTTTCATTTTTTCTTCAACAAATTCTTGATTTTTAAATCCATAAAATTTAGCTTGGTTTCCAATAGCTTTCATTTTTTTTATTATATCATCTGAATACAAATTTCTATGCTTGTTGTCCCCAAGTTTAAAAGAACCAATAATGCCAAAACTCCAATCAGGATACTTTTGAGCTATATCTTTTATGGCATCAACGTAAAAGTGCACACCTTTTTCAATTACTAATCTTCCAACAAACAAAATTTCTTTTTTCTTAGTTGGAAAACTCTTTAGTTTTCTGTCAACTCCATTGTACAATACATGTACTTTTTGAACATTTTCATTGATACCCTCTAAAAATTTTTTCTTAATAAACTCACTTACACAGAAAACTGCAGCACATTTTTCTAAAATTTTTTCTCTTTCTTTAATCGATTTGGATCCCTTCATTTCTTGTGGATCATTATGGAAAAATAAACTGATAGGGAATTTATTTTCTTTTGTTATTTGTTCTACAAGGTACGGTCTATTATGAATTTCTATTAACTGTGTTTTATCAGGATATTTGTTAATTAAGTTTAACATCTTATGAGCTAAAAACTTATTCCTACTTTTAAGTGATAAAAAAGAATATTTAAATCCAACAAAATTATCTTTAAACAGTGGATTTTCCACCTTTTGGCCAAAAATTTTTATTTCATTTAAATAATTGGAATGAAGTAAATTATTTTTGACCGTTATAGAAACCGAAGAAGCTTTGCTCTCATCAAATTTTTCTTTATACGGTAATAAAATATTTATTTTCATGCTATATATCGTAAATAAGATAGTTAATAATGTTATAAACTTATTTTTCTTATTTTAACATTTTATTATAATAGGATATTATATTGCAAACCATCATATGCATTAAATGGGGTTCAAAATACGGTCATGAATACGTAAACAGATTATACAAATCGATAAAAAAACATACCAATCGCCCAACTGAACTTTACTGTTTTACTGATAATAATACTCATATTGATAAAGATATAATATGTAAACCCTTGCCAAAAATCTCTTTGCCAGAGACTATTTCTTTCACACCATGGCGAAAAATGAGTTTATGGCAATATCCTCTTTACGATTTAAAAGGTGATGTTCTATTCTTAGACCTAGATTTAGTTATCACAGGTGATTTAGATCGCTTTTTTGACTTTAAGCCAGGCTTTTATTGTGTAATTGAAAATTGGACACAAAAAGGAAAAAATATTGGAAACACAAGTTGTTTTAAGTTTCCTATTGGAAAATATAAATCAGTATTCAAACAATTTGAAGAAAACCCAAAAAAATATTGGAAAAAATATCACATAGAACAAATTTATTTA
>CEPJ01000811.1_pt1 | contig 11802 bp, 11 predicted proteins | sample 530561 | NCBI WGS metagenome assembly CEPJ01 (sample SAMEA2620404, study PRJEB7988) | marine metagenome | biome: marine biome (ENVO:00000447); feature: surface water layer (ENVO:00002042); material: "saline water (ENVO:00002010), including plankton (ENVO:xxxxxxxx)" | depth 5 m
TTGGGTTTGGTTCAAGAACAGGTGTAGAGCTATCTGGAGAATCTAGAGGTTCATTTACAGAATACAATACATGTAAAACCTGCCTTAGCTCGCTCGCTATAGGTTATTCAATTAACACCACCCAATATCAAATGGTTAAGGCATACAGCATAATTGCAAATGGCGGTAGAGATATTCAACTATCATTATTAAGAAAATCAAATCAGAGTATAAATAAAAAATCAATCATCACAACAGATTTATCAAATAGATTGAAAAAATTACTTATTAAGGTAGTAGAGGGAGAAAATGGTACAGGTAAGTCCTTAAAAATGAATGGATATGTAATAGGTGGTAAAACTGGGACTAGTCGTACATATTTGGAAGGAATTGGATATTCAGATAACCGCTTCACTACATCTTTTACAGGATTTATAGAAACTAATGAAGGACCAATTGTAGGTTCAGTAATTTTATGGGGTGCAAAAGGATCTCCTATTTCAGAGTATGTAACAGGCGGTTCTACAGCTGCACCAATATTTAAAAATATTGTAAGAAATCTAGTTCCGGATAAATAAAATGAAAGAATTAAAGTTGTCAAATTTACAATTTTCCCAAAAAGATGTTGAAAATTTTGTTAACAGCTCATTAGATGTAAAGGAAGGATCAGTACTATTTATTAATAATGATGGGAAAGATAAGCTTGACAAATATGTAGACGAATCCTTAAAAAAGAAAGCAAAACTAGTCATTACATCTTCGAAATGCAGTTTTAACGATAAGAAAGTTATTAAAGCAAAAAATTATGATGAAGTACTTATCGAATCATACAGTTACCTTTGTAATGACTATAAATCGAAAAAATACTTTGGAATTACAGGAACAAATGGAAAAACGACTACCGGATTTTATCTAAAAGAACTATTAGGATCTGATAGTCTTTTTATTGGAACAAATGAAGAAAATTTATTTTCCGAAATAACAAATGAAAAGCATTTAACCTCACCTAAATTATTTAATATTCTTAAATTACTTGGAAGCTCAGATTTTAGAAAATATAACAATATAATTCTTGAAGCTTCATCTCATGCATTAGATCAAGATAGATTTAATGGAATTAGATTTAATACATCGGGGTTTACAAATTTGTCTCAAGACCATTTTGATTATCACCAAAATATTAAAAATTATTTTAGTTCAAAATTGAAATTATTCACCGAAAAATTATCTGACAAGTATGTATACATAGACAATCAATGGGGTAGTAAAATTTCTGAAAACTCATCCCTGCCATCTTTTAAAATTGGTTCGGACGCTTTTGCTGATTTACGAATTCTAGAGAAAGAATCATATCCTAAAACTATTTTAAAAATAGAAATTGATAATAAAATACACGATTTTGAATTAGATATTGCTGGTCCAAGTTTTTATCAAAATTTTTTACTAGCTTTTTCTATGGCATATTATTCAAAAGTTAAAAAATTAGATCAAATCATTGAAAATAGTTCAAAACTTAAAAATCCTAAAGGAAGGTTTGAATTGATTAGTTTTAAAACGAATAAGATAATTGTAGATTATGCCCACACTCCAGAATCAATATCTCAAATTATAGAATATGTAAATCCTTATTTTTCAAAAGTAATCGTTTTGTTTGGTGCTGGAGGAAATAGAGATAAAGACAAAAGAAAACTTATGGGTATTGCTTCCCAACAAGCAGATAGAGTAATAATTACAAATGATAATCCAAGGGATGAAGATCCTAGCCAAATATCAGATGATATTTTAAATGGATGTGATTTATCAAAAACTTCTGTAATTCTTAACAGAAAAGAGGCTATAACATCTGGAATAAATGAACTCAAGGATAATTCAGTTTTATTAGTATTAGGTAAAGGGCATGAAATGTATCAAGAAATAAACGATTCACAGATTCCATTTAATGATAATGATTTCATCAATAAGACTATTGGAGGCTTTTTTTGATTGCAATTATTGTATCTGGAGCAATTTCTTTCTTATTCGTAATTATGTCAACATCTATTGGTGTTAATTATTTCAAATCAAGAAATATTGGCCAACCCATTCAAGAGGAGGTTGTCTTTCATGATCATAAAAAAGGTACTCCAACAATGGGAGGTGTATTTATCATTTTGGGAACTTATGCCGGTTATGTATTATCTCATATTAATTTTTGGACAATTGGTAAAGGTTTTAAGATTGAATTGATACCAATTAATTCTGTAATTTTTAATCTCCTTTTGTTCGGCACACTAATGGCTTTAGTTGGATTAATAGATGATCTTTTAAAGGTTAGAAAAAATAGAAATTTAGGACTTAAACCAACTTACAAAATATTTTTACAAATTTTAGTAGGTTCTATCGTAAGCTTGTATTTTTACAATCTTGATTACTCATCAACATTTTATTTTTTTAGTGGATTTGGTTTTGAAGTTGGATTTATAAAGTGGCTTATTGTAGTTTTTCTAATTGTAGGTATAACTAATTCAACAAATTTGACAGACGGTTTAGATGGTCTTGTAGCAGGTTCATCCTCGGTTTCTTTTGGAGGTATTTTGATTATTTCATTTTGGATTTTTAGACACCCAGATTATTACGTAAGTTTTATGAATAATGAAATGGTCGGTCTCGAACTATCAACACTTATATCCGCTTTAGCTGGTTCTACACTTGGTTTTTTATGGTGGAATACAAATCCTGCAAAAATAATTATGGGAGATGTGGGATCTCATTTTATAGGTGCTATGTTTCCGATAATTTTAATATCATTGGGTGCCGATGGCTTAATTTTCTTTTTTTGTTTCCTTTATATATTTGAAGCTCTATCAGTCATTCTGCAGGTATCTTCATTTAAATTCAAACAGAAAAGAATTTTTAAAATGACACCAATTCATCATCATTTCGAGATGAGTAATTGGGCAGAGACAACAATTATTGTTAGATTTTGGATAATAAACGGTATATTTATCGTAATGGGGCTCGGTCTATTTTATGCAGACTGGGTATTGTTTGGAAATTAAGTGAAATCTTTGATTCTTGGCTACGGCAAGACAGGCCAATCTGTTGAAAAATATCTAAAGACAATATCCAAAGAATATTTAATTTACGATGATAATCTAGATTTATTAAAAGGTATAAACGAAAAATTAGTATTTAAAGAATCACAATTAAAACAAATTGAAGAAATAATAGTTTCTCCCGGGATCAAACCCGATCATAAATTGCTAAATGAATTTCCTGAAAAAAAAGTATTCACTGATATTGACTTATTTTCTAGTAAATTTGAAGGAGTGTTTATTGGAGTGACTGGGACAAATGGTAAAACAACTTTTGTTAATTTATTATCCAATTTTCTAAATGAAAATGGAATCGAATCAATTGCATGTGGAAATGTAGGTATTTCTCCACTTGAGTTTAAATCTAATCAAAAAAATTATGCTGTTGTAGAACTTTCAAGTTTTCAACTTTTTTATTCAAAAAATCTTAAAATAGACTTTGGAGTTTTTTTGAATTTTCATTCTGATCATCTTGATTGGCATGGAAATATAGAAGAATATAAAAATTCAAAAATAAAGTTATTGTCTTTTTTAGAAACAAATGAAAATCTTATTGTTGGTAAAAATACAATATCTTCATTAAAACTTGAAGATATTTTACGAATTCCATCAGAGGAAAAAATAAATAGAAATTTTATTAAAAAGTTTGATCTTAAATTATCGAACTACCCGATTGATACTTCCCTTGCATTCCTTAAAATTGTTAACAAATTAAATCTTAATTTAGAAGAAGCATATAAATTTTTAAAAATTAAATTATATACAGAACATCGATTTGAAAATTTTGAAAATATTAATGGTACAAATTTCATTAATGACTCAAAGTCAACAAATTTTCACTCAGTATCATCAGCAAGTCAACGAGTGAAAAATGCTTTACTCATCATGCATGGAATAACAAAAAAAATTCCTACAAGTGACCTTATTTTATCTGATGAAATCAAAAAAGTAATCATTCCTAAAGATATGAATCTCAATAAAGATTTATTTAATTGTGAAGTTGAAGAAATAGAAACAATTTTTGATTTAGAGGACATCCTTCAGAAAGAATTTGAAAGATTTGATAATATTTTGTTTTCGTGTGGCGGTTCAAGTTTTAACGATTTCAAAAATTACATTGCAAGAGGGGATTTCTTTAAATCAATAGTGAAAAATATAAAAAGGGGGCTAAATTGAACCTTTCATATTTATTTTTTCAAAGATTAAATCTTTTCTCCATTTGGTTTCTTGTAACCTTTGGTGTTTTAGTAAATATTTCAGCTTCGTCTGTTCAAGGAATGAATCAATACAGTGATAACTTTTATTTTATAAAAAGACATATTGCTGCTGTTTTAATTGGTATCGTGATATTCAATATTGGTAAAAAAATAAATATTTCAATACGGGAAAAATTGATTAATCTTTCTATTTTATTTATTACAACATCACTATTTTTTGTTTTAACTTATGGAATTGTTAGAGGTGGAAGTCGAAGATGGGTTGATTTAGGTGTAATAAACTTTCAACCAAGTGAAATAGCTAAACCGTTGATTATATTGTGGATTGCTTATCAATTATCGAACATGGATTCAAAATATTCTGAATTATTTTATTTAAAAAGAGCGATGATTCTTCCTTTAATGTGTTGTCTTTTTATCTATCTTCAACCAGACTATGGAACAACAATTACTATATTTGGTATAGTTCTAGCACAAATTCTGTTCTCAAAAATCAATTTAAAGTTTCCAGTTGGTATCTTATCTTTATCAATAGTTCCATTATATTTTCTTGCAATATCTGGAAATTACCGATGGAACAGAATCTTAACTTGGATAAATGGAGACTGTGACAAGGGTATAGATTTATTAGGTGACTGCTTTCAACTCAATCAAAGTAGAATAGCCATAAGTTCGGGCGGTATGTTTGGTTTGGGACCTGGTACATCTCGTGCAAGATGGGGGATGCTTCCTAATTCTCATACTGATTTTATTGTATCTATAATTGGCGAAGAGTATGGATTTGTAGGTTTAGTAATTTTTATGATTATCCTAAGCCTTTTAATTGTATCTTTATTTGGATTATCAATATCAACAGAAAGTGAATTTAAAAAACTTGTATTTTCTGGATTAGGAGCATGGGTCTTGATACAAGTAGTGATTAACCTTGGCGGTGCTGTTGGATTATTACCAATAACCGGTATTGTCCTTCCTTTTATTTCTTATGGTAGTAGTGCCATGGTGGCTTTATTTGCTGGTTTAGCAATTGGTTATTCTAAATTATGAAACATAATAAAATAGCCTTTTTTTGTGTTGGTACAGGCGGACATGTACTACCTGTTAAATATTTAATATCAGATTTACTCAATAAGGGTTTTCAAAGGGATTTAATTGAAGTTATCACTGACAAAAGAGGTGCTAAATTTCTTTCAGATTTAGATATAAAAATTTCCACTATAAATATTTACAGATCAGAAATTGGAAAGATTGGATATTTTCTAAACATATTTAAACAAATTAACACTTATATAAATATAAAAAAAGAAATGGATCTCGATAATACTAAAGCAATATTTACAACAGGATCATACATAGCCCCTTTCGCAGCTGCAATAGCTTTAATTCATAAGAAGACTATTTTTATACAAGAACAAAATATTTATGCAGGGCTAGGAAATCAAATAGCATCATATGTAAACGGTACAGTTTTTACATCCTTTCCAGATACACAAAAAATCAATAAAAAAAGAATAAGTTATGTAGGACCAATAATGAGTAGCAATTTAACAAGAAATAAAATTATTGAAGATAAATTAGTTATTGGTGTTATGGGTGGTAGTCAAGGATCAAGAGAAATTAATAACTTATTGTTTAGATTTTTAGATAATTATGAATTAAAAAATATCAAGTTTATCCATATTGTTGGTCCAAAAAATATTGACTCTACAAGAATTTATAAAGGATACAAACAGATAGATTATGTTGAAAATATGAATGATTTTTATTCAGAAATTGATATCCAAATTTCAAGATCTGGAGGGGGTGTTCTTGAGCCAGTTATTTTAGGGATACCTTTAATTTTGGTACCATATAGATACGGTACAACTTCAAACCACCAACAAAAAAACGCTGAGTATCTTGTTAATAAAAAACTCGCAAAAATATGCGAAAGTTATGAGGATTTTGAATCAGAGATTTTAAAATTAGATAGTTTAAAAAAAGACTGGTTTAAACATATCAAAAAAAATGAATTATTTACAAGCGGAAATGACAAAATCATCAATAGCATAATTAGTGAACTCAAGAATGAAATTTAAAAAAGTTTTCATTCTCGGAGTAGGGGGTTCAGGTATGAGCTCAATTGCAAAGTATCTAAAACAAAAAGGCTTGGATGTTACGGGGTATGATCAAAGAAAATCTTACATCACAAACTTACTCAACCAGGATGGAATTAAAGTCATATTTGATGAAAAGATGATACCTTTTGATAATGAATGTCTTTACATATATTCAAGTGCTATAAACTTAAAGTCAGATAAATTTTCTAGATTTGATAATAGAGATAATGTTATTTCACGGCCAAAGTATCTAGAAAGATTATCCCAAGATAATAAAATTATTGGTATTACTGGAACGCATGGAAAAACTTCAACAACAGCATTACTTGCTCATATTTTTCACTTCAACAATATAAATGTTTCATACCTATATGGAGGTGTCACATCATTTAATGGAATAGGTGGTCATTTTGGTAGCGATACATTGCCAATTATCTTGGAAACTGATGAGGCATTTAATACTTTTAAAAATATAAAAATTTCAGATTTGTTAGTTTTAAATATTGACAGCGATCATCTTGATTTTTTTGGAGATTTTGAGAATTATAAATCTGCATTTTACAACGTTATGCATAATGTTATTGACAATCTAGTTTTAAATAATGATGACAAAAATTTAAAAGGATTCAAATCACAGAAACAAACTGCAACCTATGGAAAAACTAAAAATGCCGATTTTTACATTAAAACTAAAGATAGTTTTATACATAATAAAACGAAATACAATTTTGAAACAAAATTAATTGGAGACCATTTTAAATCAAACATAATTGGAGCAGTAATACTTGCCTATCAAAATGGAGTCAAAATCGAAGATTCTTTAAAGGCAGTTAAATCTTTTCCAGGTGTTAAAAGAAGAACTGAACTGATTGGTATAGCAGATTCCATCTATGTTTATGATGATTATGGCCATCATCCTACAGAAATGAACGCAACAATAAAGGCAATGAAAAATATTGCAAAGAATAAATTATATGTTATTTTTCAACCACATCGCTACACAAGGACTAAAGAATACTTTAATGAATTTAAAAAATCTTTGCAAAGTTCGGATTTTTCGATAGTACTAGACATTTATCCTGCGGGTGAATCTCCTATTCCAGGTATAACTAGTAAAAACTTTGAGGGAAAGAATGTTAAATATCTTGAATCAATAAGATTTGTACCAGAATATTTAGCTCAAAAAGTAAAACCTGGAGATGTAATATTAACATTAGGAGCTGGAGATATCACATTACTTGGCCCAAAGATATTAAGGTATTTAGATGAAAATAAATAGTGTAAAACTTTCAGATGTAACAACCTATAGATTTGGGGGTGTCTGTGAAAACTTTATTATCCTTGATTCAGAAAATGACTTACCTAAATTAAAAAATTTATTACAAAACAAAACTAACTTTGTCATAGGAAAAGGTTCAAACATCGCATTTTCTGATAAAGGTTTTAATGGAAACGTTATTCTTCCACAATTCGATCAGATTGAAACGAAAAATGAATCCGAAATTATTGTTGGGTCAGGAGTATTTTTACCAAAACTCTCAAGGTTTTTTAAGGCAAACATGATTGCTAATGGTGAATTTTTAATTGGTATACCAGGGACAGTTGGAGGAGCAGTTAAGATGAACGCTGGTGCTTACGGTTGGGAGTTTTCAGATTTAGTTAACTCTATAAGGTATTTTGACTTAAACAGTTTTGAGGTCCAAGAAATAGAAAAAAAAGATCTTAACTTTTCTTACAGAAGAGCTGAAAATCTAGATAATAAAATTATTTTAAGTGCTGGATTAAAAATTGAACAGGGAGATACTAAGGAAATAAACAAACTTTTATCGAAATATAATAAAATACGAAAAGATACCCAACCTCCTGGAATTTACAATGCAGGAAGTGTCTTTAAGAACACAAGCCAATTTTACGCAGGGGAGTTAATTGAAAAAGCTGGCTTAAAAGGATATGACATTGATGGTGTAAGTGTAAGCGAAAAGCATGCAAACTTTTTTATAGCTAAAAAAAATGCTAAGGCTTCTTCTTTATATAAGTTAGTTCAGCATGTAAAAGAAAGTGTCTTATCAAAATTTGGAGTTGATTTAGAAGAAGAAATTATTTTTGTTGGTGAATTTCAATAGCCTATGAATTTTAATGAAGCAGAAAGGAGGTCATATAAATCATTCCTGATTTTTATTCTATTTTGTTTGATATTTTCATTTATTTTTATGATTACTAATTCCTCAAAATACAGAGTAATGAATATTAATTACGACAATTCTTTAAGTTTAAATTTTGAAAGTTTTGAAACTTTGAAATATAAATCTATATGGTTCATAAATGAAAGCGATTTTGAAGAATTTTATTCTTCAAACTTAGTTGTCGAAAGACTTCTTATTTCAAAACAGTTTCCAAACACATTAGAAATTGAAATTTCAACTCACGAAAAGATATTACACTTTACAGACTTTAGAAGCACACTACCTAAAGTGAAAACTTTATACAAAAATTTACTGATTAGCGAAAAAATTGAATCTGATTTATTACCGAGTTTGCAGATTACTAATGGTCCCATACCTGATGGGTTCTATAGTGATTTAATTTCATTAATATTAACTCTTAAAAAATATGAGGTTAACCTTGAGGAATTGAAATTGACTTATAACGGAGAGAGCCTGATCGCAAACTATATTGATACCGAGATAAACATAGGATCCACTTTTGACCTGTCAAGAAAAGGTACCGTCATTGGGTACATTCTTGAACAGGGTAACTGCAAGGGCAGCGTAACAATCCTAAACACCAAAGATGAGGACATCGAAGCATTATTTACATGTGAATAATCTAAATCTAAAGTTTAGATATAGATAAAAATATAAAAACTTTTTGTTTAATCTTAATTTCTTGATAATCTTTTAAGAAGGTAAAAATATGGCAACAAAAAAAACTACAAAAAAAACTACAAAAAAAACTACAAAAAGTGATCCCAAAAAGACACGAGGATCTAAATCTTCAAAGAAGAAGCCTAATTTGAAAAAGACTTCATCTTCAAGAAAAAATGTTAAACAAAAAGGAGTTAATTTAAATATGAGACCAAGAAATTATGCAGCTGTAATTAAGGTAGTTGGTGTTGGTGGCGGAGGTACTAATGCTGTCAATCGAATGATCAAAATGGGCATAAAAGGTGTTGACTTTATAGCTTGTAATACAGATGCTCAAAGTTTACTTGGTTCAAAAGCAGATTTGAAGTTAGACCTAGGAAGAAAGTCTACAAGAGGTCTTGGAGCAGGAGCTAATCCTGAAGTTGGAAGACAAGCGGCCGTTGACTCCGATGAATTAATCAATGAAGCACTTAAAGGAGCAGACATGGTCTTTATTGCCGCTGGAGAAGGAGGAGGTACTGGTACAGGTGCATCCCCGATTCTAGCAAACATAGCACATGAGATGGGAGCATTAACCGTAGGTGTTGTAACAAGACCTTTTGGTTTTGAAGGTAGAAGAAGATCCGTACAAGCAGAAGAGGGAATTCAAGCATTGAGGGATGTTGTTGACACCTTAATAGTAATTCCTAATGATAGGTTATTACAGATAAGTGATAAAGATATAAAAATAAGTGAAGCTTATCTTAAGTCTGACGAAATACTGGCTAATGGTGTTCGTGGCATAACTGGATTAATTACAAACCCAGGTGTTATAAATGTTGATTTTGCAGATGTAAAAACTATTTTAAAAGATGCTGGAAACGCAGTTTTAGGCATAGGCCGCTCAACTGGAGAACAAAGAGCTCCTAATGCTGCACAAGCTGCCATATCTTCACCTCTTTTAGAAGCTAATATGGACGGAGCAGAGGGTGTTCTAATTACAATTGCTGGATCAGAAGATCTAAAATTACAAGAAGTAAATGAAGCAGCAAGAGTTATTACTGAAAGAGCAGATGATAATGCTGAAATTATATTTGGACATTTAGTTGATGAATCTTTAGGTGATACTGTTGAAGTAACAGTTGTTGCTGCTGGATTTGGTCAGAGACCAAATAGAAGAGTTTCCTCTGAATTTGATGAAAACGGTGGAGATAGCCTCCCTGATTTCATCAGAGGATGATTCAATCCAAATTAATTCCTAACGGAAAGTTTAACAACTCTGATGCTTTTCAAAAGCCACAGATATCTAGATATGCATTAATGAAACAATTTCATAGTGATATTGTTGTAGAAGTTAGGAAACCTGGAACATATAAAGCAGATGGAATAATAACTGAAGAAAAAAAATTAGCTGTGGTCGTACAAACTGCTGACTGTATGCCTGTATTAATGTACGATGAAAAAAAAGTTGGAGCTTTACATATTGGTTGGAGAGGATTAGAAAATAGAATATTTTCAAGATCACTTAAATATTTCAATTTATCGAATCTCAAAGTTTCTATTGGACCTCATGCTCAAAAATGTTGTTATGAAGTTAAAGAGGACTTAGAATCTAATCTATCTTTAAAACCGTATTGCATTAGTAAAGATAAAAAAATATTTTTAAATTTAAGCAAAGCAATTATAGAGTTTTGCAGAATGAATAATTGGCCAATAGAAGTTTCTGAAATATGTACTATTTGCGACGAAAAATATAATTCATATAGAAGGGATCAAACTAATGACAGGCAATGGAGCTTTGCATGGATTTAACAAAATTAAATGATATTAGTAATGAGGTAGAAAAATATAATGCGCAATTATTGCCAGTAATTAAAGGTAGAACAGACAATGAAGTAAAACAGATATATGAGTTTGGTTTTAGAGAATTTGGGGAGAATAGGTTAAATGAATTATTTGCTCATAAAAAAAAATTTGCGGATGCAAAGTTTCACTTTATTGCTCCATTGCAGTCAAGAAAAATAGTTGAAATTATGAGAAATTGTGTTTCTATTCATACTCTATCTAGAAAAAAAGAAGCAGATATAATAAATGAAAATTTTACTAATCAAAAAATTTTTGTTCAAATAAATATAGATAATGATAAAAACAAAAGTGGACTTAAGCCAGAAGATGTCGAATCTTTTTTTAGTATGTTTGAAAATTATAATTTTTTCCCAGTTGGATTAATGTGTATACCAAATTTTGATTATGACCCTAAAATTTCATTTTCAAATATGCAAAAAATTAATGAAAAAATTAAAAAAGATTACAAAAATTATAAAGGTGATCTTTCAATGGGAATGTCTAATGACTATAAAATTGCATTAGATTATGGTGCTACAATAATACGCATAGGTAGTAAAATTTTTAAGTAATGTTAGAAAAGTTTTTAATATCAATTGGGCTTAAACAGCCAGATTACATTGAAGAAAGTAATAAAGAAAACACTCGTACTGTAAGACCATCTTCAGAGAATAGGTTCACAAATGAAGAATACACTGGTGACTTAAAGATACACCAACCAAAGGATGAAGTTGAAATTAAAGTTTTA
>CEPJ01142790.1_pt1 | contig 11794 bp, 8 predicted proteins | sample 530561 | NCBI WGS metagenome assembly CEPJ01 (sample SAMEA2620404, study PRJEB7988) | marine metagenome | biome: marine biome (ENVO:00000447); feature: surface water layer (ENVO:00002042); material: "saline water (ENVO:00002010), including plankton (ENVO:xxxxxxxx)" | depth 5 m
ATGCGAAAATTACCCATGTGGGAGAGCTCGTAGTATGCGAGTTCGTCCGCCATCAGGTAAATGACGTTGGGTTGGTGACCTTGGCTCCAGGCGGAGGAAGCGAAGGCAGTGAGGGCGATAAGCGCGGCAAGGAATCTCATGGCAGGTGGGCTAGGCGTTGAAAATCAAAACAGGAATAAAAAATCAGCCTAGTTCAAACTTTGCGGATGTCGAGCCCATCGAACAACTTTACGGGCAACCGGAAAGAGAGAGACTGTAATTTTAAGGAGGGTTTGAGGCAGACGGACTTCGGGGCTATTGCAGAAAACGGGAGGGCACTTCACTGTGCAAATCCAGAGCGACTGCGATATTGAGAAAAGTGAGCTCTCCCATGGTGAGGCATTTTTCAAAGCGTTGGTCATGATGCATTTTGCCCAGCTCTGCGCGCAGCCGCTTGAGCTTTTCATCACTGGAGATACGGTCATCGCACATCGATTCGCGAAGCCGGGTTATACGAGTGGGGGCGACGTTGAAGCGACGCTTGATCAGGGTTCGTTCCTCCCTCTGGTACTGGTGGCTGGTCTCGACGTTGATCAGGTTGCTGCAGAGTTTGACCACGGGAAGATTGTTTTTGAAGAATTGAGGTAGGTAGAAGGATTTTCTTCCTTCGTAGCACTGCTGATCAAAATCGATTGCCCGCACCCGGTACTGGTTCTGCTCGAAGTCCGGGGTCATTTCCACCACATAGTTGTAGGCCCGCATGTCTCCGAGGAGGCGGACAAAGCAACGCTCGTTGAACTTGATGAATTCCTTGGCCAAACGGACTTCGTTGAGGTCTTCGCGCTTGAGGTAGTTTTCGATGAAATCATCTCCGGGGACTCCGATAATGTGCTCCTCGACCAGGGTGTCCCGGTCGACGTGAAAATTAATTTCATTGGGGGAGAGCAGTTGCTCGAGTTCGAGTCCGTAGATGCGGGAGGCGTCCGCTTTCTTAACGTAGAAGTAATCGTGGTTGTCATTGTACTGATTGACGATGCGGATGCGGAAGGGCTTGGTGTTTCCGAAGGTGCAGTAATCGACCCGGTCGACGTAGAGGTTGTCGAGAATCTTACTGTCACCGCCTGAGCGCAAAAGAACGTAGATCCGTTTCAGTCCCTCAAAGATATCCTTACCATAATGCTGATCGTAAACCATGGTCTGCCACAGGGTATCCTCGTTTTTGTCGTTCATCAGCGGGTAGGAATCCACGCTTTGGAGAAGATTTTCGTACTCGACGGGTAGCGACATCTCGCGTTTATAGTGAGTCAGGTACTCACGCAGACGTCCGCTGATGGGAAAGAATTGCTTCTTTTGCTGGAGGTTTTCCTTGGACATATCCAGCTGTCAGTATTGACCACTCATGAATTTACCGCAAGGTTTGCTTTGCGGTCAAACGCATGGCAAAGGAGAATTTACTTGGGTTCGCCGATTTGCTGGGCCATGTAATTTTCCAACCCGACCCTTTGTATGAGGTCTAGTTGCGCTTCCGCCCAATCCACGCTTTCCTCGGATTCCACCACCATGCGTTCCATGAGTTCCCGGCTGCCGGAATCCTTATGGTCGATGCAGACCTGAATGGCTTCATTGTAGGTGTTGACCCCTTTCATTTCCATTTCCATATTTTTGGAAATCTGTTCTTCTGGGGTCTTGCAGGCATGGATTATGTCATAGCGGGCAATTTCGGGGATTCCGTCAAGGTAGAGAATACGGTCGATGACTTCCTCCGCATGTTTCATCTCTTCGATTGATTCCTCGTAATAGTGCTTGGCCAGTTTGTGCAAACCCCAGCTTTCGCACATCTTGGAATGGATGAAATACTGGTTGACTGCGGTTAATTCGATGGTGAGCCCCGCATTGAGAGACTCGATTACTTCAGGTACGCCTTTCATGAGTATTACAATAAGACTCCATCTTGCGAAAGACAAGAATAGAGGTCGGGAAATTAGGCTAGGCGCACTGACACAACTTGGAAACTACGCCGCAAGCCGGACATAGCGAGCAGGGTCCGCATTGGGCTGGAAATCCAGCGAGAACTCGTTCGATCCTGCAGGAGCAGGCTCGGCAACCGGTGCCCGCCTGAGTCAGATCGTTGATCTCTTCGAGGGTTGCTGCGTTTCCCACTTCCATGGCAATTTGAATGGTGGAGGCCTTGACCTTCATACATGCGCAGATGGTGGGGTCGGACTCCGCCTTGGGAGTTTCGATGACTGGATCAACAAGGTTCACAAATGTTGCTTCGTACATGAAGTGGTTTGAAAATACAAGGCTTTATTGAGAATGAGACTTGATCTCAATTATCAGGTTAATTATGAATGTCCGCTGACATGAATCAATTAATGAGATTTAGGCCGGGTTGGCTCTTTTTTGTACAGACCCTTTTTTTTCAAACGATTTTGGGACAAATAGATCTGGTTGAGAAAGTGAAAAATCCCAACCCCGAAGGATGGGCCAACTTCGGACTGAAACTTTCCAAATCCGCCAATTTTTTAACTACAGGTTCAAGGTATGCGGATGTATCGGTAGATGGAAGCGCGATTTATGATTCGGGGAAGGCTTATGTTTTCAAGGTCGATGAGTCGAATGGTAGCGCCACTTTAATAGATAGCTTTCCTTCAAATGACCCTTATGAAGGAGGGGGGTTTGGGTATACCGTATCTTTGGATGATGGGAAATTAGTCGTGGCCTCGAAACCACAAAAATATCACTTTTACACGGCAGAGGGTTTTTATGCGGATACGAATCAATCGGCATCGGTCGAGGTATATGATGTAGATGAGAACGGTACCGCTATCTTTAACCAAACCATTCTAGCTCCGGACAACCTGAGCACTCGGGATAGCTTCGGACGGAATCTTTACCTCAATAAAGGCATCTTGACGGTTCCGGGGATCGATTACAATTCTCCAACCGATTCCGATGGGAATGCCACAAGTCGAATTTACAGGTACAGGTTGGAGTCCAACCAAACGGCCACTCTCATTCAAAGCCTTACATTGCAGGAAGAAATCGTCGATCACTATGGCGAAATCAACTTCTCGCAGTACGGGAATCGATTCGTGGTTGGTGATCCTTATGATAACAACGGATCCGCAGTGGATGGGAGGGTGAGCATTTACACGGTGGAGGAAGATGGAAATCTTACCCTCACTCAAAGTTTTCGAACACCCACGGACATGATGCCCGTGCAAGATCAAAAATCCAATGGGTTTGGCCGAGCCCTTGCTCAAGTGGGGAATTTCCTTGCAGTCGGGGCTTTTAAGGAATCTCTCGATTATCAATATGTAGGCGCGGTCTATCTTTATAAATTCGACCAAAATGGCGAGGCTCAGCCTTTTGCAAAAATTTTACCCAACGATTATTCTTCCGTATCAGAAAATTTAAAGTTCGGTCGTTCGATTGAGATCCAGGAAAAACCGGATGGAACCGCAACTATGTTCGTTTCAGCTTATCATGATGAAGCCGGTTCACTCTACGAGTTTAGCCTGGATAAGAATGGTTCCACGCAATTTGCCAGTAAAACTCGTCCGGTTGACGGAGTTGAGGGAGACCGATTTGGAATTTCGCTTGAAAGTTCGGGTGACTTTTTATTCGTGGGGGCTTACGAACAAAGTTATGGGGACTTAAACGAATCCGGTGCGTTTTACACTTATCGCACTCCTGAGGACAATGGAGATGCCAATAAGTCACTTTACAATCCGGTAACTCAGGAAATCGTTTCCGCTGATTTGGCCGCCAAAAGCAACAATTCTCCTTGGACAAAGCTCGATCCGGTCGACTATCCCGATTTCAATCATCCTGCCTATTACAGCAGTAAGGTTCACCAAGTATTGGACAACACCGAGGGAACCGTAGTCGACGGTTGGGTCCTGACTGCATTCGTCGAAGGAGCAAGCAATCCTTATGAGGAAATTAATGACGACCCTTCAACCGATTCCAATCTAGTTCTCTACAATGAGGATACCAAGGAAATCATAACGCCCGAGGAGATTGATGCGAAGACTACCGTTGATACTTGGATTTCGCTGAGTCCGGCCAGATACGAAGACAAGTACCAGTATCCGGCTTATTACAATATGACAGGTGGTCATTACGTGGTCCAAAACGACGGTACGGTGAAAAACGGGTGGGTCATTATGGATGCGAGTTCGATTGTCATGGAGGAGGCAAAGGTACTGTTTAATCAAAATACTGGCTCGGTCCTGACTCAAGCTGAGGTCTTGGCCAATGAATCCGAAACTTGGATGATGCTGGTGCCTGCCACTGAAATCGATGGGGTGAAGTACTACATAAACAAGGATGGATTGCAGTATCCTTACCCAGCGTATTACAATTTTGATACCCATGGCATTCTTGACAGTTCGCAAGGAGACGTTGAGGGCGGGTGGATTCTCACCGATGCCTCGAGCGCAGTTCTGACATACCGAATTACACTTTCATCGACGGATGGCGGAACAGTCACGGGTGAAGGAAATTATGAGTTGAAGTCTTCGGTTCGTTTGGCCGCGACTCCATCCGCAGGATACCTCTTCTCAGGGTGGGGCGGGGAGTGGGCGGGAACTGATAATCCGGCGGTTTTCGAGGCCACCGCCGACCTTTCCGTCGAAGCGAATTTCGCCAAGGATTTGACGGATTCGGACGGAGACGGGCTGAGCAATTATGACGAACTGGTGGTTTACGATACCAACGTAAGTTCTGCGGATACGGATGGTGACGGTCTGACAGACAAGGAAGAGTTGGACAACGGAATGAACCCCTTGACTTCCGAAAAGGATATGGTTGACAAGCTATCCCTGATCATGGGAGCTCGAGGTGCAGCAGCCACTCCGTACACTGAAGGTTGGTTTTACTTGGAGGGCAGGGGCTGGCTGTTCACCAAGAGCAACCTTTATCCTTACTTCTACGATCACGCTGCCGGAAACTGGCTCTATTTCAAGAGCGGTCATGAAATTCCAAGGTTTTACGAGTATGCAACCCAACGGTGGATCGACTTGGGTGAATCCGATTAGATTTATGAGATGCGAAGCTCTTCCGAGACTTTTCATTCATTTCAATGGATGCATTGTCCCTTCATTGCTGGCTTTCGTTCGATAATGAAACTTTCAGGGATTTTCCCTTTGGCCTTAAGCTCTGTATTCCCTGCGTCTGCCATGGCGGAACCGAGTAGCCTTGAGCCCATGACTATCCTTGCCACCCGCTCCGAGAAGAGCTCTTTTGAAACCGCCGGTTCCGATGCAGTTCTCACATACGATGAACTCAGCCGGCAGGGATCCACCACTTTAGGAAGTGCCTTGAAGTATGTTCCGGGAGTCTCAGTCCCTTTCGATTTCACAGGGGCGGATCCACTAGTCCCTTATTTGGGCGGGGGCGAAAAATCAATCAATATCCGAGGTATGGAGGGAAATCGGATTTCCATTAGTTTGGATGGGATCCGTCAGCCTCAGGAGTTTTTCGTTGCAGGTGGAATGGCTGGTCCGGGGAGAGTCTACTTCGATCCGGCTACCCTAAGCCAGTTGGAGTTGTACAAATCAGCCTCTTCCAGCCTTTACGGGAACGAATCCATGGGAGGATCCTTGAACGGCAGAACCGTAAGTCCGATAGCACTCTTGGGGGAGGAAATCTTGGGGTCCGCAGGATCCAACGAACTGACCTATACCTCAGTCAACCGAAGCTTTGGGAACCGCTTGACCGCCGGTCAGGGTAATGGAATCTGGGCAGTCAGTGCCGTATACAGTTACCGAGAGGGGCATGAGCGGATCAACAACAGTTCGATTCCTTCCGACCCTCAGGAATTCGACAGTCATGCGCTGGTTTTCAAAACTTTGCGAAAAGGGAATTTATTGGACATGGAAGGAACGATTGATCTTTTTGATCAATACACCTTCACGGACGTGAATTCCATCGAGGGTGCGGATCCGATGAACGATGTGGCGAGTTACGTAGGTCACAAGAGCAACCGGGAGCGCCAGCGCTTTTCTCTCGAAGCCAAGCTTTCGACCGAAGAGGAATTGGATTTCGCAGACGAACTTTCGGTGTTGGCGTATGTTCAGGAGTCTGCCCAGTCATCGGTCAATTCGCAGAATCGCTTGGATCACATTGAAAATCGGCTTAGAAAAATCAGCTTTCAAACGGATCTTCTGGGGCTGAATCTAAAGATTTCCAAATTTTTGGAGTTGGATGAATCTAGCCATCGCATCGAGATGGGCGCGGATTTCGCGGAGTCGGATATATCGACGAAATACTTGCAGTGGGAAACCTTCAAGGATACGACAAAGGATCCAAGCTTTTCCGATAAGAACAGCATGGCTCCTTCCGAGGCGCGGGAATTGGGAATCTATCTGCAGGATGAGATTGAAATCGAATCGTTGCCGGAGTGGGTCTTCACTCCGAGTCTGAGAATGGACAAGTATAAGGTGACGCCTACCATCGATAAGGCGTTTATGGATAACCCAAGTCGAAAGAAATTCCGTTTCAATCCGGTGGATTACGAAAATGATCCGGTTTTTTCGCCTGGACTCTCCATCATACGGAAGATGGGGGCGGGGACCAATTTGTATGCCACCTATAACCGTGGTATTCGTAACCCCTCGGCCGAAGAGCTTAATGGTTTTTTCGAGCATCCCGCAACGGGAGATCGACCGGTGATCATTCGTCCGAACCCAGAGCTTCGCGAGGAGATCTCGGATTCCTTTGAAGTCGGGGCTCAGGCCAAACTGAAATCGGGTTCTCTGACATTTGCCTTCTTTAAAAATTTTTACGACGATTTCATCAACTTGGAAGAGCAAGCTGATCCTAATCTTGATGTTTTCACCAACCAGAACGTCGGGAAGGTACGGATTCATGGCTTTGAAATGGCCCTTGAAAGAAAGCTGGGTGATTGGCTCGATGCTCTGAATGGATTCGGAGCGGGTTTCTCGACCTCATGGTCCAGAGGGAAAAAAGTTGAGAATGCCGAACCATTGAACACAATCGAGCCTTGGCAGGCAGTGTTCTTTTTCGATTACGAATTTGAGAAAGAATGGGGAACTAGAATAACTGGGACGCATCGGTCTGCCAAGAAAACCGAGGATTTGGATTCCACTTCAGGTGACGTCCCCATCGCTGGCTCTTTGGTTGTGGACTGGGTTGGTTGGTTGCAAATCAACGAAACCTTCCAGCTAAGGGCTGGGCTTAATAACCTGACGGACGAGCAATACTTTCTTTGGTCGAGCGCACGCCGGGGAGGTGGACACGTCGCGAGTTCCACCGAGGAAAGGAACATGCAGCCGGGAATCCATGGATTCCTGAGCTTGAGAGCTAGCTTCTAACGCTTTAGTACTAATTCGAATACTCACCATAAAATGATTAAAAAACAACTATTATCAAAGGCAGTGGCCTTGGCATGCCTAGTCTCACTCATCTCCACCTTGGAGTCGAAAACCGATGGCTCGGAGCGTCATGAATTGAAGCTTCCCGACGCCGTAACCAGTTTCGGAGCCTGTCGGTTGGGCAAGTACCTGTACGTGTACGGCGGTCACGTGGGAGAGGCCCACGTCTATTCCAAGGAAACCCATTCCAAGAGTTTCGTGAGATTGAATTTGGAAAAGAAGGGCAGCAAATGGGAAACGCTTCCTTTCAAAAGCGCGCTGCAAGGCTTTGGTATGGCGGCTCACCGGGGAATGGTATATCTTTCGGGAGGATCTCAGGCTACCAATGAGGAAGATGAGGAATCGAACCTAAGTTCCTTGGACGAAGTCTCCGTCTTTGACGTGAAAAAGAAAACCTGGAGTTCATTGCCATCCTTGCCCGCTCCGCGTTCTTCGCACGAGATGGTTGCCCATGAAGGCAAACTTTACGTCATCGGAGGTTGGCACATGGCCGAAGGTAAGGGCGTTACCTGGCATGACCATGGTTTGGTTGCGGATTTAAGTGAGGATCCGCTCGAGTGGAAGAAACTTCCCAAGACCGACTGGGTGGTTCGGGCGAATTCGGCGGCCGTTGCCAAGGGACACCTATATGTGGTCGGAGGTCTGAACGATGAGGGAACCACCAATGCGGTTAGAAAGCTCCATTTGAAATCAATGAAATGGTCTGAGGTCGAGGACTTTCCCGGGGCCAATCGCCTGAAGGCCTTTGGGAGCGCTGCCGTCGAAATCGGTGGGAAACTCATCGTGAGCGCCTTCAGTTATCAGCCGAAAATCCTTATGGATTCCAACCGTAGCTGGACTTCCACTGAAGCGAAGGTGCAGGACAAGCGCTTCTTTCACCGGTTGGTCCCTTTGGACCGAAGTAAGGTTCTTTTTCTCGGTGGGGCCAGTTGGGATGGTCATTTGGACGGGATTGAGGTGCTGGATTTCTCGCCGGAATTGGAGAAAGATAAAAAGAATGCCAAGGCAGGCAAAGCCGATTCGAGGTCCTCTCATTGGGGAGGTTTCCGGGGAAAGGGCAACAGTCGAACGGACAGTCCGTCCCTGCCTCTCGGATGGTCGGATGAACGCAATCTAGCTTGGAGAATGAAGATCGAAGGTTACGGGCAATCGACTCCTGTGATTTGGGGAGAGCGCGTATTCACCACCTCCACCGAGGGAGAGGAGAGCGAGCGGTTGCTGGTTCATTGCAACAGTGTCAAGGACGGAGAATTACTTTGGCTCAAATCGGTACCCTCTCCGGTACCCATTAAGCGTAGCCAATACGTTTCCCAAGCGGCTCCAAGTCCGGTGGTCGATGCCGGTGGCGTATTCGTTTTTTTTGAGAGCGGATTGCTAATGGGGCTGAGCCATTCGGGAGAGGAATTGTGGATGCGTTCGCTGACCGATGAATATGGTCCCATGATGGGTAATCATGGCATCGGAGGATCTCTCTTTCAAACGGATGACAGCTTGGGCTTATTGGTTGATCATGACGGGCCTTCCTACCTTCTGCGGGTGGATAAGGGCACGGGAGAGAACCAGTGGAAAGTGGACCGGGAGGAACGAGTCTCCTGGAGTACGCCAACTCTTTCCGTGTCGGAAAATCAGGAAACGCTCTACGTCAGTTCCAATGGAGTGGTGGAGTGCGTGGATTTTAAGACCGGCAAAAAGCTTTGGTCCAAGGATGGTTTGGAGGGAAACACCGTTGCTTCTCCTTCGATTGCGGGAGATTTACTCATCGTGGGTTCTTCCAAGCCAGAACATACGCAAGCCATACGATGCGGCAGTGAAGCGAAGAAGGGGGGCGAAGTCTCTTGGATTGCGGAAGATGCGACCTGCAGTTTCGGTTCCCCATTGGCGACCGACCGCTTCGTCTACTTGGTGAACCGGGCGGGTGTCGCCACTTGCCATGCCTTGTCTGATGGGAAAAAGCGCTGGGATCTAAGATTACCCGGATCTTGCTGGGCATCCCCTCTGCACGCTCCCGGTAGAGTCTACTTCTTCACTAAGGAAGGAGTGACCGTGGTCTTGAAGGATGACGGAAGTACCGAAAAACTGTCGGAAAACAGCCTGAGTATCGAGGGTAAGATTTACGGGTTTGCCGCATCCATTGGTTCCTTTGTCTTGAGGACGGGATCGGAATTGATCTGTATTCGGGAGTCCGTTTCTCTCTGAAGAAATTGTTTGTGAAAAAAATCGAGAACAATGTTTTTTATTCTTGTTGAGATTGAATCTCAATAATATAAGGGTCAATTGTCACCATCCATCTCAATATCAATCATTATGAAACCTTTCCTAACCCTTTTTCCCGCTTTCCTTTTGATGCTCCAAGCCTGTACCGGCGCCGATGAGTCTTCGGATTATCTGAATAAGGAAGAACTGATTAAGAAAATGCAAGACGGCGGATTGGTGCTTTATTTCCGTCACGCCTCCACGGAAAAGGACTACGCTGACCAAGTCAGCGCGGACGTCAATGACGGGTCCACCCAACGGGTGCTGAGTGAGAAGGGTTGGCACGAGTCGGTAAGAATCGGTCGGGCGATCCGGTTTTATGAGATTCCCGTGGGGAAGGTCATCACCAGTGAATATTTTCGCGCTTGGCAAACCGCATGGTTAGCCTTCGGGGAATACGAGAAGAACTCCGACTTCAATTTCCTTCCCCATGAGGATTATACCGATGAGCAGATGGCGGTGATGAAGAAAAAGGTCACTCCCTATCTGTCCTCCAAGCCGAACGTCGATGGAAATCTGGTCATTGTGGCCCATGACGACCCCTTCGAGGCGGCAACGGGGATTTATCCTGAGCCAATGGGTATCTGTTACGTGTTGGAGCCTTTGGGCGAAGGGAAATTCAACATCCTTGGTTTCCTGACCCCGGCCGGTTGGTAAGCCGCTCAACATCATTGGAGTTGTCAGGTTTTTATCACTAAAGACTTTCTTCATGCGCTGAGTAACATTCGAAAAAGTCAAAATTTTCATTTCCGACATGTGTTTTAAGTTTCTGCTGATCGGCGAGTTCATTCGCGAAAATCTATTCGATCCCCCGACTCAGGAGGATTTGTGCCAAAAGTTCGAGGTTTCCGAATATGGATTGCGTAAGGGTTTTAAGAAAACCCATGGTATGAATTTGGGTGAATACCTCAGATGTCAGAGAATGAAGACGGCAGCCCGACTTTTGCTTTCGACGGAAAACTCCGTTTCAATTGTGGCGGAGTGCGTGGGCTTTCGCAATTCCAGCCGGTTTGCGGAGGCTTTTCGCAAGGAGTATGGCGTAAATCCCCTGCATTACCGCAAGGCTTGCAGACAGGGCTAGACCATCCCCCTTTTCATTTGTTTTCGAAAATCAGCGAGGAGGGTTTGGCCTTGAGAATTTTGCCGGTCGCCAGTTCGGCGGTGAGCAAAGAGAGCAAGGTCACGGTAAGAACCGATAACAGGGGCAAGGCAAGGTGGAAACTCCAAACTCGGTCAAATACTTGTTCGGCCAAGAGATAACTGGTGGCAAGGCTGAGGGAAACCCCAAGAGAGGCGGCGGAGAGGGCAAGCAATCCGAACTCGATTCGGATTTGGCATTTGAGATCGGAGAAGGACGCGCCCAGAATCTTAAGCAAGGCCAGTTCCCATTTTTGCCGACGAGCTTTTTCCAAGGCGAGTGAATAAAGAACGATCAAACCGGCGAGGACGGAAAGGGCGGCCATGACTTGGAGGATCCATGTCATTTGCGAGACGATTTCCAGAATCTTTCGACCGGTGCGTTCGACGTCGAGAATGGAAATGGTGGGAAACTTGCGCACCAGCAGGTCTTGTATGACCTCCTTTTCGTTCGGGTCGAGATCATTCAGGGTGCCGATGAAGGTTTTGGGGGCACTCTCCAGAACTCCGGGTTGCATTTGGACGAAGAAGTTGGGTTGAAAGGTGGTCCATTTGACTCTTCGCAAGTTGACCACTTCCGCCTCGATGGGTACGCCGCTGACTTCGATTTCCATGCGGTCGCCCAAGTCCACGCCAAGAGACTCGGCGTATTTGTGTTCCACGGAAATCTCCGCGGGCTCGCCACCGGACCGATCGAAAGTCATGCGTACCATCCGACCGCGAAGAATCTCTTCGCTTTCCAAGAGTCGCTCCCGGTAGGAGAGGTTGAATCCCCGGTTGCGCAAGCGGTTTCTTCTCTGATCACCTGGATTTTGGAAATCCCGGTCTTTCTCAACCAAGTCTTCGTAGTTGATCCCCTTTACGCTGAGAAGTCTGCCGCGAACCCAAGGAGTGCGGTTAAGCAGTGGTTTTCCACTCAGACGGAGCGTTTCCTCAAGGTCTTGGAGTTGGTTTTCCTGAATGTCGAAAAGAAAGAGCTTGGGTAATTTGCTTTCGTTTGCCTCGGATCCGAGTTCCTGCTC
>CEPJ01041564.1_pt1 | contig 11740 bp, 9 predicted proteins | sample 530561 | NCBI WGS metagenome assembly CEPJ01 (sample SAMEA2620404, study PRJEB7988) | marine metagenome | biome: marine biome (ENVO:00000447); feature: surface water layer (ENVO:00002042); material: "saline water (ENVO:00002010), including plankton (ENVO:xxxxxxxx)" | depth 5 m
TTTTCTGTTTTTATTTATCTCCAAAATCCAATTATTCCAGAGGTCGTTTAAAAAAACTTTTGATTGCTCTTTGTCTTCTAAAGACATTTCAGAATTAGTAAAGATCTCAGTTGCTGACTTGTAATCGCCTGCAACAAAAGTATTTACATTTATTTTATTATTGATTAAAAATTCTTTTAAATAAATCTGATATTTCTTGAATCCTTCCAAATAAACCATACCAAAAGGATTGAGTATTATTTCATCAGCATATGAAGCCAATAAATATTGCGACTGTGTAAAAAAATCTCCATAAGCAATAACTTTTTTTCCTTTCTCTTTAAGAAGATTAATTGATTTACCAACTTCATAAGCAGATACAGATGAAATGTTAAGATAAGAAACGTCAATAAAAATAATTTCAACATCATCATCTGTAGAAGCAATCTCAAAAGCCTTAACGACCTCATATATCGTTAAATTATTTTGAGGACTCAAATATGAGGAGTTTTGATCTGAAATATCATTTGTTTTAAGACTTAATATATGACCTTTAACGTTTACATTATCCTCTTTAAAAAAAGGAAATATAAATAGACCTATAAGAAAGATTGTTAAAAAAATGACAAAAAAGAAATTTATAATTATTCTTCTAATAAAATCTAATCTATCAACAATTTTGGTAAACATCGTAAAGATAATATCTGAACTTAGTAAAGTTTGAAATTATGAAATTAAAAAAAATATCAGTTTATGCATTTATTTTCATTCTAATTAGTTGCGCCAAACCTGATTTAGTAACGAGTGATAATAAAAGAATTTTTTTAGATGATTTATATGGTAAGTGGGTAGTAATCAACTATTGGGCAGATTGGTGCCCACCTTGTATAAAAGAAATACCAGAATTGAATAAGTTAAATGCTAAATATAGTGATGAATTAAATGTTTTCTTATTTAATTTTGATAGGTTAGAGGGTGAGGAATTAAAAAACCAACTAAGAAAGATAGATGCAAAAGTTCCGTCGTTGGTAACCGATCCTCAAAGTATATATAACTTTACAATTCCAGAATCTTTGCCCGTCACTTTTGTCATCAATAAAAAAGGGGAGTTAAGTAGTATTCTTCAAGGCCCACAAACTCTAGAGGAAATGGAAAAGGTCCTTAATCTTTAGTTAGGAAAAATTCAGGATTTAATTTTTCTCCTATAAAAATTACTTCAAAATGTAAATGAGGACCGGTTACTCTTCCAGTTGAGCCTATAAATCCAATTAATTCTCCTTTTTTAACTAGATCTCCTTCATTAACGACAATCTTTGCAAGATGCGAATAAGAAGTTTTAAAGTCAAATCCATGATCAATTAAAATATTGTTGCCTTTGTAGAAGAAATTTCTAGCTAAAATAACCAACCCAGATTCAGCGGCGTAAATTGGAGTTCCGCTTGCAGCAGCTATATCCAAACCTAAGTGAGGATTCCTTGGAATATTATTTATAAAACGCCTCACTCCATATTCACTTGAAACCACTCCTTCAGCAGGAAGGTGAAGAGGGAAACTTATATTTTCAGAATAAAATTTAGATTGGATTTTTTGTTTATAAATTTTAGACTCAGTTTTTATTCTTTCTAAATCTTTGTTAGAAATATTATTAAATTTTTTTTCTTTAATAATAATTTTTGATTCTCTAAAAATCCTATTATTAAGTTCAATCCCATCTTTGGCGTAAATCAAATCATCTGAAAAAAAAGAAATTGGTGTAATTATTTTTTTTACAGCTCCTTCGTAGCAAGAAATATTTTTTTTAAAAATATTTTTTTCTTTCTCGCTGAATTTAAAAGTTTCTTTAATAAAGCCTCCCTTTTCTATAACAGAATCAGGAAAATTGCATTGAGGAGAGAGTGAAATCTTGCTAGCGCAACTAAGAAGACTGAGAAACAGTATAAGTAAAATTTTAATCAATTTTAGTAATCTTTGATTCTATTTCTGCTTTGGCAACAACGGAGGAAATTACATCTCCAATTTTTAAGTTTTTTGAGTCTCTGACTATTTTTTGTGATGATTTAATTTTTGTAATCGAATATCCTCGAGCTAATATTTCTAAAGGACTGAGAGCTTCAAGCTCCTTCACTATTCCTTTAAAGGTTTCATTCTTAATATTCACCATATTTTTAGTCAGTACTTTTAGATTTTTGTCTAGGGCAGCAACTTGATTATTTGCTGTATTAATATAATTTTTAGGATTTAGTTTTTTAATCGTAAGAACATTTCGTTCGATGAGATATTTTTTTTCATTTATAAATGAGTCCAATAAATATTTAAGTTTATTGGTTAATTCGTCTGTTTTTAATAAATCTTCTTTTAATTTGGTTTGCGGATTTATTAAACTTTTTGAAGTCATATCTAAGGAGTTACTTAACATTAAGAGTTTTGAGCCTATTTCTTTTTTTAACTGACTTTTATAAAAAGTTATTGAATCTATTATGCTAACGTAGAATTCACTGATAATTTCTGCTGCAGATGAGGGAGTAGGCGCTCTTAAGTCGCTGACAAAATCACAAATTGTAAAATCTGTCTCGTGACCAACTGCACTGATCACAGGAATTTCGAATTCGAAGATCCTTCTAGCAAGTTTTTCAGAGTTGAAGCTCCATAGGTCTTCCAAAGAACCTCCGCCTCTTGCAATTATAATTGCATCTATATTTTCTTTTATATGTAATTTAAGAATTTTGTCAAATGAATCAATTAGACTTATCTCTGATTTTTCTCCTTGAACTAAACTTGGGATTAAGAATACATTTATCAAGGGAGCTCTTCTTGAAAGGACATTTTTGATATCCTGAATAACAGCTCCATTTGAAGAAGTTATTACAGCTACATTTTTAACTATTTTTGGGATTATTTTTTTATGTTCCGCATCAAAAATACCTTCTTTAGTTAATCTTTTTTTTAAATCTTCAAAATTCTTTAGTAAAACTCCTTCACCAGCATATTCAATTTGATCTACTTGAAATTGATAAGTTCCTCTAGCAACGTACATGGACACGCTTCCTTTAAGAATTAGGTTGTCTCCATCCATAGGTCTTCTATTAATCGAGCTATTTCTAAATTTAAACATTACGCATTGAATTTCAGAATTTTCATCTTTAATCTTGAAATACCAATGGCCAGAATCATATGATCTAAAATTTGACATTTCTCCCGTTACCCAAACAGAAGAAAAATCTTTTTCTAATAATTTTTTTGCAGAAGTATTAAGTTCCGTCACAGAGATAATATTTGTATTTTTCTTTTGAACAAACTCTGACATTAATGCAGTATAGCGAATCTATCTAAAAATATGACTACGAATAAATTAAATATTATTCCCATTATCTTAACTTGCATTGGAGGTTGTCTAATTGGTTTAGCTCCAATCTTTGTTAGGTTCAGTGAAATAGGACCTTCCTTCACAGGTTTTTATAGATTTCTGTTTGCAACAATATTAATTTTTATTTATGGATTTTTTGCAAACAAAATAAAAGTTTTGTCTTTGAAAGAGCTTTTGATCGTAAGTATCCCCGGCCTATGTTTTGGGACAGATATTGCGTTATGGCACTCATCGATAGTTTTTACTTCAATTGCTCATGCAACATTATTTGTCAATACGGCTCCTTTATATGTTTGCATGCTTGGATTTTTAATATTTAAGGATAAATTAAATAACCTTTTTTTGATTTCTTTGTTCGTTAGTTTATTAGGTGTTTATGTTTTAGTTAGTAACAACCCAAGTTTTAGCGGATCATATTTTTCTTTTGGCGATTTATTAGCTTTATTAGCGGCATTTTTTTATGCTGGTTATTTGTTATCTGTAAGTAAGCTTTCAAATAGATTCAATACATTTAATTTAATTTTTTATTCTTCACTTTTTGCGTGTATTCCATTCGGAATAGCATCACTTTATGAACTTGATAATCCGATTCCTTATTCAGCATTTGGTTGGTTGAATTTCTTAGGGCAAGCTATTTTTGTCCAGATTTTGGGACAAGGATTAGTTATTTATGGTTTATCAAAAATTAGACCGCAACTTTCTTCATTACTACTATTATTTCAACCTATTACAGCAACTATTTTAGGAGCTTATTTTTTTTCAGAGATACTATTATTTGGACAACTCATAGGTGTTATTATTCTTTTAATTGGTATTTATTTTGCCGGTTTGAGTGAGAGACTGAGAGAAATTAATGAAAAGTGATTCAATAAGAATAGCAAATTGCAGTGGATTCTATGGAGATAAATTATCTGTTGCTAGAGATATGATCGAAGGGGGACCTATTGATGTTTTAACCGGTGATTATTTAGCAGAATTAACGATGACTATTCTTTATAACCAAAAGCTAAAAAGAGGAGAACAACATGGTTATGTAGGTACTTTTTTAAAACAATTTAGAGATGTAGCAAAATTAGCTCAAGAAAAAAATATAAAAATTGTCACAAATGCCGGAGGTTTAAACCCTTCATCTATGGCTAACTCGGTTAAAGAAATTATTGACGAATTGAATTTAGATTTGAAAGTAGCTCACATTGAGGGCGATGATTTAATGCCTAGAATTGACGAACTATATCAAGGGGGCGAAAAGTTAACGAATATAGATAAATCGTTAGATTTGCAAAATTATAAAAAAAAACCAATTACCGCCAATGCTTATCTGGGAGCATGGGGAATAAAAGAAGCTTTAGACAATGGAGCTGATGTAGTTATCTGTCCAAGAGTTACGGATGCTGCAGTGGTCATAGGTCCAGCAGCATGGAAATATAATTGGTCACGCGATCAATATGATGAACTAGCCGGAGCTCTTGCTGCTGGGCACATAATTGAATGTGGAGCTCAAGCTACTGGAGGCAACTATTCTTTTTTTCAAGAGGTTCCGACCTTTGATAACATAGGATATCCAATTGCAGAGATATATGAAGATGGTAGTTTTGTGATCACAAAACATGAAAATACTGGCGGATTAGTTTCAGTAGGTACAGTCACTGCTCAATTACTTTACGAGATAGGTTCACCGGCTTATTTAAACCCAGACGTAATTAGTCATTTTGACACTTTAGAAATAACTCAAGAATCAACAGATAGAGTTTTAGTTACCAATAATCGAGGAAGTAGTCCTACCAAAACTCATAAAGTCTGCATTAACTTAGTAGGAGGATTTAGAAATGGGATTGAATTGCTTCTCACAGGTTTAGATATCGAAGAGAAATCTAAATTAATAGTTGATCAAATATTCAAATCTGTTGGCGGCCAAGATCAATTTGATAAAGTTGATATCCAATTACATAGAACTGATAAAGAAAATCCAATTTCAAATGAGGAAGCTCAAGCTTTTTTAAGAATAGATGTGATGTCTTCAAATCCAGATCTTGTTGGAAGGCTATTTAATGCAAAAATTGTTGAATTAGCATTAGCAAATTTTCCTGGATGGACTGGACGAAGTGGGGTCGTCCCTAATGGAGCTTACATTGAATATTGGCCTGCGTTGGTAGATAGTAAATTCATAAAAGAACACATACACGTTGATGGAAAGATTATAGATGTCACCCCAACCAGTCAGCTAGATCTTGAAGAAAAATATTATCAAAAAATTCCTTATGAAAATCCAAAAATTAGTATCGATAATTTAAAGGAAGATTATTTCGGAAAGATTTTTGGAACTAGATCTGGCGATAAAGGAGGCTGTGCAAATTTAGGAGTATGGGCTAAATCACAAGAAGCATATTCTTTTTTATATGATTTCTTGACTGTTAAAAAGCTTAAAGAACTCTTACCAGATTTGGAAAAATTTGAGATAGATAGATTTGAATTACCTAATATTTATTCTTTAAATTTTTATGTTCACGGAATACTTCAAGACGGTGTATCTTCATCAACTAGAATGGATGGACAAGCAAAATCTTTAGGAGAATATTTAAGAGCAAAAAAGATAAACTTTCCCGAACAATTATTAAAATAAACATGAGTCAAGAAAAGCTATCTCTGAAGGGTTTGAATTTTCAAGCAACTAAAATTGAAGAGAATAAAAATATATTAACAATTACTTTAAACCGTCCTGAGAAGAAGAATGCTCTGAACAATGTAATGGTGAATGAAATTTGTTATGCGTTAGCATATGCAAAACAAGAAAGATCAGTAAGAGTAATTATTATTGCAGCAGAGGGAGATATTTTTTGTGCAGGTGCGGACTTAAGAAGAGAGGAGTCTGAATCAAACGTTCCTAAAATAGAAGGAGCTGACGATATAAGTTTAATGTTAAGACATTTGTATAAGCCTGTAATTTGTAAAATTCAGGGTTCTGTCTTAGCAGGAGCGTTATTAATGGTAACTAACTCAACTCATGCTATCGCAATCAAAGAAGCAAAGTTTTCGGCACCAGAGATCCTAAGAGGACTTTGGCCTCATATGGTGATGGCTGGACTCTTCAGAGTAATGCCGAAGAGAGCTGGCTTGGATTTTATAATGAGAGGGCAGTCAATCGATGCTTCTAAAGCCAAAGAATGGGGTTTGATAAATGATTTTGTTGAAAAAGAACAATTAGATGAGCATGTAAAAAATCTTTCGGAAGAATTATCTAATTTAGCTCCTGGCACAATGCAATTTGGTTTAGAAGCATACGAGAAACAAGATGCAATGGCTTTTGACGAAGCGTTACCATTTTTGCAAAAACAGATAGCTAAAACTTTTGAAGGGCCAGATGCCAAAGAAGGAATAGCTGCATTTTTAGAAAAAAGAAAACCCGATTGGGATAAATAAAAAATATGAAAGTTTTAGCATTGGGAGGCAGTGGGGGAATGGGTAGATTTTCTTCCTTTGCCATTTCTAATTATCCAAATATTACAAAAGTTACAATCGCCGATTTAAATGAGGACAACGCTAAAGAATTTTCGAATTTTTTTGATGATAGGTTTACTGGAATTGGACTAGATGTAACTGATAAAGAACACCTTGAGAAAGTCATGTCTGGCCATGACATTGTTTTGAATACAACCGGGCCATTTTTTAAATTTGGCTTACCTATCCTAAAGTCAGCAATAAAATGTAAATGTCATTACTTTGATATTTGCGATGATTGGGAACCAACAGAGGAGATGCTTAAATTAAACGATGAAGCTTTAAAAAATGAAATTACTGCTATTGTCGGCTTAGGCGCAAGTCCGGGAATCAGTAATCTGCTGGGTCTAAAAGCCATGAATGAGCTTGATAAAACTGAATCGATAATTACTGGTTGGGATGTGAGTAGTGCAAAACCTGAAGATGAATCTTCTCAAAAGGGAACCAACGCAGCAATGGAACATGGTTTACAACAAATATCTGGTGAAATTAAAGTTTACAAAGATAAAAAATATAAACTAACCAAACCATTGGAGAAAATTAAAATTCATTACCCTGGTCGCGGAAATCATAATGTTTTTATTTTTGGTCATCCAGAGGCAATTACTTTTCCTCATCATTTTAATGATTTAAAAGAATCAGTTAATGCTTGTCACGGGAGTAATCAGAGTAATATTTATATTATTAAAATCTTAAGATGGCTGGTTGATAAAAAATTAATCAGTTTTAAACAAGGAGCTTCTTTGTTGGAATGGTTGGAAAGAAAAATTGGTACTCCAAATATTGAAAAGCAGATTAAGGGATTACCGTCAATTTATGGTCTAGCTAGAGGACTTAAAGACAATAAAAAAGCATCAGTTGCTGTTACCTTGTCAGAAGAAGATCTTTCAAACTCATGGGGGATGGGAGCAATTACCGGATTTCCTCTCGCTTTTGGATTAAAACTTTTATTGGAAAGCAAGATTAACAAAAAAGGCGTATTCGCGCCGGAAGGTGGAGCTATAAACCCAGATGATTTTTTCTCTTTACTAACAGATCATCCACTTTCAGTATCTAGATCTTGGGAGACTTAATCAAGAACAACTAAAGTTTGTCCATTTTCAACTTGATCATTTTCTTTAATTAATACTTCTTTAATTTTTCCATTATCTGGCGCCAAAACCTTATGTTCCATTTTCATTGCTTCTAGTATTACTAAAGTATCGCCTTTTTTAATATTTGATCCTTTTTTAATCTTAATTTCTACAACTTTTCCTGGCATGGGCGCAGTTAGCCCGCCTTTAATTGCTTCTTCTTGAGAAATATTAAATTTCGGTAAGATTTTAAATAATAAATTCCCTTTGTGTGTTTGAACGAGAAGTAAATTATTATCCACGGTAATTTTAGATCGATATCTAACATCAGATATTTCCACATCAATAAAATCTTCATACCAATCAAACATTCTAATAATTTCGCTTTCCGCACTAACAAAATTTCCATCTTTTAATGACTTGTATTTCACTCTATATTCTTGATCTTCAAGCGATAATTTGACTTCTTGGTAGGGGAGTCTGGCATTATTCCAACCAGATTGAATATTTTGTAAAACATTCGCCTCACTTCTATTTTTGCCTTGTATCCACATAGCACCAACTTTTGCGAAATTAAAAATTTCTTCTTCTGTTAAATCTATTTCTGAATTTAAATTAACCCTCTCAACAAAATCAGTAGTTGTATCTCCTTCCAAGTACTCTTTTGATCTCAAAATAGAGACTAAATAATCTCTATTTGTTTTCATTCCACCAAAGTGACTATTTTCTAATGCAAGAGCTAGTTTGTTAGCTGCTTCCACTCTAGTTTCTCCAAAAGAAATCACTTTAGCCAACATAGGATCAAAATTAGCAGTTATACTTGAACCACCTTCAATTCCAACATCCCAACGAACTAATGGATCATCACTTGGCTCAAAAGCTATCATTTTACCTGTCACTGGAAGGAAATCATTACCAGGATCCTCGGCATAAAGCCTTACTTCAATTGATGAGCCATAAAAATCTATATCTATTTGTTCGTAACCTAATTCTTCTCCAGATGCTATTCTTAATTGTTCTTTAACCAAATCTATTCCAGTCACCTCTTCGGTTACAGGATGTTCAACTTGTAGTCTTGTATTTACTTCTAAAAACCAAAATTCTTTAGTTTTTTCATCAACTAAAAACTCTACCGTGCCGGCTGATTCGTATTTGAGTTTCGAAGCTAGCTTTATTGCTGCTTCTCCCATTTTTTCACGCATTTCGTCATCAACCATCGGGGAAGGAGATTCTTCTATAATTTTTTGATGACGTCTTTGTATAGAACATTCTCTTTCACCAAGATGAACAATATTTCCAAATGAATCTCCTAATATTTGTATTTCTATGTGTCTCGATCTTTTAATATATCTTTCTAGAAATACTCTTTTATCACCAAAACCACCTTCAGCTTCTCTTTCTGCAGCTTTGATAGACTCTTTTAAGTCCCTGGCTTTTTCGACGATGCGCATTCCTTTCCCACCACCTCCGGCAGCAGCTTTCACAAGTATTGGATAGCCAATGGAATTAGCTTTTTTTGGATCTGAAGTCATTGGTAAAGTAGGAACGTTGGCTTTTATTGCAATTTCTTTTGCAGTTAATTTATCTCCCATTTTTTTTATGGCATTTGAAGAAGGACCAACCCATTTAATATTTAGTTTTTTAACTTGATTAGCGAAAGCTGCATTTTCAGATAAAAAACCGTAGCCAGGGTGAATTGCGTCTGAATTTGATTTAAGAGCTATATCTAAGATTTCTTTTGAATTCAAATAAGAATCAGAAAGTTTAAAGGCTTGATCAGCTTCTCTAACATATGGTGTGTCTTTATCAGCCTCTGTATAGATTGCAACACAACTTATGCCCATATCATGTGCACTTGAAATAATCCTACTAGCGATTTCTCCTCTGTTGGCAATAAGAAGTCTTTTGATGGTCATAATCTAAATACTCCAAAACCTTCTGAGCCTTTTATTTCTTTATTATTTACTATCGAAAGACACATTCCTAAAATATTTCTGGTGTCTCTTGGATCGATTATCCCATCGTCACTCAAAACACTTGTCGCTTTTAGGGCAACGGATGCCTTATCATGTCCAATCTGCTGATTTTTTACAATCTCAGCATCAGCTTTCTCGTCAAATTTAATTCCTTTCCTCGCTGCTTGTCCTCTTCTAACTATAGACATTACTCCTGCAATTACTTCTCCGCCCATGACAGCAATTTTTGCAGTGGGCCATAAAAAAGTAAAAGAATTACCAAATTCTCTTCCTGACATTGCATAGGTGCCGGCTCCATAGGAATTTCCAATAATGACAGTTAAATGCGGTACATTCGAATTTGAAACAGCATTAAGCATTTGGGCTCCTTTTTTAATTGATCCATCTTGTTCATAGTCTTTTCCAACCATGAATCCTGTTATGTTTTGCAAAAATACAAGTGGTATATTTCTTTTATTACACAACTGAATAAAGTGCGCTGCTTTTTGAGAAGCATCTGGAAATAACATTCCATTATTTCCTAAAATTCCAACTGGATATCCATGAATTGAAATAAATCCGCAAATCAATGTTGGGCCAAAAAGGGGTTTAAACTCTTCAAATTGTGAGCCGTCAGCTATTCGACCTATTATTTCTCTTATATCAAATGGAGTTTTTAAACTAGGCTCCACTATTCCAAGCAAATCTTCTTGATCATAAAGCGGAGGTTTTATAGAAAATCTCGGCTCATTACCTTCTTTAACCCAATTTAAATGAGACATTACTTCTCTTGCAATTCGAATCCCATCCAAATCATCATCAGCTAAATATTCAGCTAGTCCAGATTTTTCAGCGTGCATTTTCGCTCCACCAATTTCTTCTCGGCTTGATATTTCACCGGTGGCCATTTGGACTAAGGGCGGTCCAGCTAAAGCAACATCTGCTTGATCCTTTACAAAAATATTATAATCTGACATTCCTGGTTGATAAGCACCTCCAGCCGTAGCAGTTCCAAACGTTACCGTTACTGTAGGTATATTTAGTTTAGAGAGCTCAGTTATTTCATAAAATTGTCTTCCAGATTCAGCGAAGTGTCCCATTGCTCCTGCAGACATTGCTCCTCTTGGTCTTAAATCTCCTCCAGCAGATTCAACAAACTGGATAAATGGGATTCTGCAGTCTCTAGCAATAGCCATAGACCTCATCCATTTCTTTACAGAGTAATAATGCATTGCTCCTGCTAAAACAGTTGGATCATTTGCAAAAATGATACATTCAACTCCACAACAAACTCCAATACCAGCTATTGCTCCACCGCCAACCGGATAATCAGATTTGTATCCTGCAAGACCACTTATTTCTAAAAAAGGACTATCAGGATCTAAAAAATTAAAGACTCTTTCTCTGACTGGAAGTTTGCCTCTGGCAGCTAATCTTTTCTGATGATCTGGTCCTCCTCCAGCTTCAGCCTCATCTAAAAGATCATCAATTTCTTCCAACATTCCGAGCATAGACTCTTTATTTTTTTTGAACTCTTCGGATGTAGTTTGTAATTTAGATTTGTATATCTGAGATTCTAATTTATGCATTCTTCTCCTAAAACGGATAAAAAATATGCCTGATTTTTATAGATATGTCCATTTTGATTTTATCTTGTATATGTATAATGCCTTCAATAATTAGGGCGATTAACTCAATTGGTAGAGTGCCACCTTTACACGGTGGAAGTTACAGGTTCAAGTCCTGTATCGCCCACCATAATTCCTAAATAGTTTTCCTAAAAGTCATTAAATATTTACAATCTCATGATTCAAACTTTTAATTTTAAGAAAGAAATAATTTAAATTTTCTTCTTCCATCTATGTATAATCTCA
>CEPJ01045274.1_pt1 | contig 11715 bp, 8 predicted proteins | sample 530561 | NCBI WGS metagenome assembly CEPJ01 (sample SAMEA2620404, study PRJEB7988) | marine metagenome | biome: marine biome (ENVO:00000447); feature: surface water layer (ENVO:00002042); material: "saline water (ENVO:00002010), including plankton (ENVO:xxxxxxxx)" | depth 5 m
CTGACCTTCACCGCCGTATTCCATCATCGGTGCTTGGAACAGGTCAGCGCACGTTCGGTTCACGAGCGGCAACGTCAGGGTTGATTCGGCCCAGTTGATGGTGTAGCCTCCGGATGCTGCAGGAGAGGGAACGTAATCGCGGCCGGTTTGGGACATCGTTATGACGATGGATTGACCCGCTTCCAGATGAATGTCCATGGCCATGAATTCCATTTTGCCCAAAACGGTTTGGAAACCGAGCAGGGCCTCCTGACCGTCTCGACCGCCCGCATGGAACCGGAAGTCCATGACGGCGTGGCCCAGTCGGAGGCCGTCGCCGTCGGTCATCTCAAGGTATCCGTGAGCGCCGTTGCTGGTGTGCGGGGTCACGGCGATGTGGAAGGTGGGCATACCGGCGATGAAAACGTCGTTTTCAAAGGGACCGTAGGTCATCGTGATGGTTTCGGTGGTCGTGATCATCGAGGCACCGGAAGGGTTGAGGTCAGCGGCGCTGATCTCTCGATACTCCGTGTCCGGGGCGGGGTAGGTCGTTTCAAACCTCCAGCCGCCTCGGTTGTCTTGCATCTCAACCCCCAGCGTGGGTGCCCGACCTTCGCCTTTGAGGTACCAGTCAAACCAGTACAGCATTTCATCGGCCCAGTCCCAACGAAGGGTGTAGGGGTAGGCTTCGGCACCCTCTCCGCTGGGAAGTGAACTGTGTCCCGATTTTCGGTCGGGATAGTCGTGGGCCCACTGGCCTGCGAGGGTCTTGATTTCAATGCCGGCATCCTCCACGATTTGGTGGGTTGGGAACGACATGTGCGGGTCGACGTTCCAGTCCTGCATGCCCTGGATGATGTAAACGGAGCCGTTGTAGTTCTGGACCACTCGGTCGAGGAACGAACGTTCGGTCCAGTAGTCGTTTCCTGCGTACGTGACCATCCCGCCGGTCATGTACGCTGCGGGTCCGTTGACGTAGCCCTCAAGGTAGCCCTCGCACAAGGTGTGGGCGTCTTCGCTGTCGCCGTCGATGCCGAACGAGCCGTAGACGCCGTTGTGCATAACCGCACCTCGGGCTTCCATGCTTCCGTTGCGCCACATCAATTCGTGAACGCCGATGAGCCCCGACATGGGCACGATGGTGGCGAGGTGCGGATTTCCGAACGTAGCGGCCTGCCACGGGGTGGAGCCGTCGTACGATTTACCGATCATTCCGACCTTGCCGTTGGACCAAGGTTGCGTCCCCAGCCAGGTCACAGCAGCGTCGATGCCGCGTTGTTCATCCGTTCCCATCAGGTCCATGCAGTGGTTTGATTCGCCCGTGCCAAACACCGAAACCTGGGCAACACCAAAGCCGTGCGGCACGTAGTTTTCGATCAGCATTTTCCCCAGCCGGTCGGCGGGTGTGAGCGCGTCGACATCGCCGTCGTTGTAGTAGGGGCCAACCTCGGCGATGACGGGAACCTGACAGCTTTCGTCGACGGTTTCACTCTCCCAGTCGCAGCCCTCGATGACGGGAAGCCAGAGACCCAAGTGAACTTCTGCACTTCCCGTGAGGCCCGCACCACCGTCAGCAGCCGTGATGGTCGGGACGGGTACGTAGACCGAACGAACGACGTCGATGCCGTGGGAACCGTTGACGCTGACTCGAGCGTAAATGTCCAGGTCGTTGTATTCCAGGTCGGCACGGGCCCAGGGTTCGGGGTAGACGTCCTCACTTTCCTGAGGCGCGACCTCGGCGGCGTCCTCGCCAAAACAACCCGCAAGCATGCTGGTCGAAAAGAGCAGCACGACCAAAAGGGGTCTGAGGTCCATGTAAACACCGGAGGCGCAGGGTGTATTGAATCAATCGGCCCGTGAAGCCTCACGCTGAGGTGCCGTCGTCCGAGTCGTCGCCTTCTTGGGCGGCCATCTCGGCCCGGACCTCGTCCATGTTGAGGTCCTTGAGTTTCTCAACGAGGTCCCGTAGAGCGTCTTCAGGGAGAGCACCCGGCTGCATGAACACACCGATGCCTTCCTTGAACGCGATGGTGGTTGGTATGGAGCGGATACCAAACATGCCGGCGAGACCTTGCTGTTCTTCGGTGTTGATCTTTCCAAACACGACGTCCGGGAACGCTTCCGAGACACGCTCGTAGACGGGCCCGTATGCCTTGCACGGTCCGCACCACTCAGCCCAGAAGTCCAAGATGACCAGTTCGTTGTTTTCGATCGTCTCGGCGAAGTTGGGCTCGCTCATGTCCAATGTGGCCATGTTGTATCCTGCGCACTGGGGCCTTTTGAAGGCATGTGAAGCCCGTGGGGCAGAGGAACGGGCTTATCAGCCGTCAGAGGTTGCGTTGACCATGAGCCGCCGCTTGACCCTTGCCGTCCTCATCGTTGCTCTGTTCTTTGGACAGAGCATGGGCACCGTTCTGCCCGAAGATTCGCATCCCTCAAACCACGTCAGCGCCCGAGACGGCGACGTGCGAATCTCCGAAATCTTGGTCTCTGCATCCTCGGCTGACTACAACGGAACCGATTGGAACAACGACGGTGATATCGGTTCGTCCTCCGACCAGTTCATTGAACTCTGGAACGCTGGACCTTTTCCAGTGGACGTTTCGGACTGGTTGCTTGACGACATCACGGACGGGGGTTCAGCACCCTGTCGATTGGCTTGGAACACCACGATCGAGCCCAACGACTACATCGTCATCTTCCGTGAGAGCTCCCGCATTGAACTCGATTATTGGGACGGCGACACCGCCACCATCTCCGACAGCATGGGCAACATCGTGGACACCCTTTCCTTCCCCGAGGAGGACTCCTGGTGGGACACATCCTACGTCAAAGCCAGCAACGGTACGATCTCAAAATCGTCGCCTCCCACACCGGGCTGGTACGGCTCTGCATCCTACCCCACGGCCCAAAACATGGTTCGCTGCTACGGTCTCAACGACAACGTCCACACGGGAGCCTACGTCCTCCAGGGTCGTGTCGTACCCATGACGGGGGAAGCCGACGTCATCAACGACGGCCATGTTTTGGTCAAGGACGGAATGATTGAGGCCGTTTGGGGAGGCGAGGTCCCGTCGGATGTCCAACTGACCAACGTGCCCGTCCTCGAGACCAACGGCACCATCTATCCGGGGATGCTTGACCTGCACAACCACCTGCACTACAACCAGGCACCGCTGTGGGAAATGACCCCTCACCTTTCCGAAAACAATCGAAACCAGTGGGGAGGGTACAACAACAGGTACGAGTGGAAAAACCACCCCGATTACAGCCCACAGGTCACGAAACCAAAGATGCTGGTGCACTCAGGACCGTACTGGAACATGGAATCGGAGGCCATGAAGTACATCGAGATGAAGTCCCTCGTCGGCGGCGCCACCGCCGCCCAAGGAGGCCCGAGCAACCCGGATGACAGCTACGCTACCATCCTCTCCAGAAACATCGAGGATTACAACTTCGGAAGAGACGAAATTCACACCAAGGTCACCGAATTGACGTCCGACTACGTGGGCAACCACATCAAGACTGGAAACGCCAGCGGCGAATTGGACGCGTGGTTCATTCACATCGCAGAGGGCGTGGATGAACGCAGCCGTGCAGAATTCGACATCCTCGTGCAAAACAACCTGCTTGTCGGCGAACTGGTGCTGATTCACGGTGTTGCGCTGGGTGAGTACGAGTTCCGCCAAATGGCCAACGTGGGCGCTACGCTCGTTTGGTCCCCGCTCTCCAACCTGCTCTTGTACGGTCAAACCGCCGACATCGCAGCCGCCAAAGCCGCCGGCGTTCACATCACACTGGCTCCCGACTGGGCGCCCTCTGGGTCCAAATCACCGCTGCACGAACTGAAGGTGGCCGACCTGTGGGACGACGAGATGCTCGGCGACATCTTCACCGATTACGAGATGGTGAAAATGGTGACCTCCGGAGCGGCTTCAGCGACCAATTGGGACAGAGAAGTCGGGACCATCGAAGCAGGAAAAGTGGCCGACTTGGTGGTGGTGGACAACATCCACGCCAACCCCTACCGAAACCTCATCGAAGCGGTTGACCCGGATGTCCGGCTGACCGTCGTTGGTGGCTTGGCGGTCTACGGCGACCAGGACATCATGACGGGACTGAAGGGCACCGATACCGAGCCTGCCGGTAAGTTCGGGAAAGCCGTCGACGTCACCTTCCTCGCTGCACCTGACGGCGCACAAACCTGGTCCAGCATTGTGGAGAACCTCACGATGGCCATGCGATTTGACACCGAAGAAATGACCGCCGCCTTCGGCGACGCCAACGACTTTGACAGCGTCACCCGCAACATGGTCAACGTTGGGCTGGACCCCTGGTACACCTACGGCGATGAACGTTATTTCAGGGTCATCAACGGGTCAGGTTCCGCCAACGCACAAATCGACATGTCGCTTCTGTACGACCGCTACTACGATCGAGCCGAATCGCTGCCGGAAATCACGAACTTTGAGGTGGTTGAAGCACCGGAACCCGAACCGTGTGACGACGGAAGTCAACCCCCTTGTGCGGTCGCTGACAACACGAACACCGGGAACGATGGAACAGCAGGCGCAAGCGGCGATGCCAACACGACCGCCCCCGACACCAACAGCGACGTGGGTATTGACGAGACCGGTGTGGCTCCCATCGACGTCTCACAATCCGAAGAGGACGACGTCGCGGACGGGGCCCTGCTTTTGTTCTTCGGCATCATTGCGGTTCTTCTTGGTGCTCTCTACCTCGTCTCCAGGGGTGGAGAAGATGCGCTTGCTGCAGAGGTTCAAATCGAAAAGATGTGGGACGAGCAGGAAGCCGCAGCAGGTTCGTCAGAGGGCGCGTTCGTACCCTCGCTGCCACCGCTTGAGCCGCCCAAGAACAAAACGGAATGATCAGGCCAAGTCCCATTCCGGACCGGTCGCAGTGTCGGTAACGACCACGCCAAGCTCGGTGAGCTGGTTGCGAATGCTGTCAGCGAGGGGCCAATCCTTGTTGAGACGAGCGTCGGCGCGTTGAACCAGGAGCGCTTCGACCTGATCGGCGATTTCCACCTTGCGAGGGTCTTCTTCAGGTTCAGCAAGCGCCAGGTCCTGAGGTGGAAGCACGCCCAAAACGCGACCCGCGGTTTCCTCGAGCAAATCGACGGCGTAGTGCGCGAATGCGTTGCTGTCGGCAGCATCGAGATCCGTGCTCAAACCTTTCCCGATTTCCCGAACCATGCCCAGGACCTTGGCAACGGCTTCCCTTGAGTTGAAATCGTCGTCCATCGCCTGAGCGAACCCCTCACCCATCTTCTCGAGAAGGCCGAGCGTCCGTGCGAGGGGATGCGATGAGGTGAGATCGGGTTGTGGAAGACCGACCGGGGAATCGTCTGCACGGGCCTTAAGTGCCTTGACGTAGCATTCCAACAGTCGGTTGTAGTTCCGCTCGGCGTCGTTCAGCAACGTTTCGTTCATGTCGATGGGTGAGCGGTAGTGAGCGTTGATGAGCGCAAAGCGGAGCACCATGGCGTCAACTTTGGTCAAGATGTCCCGGATGGTCCAAAAGTTCCCCAGGGATTTGCTCATCTTTTCACCGTCGATGTTCACGAAGCCGTTGTGCATCCAGTGGTGAACCACGGGAGAGTGTCCGGTGTGACATTCACCCTGGCAAATTTCCGCCTCGTGGTGGGGGAAGCGAAGGTCATGTCCTCCGCCATGGATGTCAAACTCCTTCCCGAAGTGGTCCAGCGACATCGCTGTGCATTCGATGTGCCAGCCCGGGCGCCCCGGTCCCCAAGGGGAATCCCACGTTGGCTCGTCGGGTTTGGCCGCCTTCCACAGGGCGAAGTCCTTGTGGTCCCGTTTACCTGAACCCGTGGCCTCAACCCGTCCACCAGCCCCCGACCGGACGGCATCGATGGATTGTCCCGTCAGTTGACCGTATTTCTCAGGTGCGGATTCCACATCAAAATACACCCCGTCGTCGGCGACGTAGGCATGACCTTTGTCGATCAGATCTTGCGTGATGCGAACCATGTCCTCAACGTATTCCGTACAGCGAGGATAGTCGTCGGCACGGAGGATGTTCAGGGCGTCCATGTCCTCGTAGTAGGTTTGGATGTTCTGCTCCACGAGGGCCTTCCAGTCGCCGTCAAGTTCATTCGCCCGCTGGATGATCTTATCGTCGATGTCCGTGAAATTCTGAACGTAGTGCACGTCGTAGCCGCTGGACTCAAGCCATCGGTGAATGAGGTCAAACGCCAGGTAGCAGCGTGCATGACCGAGATGGCAGCGGTCGTAGACGGTCACACCGCACACGTACATCGAGACTTTTCCGGGCTCGAGCGTGGTGAAGTCCACCTTTTCTCGACGTCGGGTGTCGTGCAGGCGAATCGGCATGTGGCTCAGTCCGGGCTGTGGCGGGTTGCACTTGAAGGTTCATACGAGACCGTACCTTGAGCGGCGGTATGGGCAATCTCACACCCCGACGAATTTTCGTCACGGGGGTGAACGGGCACATCGGGAACCACATCGTTCGAGACCTGCTCGAGCACGGGTACGCCGTTCGCGGGTCGGTACGCGATCTCGACGACCCTTCCAAAACCGACCACGTGCAGGCACATGCTGCCGACTTGGGTGCTGAAGACCGCCTCGAACTGGTTGAGGGCGACGTTCTGGAAGCGGACGGATGGACCGAGAGGTTGGAAGGGTGCGACGGTCTGTTTCACACCGCCACCATCTACTCGACTCGGGGTCCGGCCAGAGAGATCATTGACACGGCAACCGTGGGCACCGCTCACCTCCTGAAAGCCGCTGCCAGCGTCGGAATCAAGCGCGTTGTCTACACCTCGAGCACGGCCGCAATCGGAAACAAGCCCAAGGGGGTTGTCAAAGACGAAGCGGTGTGGAACGAGGACGCATCGCTTCCGTACACCACGGCGAAAACCCGGTCGGAGCGCCTGGCGTGGGAACTGGCGGAAGAGCACGATCTTGACCTTCGGGTCATCAACCCGACGGCGGTGCTCGGCGGCGGCTTTGTTCGACCCACGCCCAGCGTCGATTTCTTCGGCGATGCCATCGCAGGAAACTATCCCCTCGCCCCAAAATTCCCGATGTCGGTCGTGCACGTTCGCGACGTTGCTCGGGCTCATCGTCGTGCGTTTGAGGTGGATGAAGCCAGCGGCCGTTTCATCTTAGCCCCGCACGCCAACATCACGTTGGCCACCATTTGCAGACGAATACGAACACTGAACCCGACCACAAAATCGCCGAAATACAGCCTTCCCAACGTTCTCCTGTCCGTCGCCGTTCTGCAGGATTGGTTGGGCGGAAAGTTTGGCCGCCAGCGCTACCTTACTCGAGCCGTCGCAAGAAACCTGATGAGCGGCGACACGAACTACTCAAGTGCCAAAGCGGAGAAGGTGCTCGGCATGGACTGGGAGGACTTTGACACATGCATCCAAGATACGGTCGACGCCTTCCTTTGACCGACGCTCAGGGGCGCATTGTGTGCCTTTTGGCGTGGTCCGTCCCATCCGCATCGATTCTGATCGCCACGGTGTTGAACCTGTTTGACGAACCCCGAGCGATCCCCTTCTTTGTGTCCGAAGTGGATGAAAAAGGGCTCCAAGACGTTGTGTTCACGGCAGGCCTCAGTGCTGCAGGACTCGTGCAACTGGTTTACGCGTGGCACCTCTACCACACGCTTGATGCTCAACGGCCCCACCTCTGGTTTGCAGCCACGCTGGTGGGTTTGATCGCCGCAGTTAACTGCGTACTGGTCAGCCATTACGACATGTTCGATTACATCGACGAACACATCATCACGGCCATGCTTGCGTTCGGCGGAGGTGTGGTGTGGGCCGTGTTAAGCGTCCCTGCCTTGGGTCGACACGGCACCGTAGCGGGACAGCGAATGCGGAAAATCGGGGGTGCGATGGCCGCCATCGGTTTCGTTGTCATGCTTGCGGCGTTCAACCCCGTAGCGAGTCAAATCGACGCTTCGGGCATGACCACCAAGGAGTTTCTGAACGAAGTGCAGGATGCGGTCGTCGTCGCAGCCCCAGCAGAGTACGTGCTCGTCGCCGGCCTCATGATCTGCATCGCATCCTACATGCACGAATTGAAGTGATCGCATCACCGAGACCGGCGATCGAACAACTCACCGGGCACGCGATAGGTGTAGGAGCCGTGCAGGCCGATCAGATGGAGTGCGGTGAGATCCTCCTCAAACACCACCTCCGTAAACACGGTCTCGATCGAGTGCAGAGGCATGTTGGCGGCCATGGTGCCCGACCTCATCAGAACGATGCCCGTGGCAACGCTTGGTGCGACCGAGGAAAATTCAACCGACGCAGCGTCGGCGTTGACAACGCCCAGACCCTCAAACATGCGTCTGAACGCATCGACGATGGACGACCAGTCACCTTCCAGTTCAAACCTCACGTTTGCTGGGGGACCCGCCGAGGTTTAGGCCTTTGGTCCGTTCTTCAACCGTCGGTATCGACGTGCACCTTTGCGAGTTCGAGCACCCTGCTGTCCATCGTCGACAACGCCACGCTCTCCACGGGCGTCCCTTCCAATGAAACGGCGCTTGTGCAGCGATGGACATGGACGGTGAAGCTTCGGTGGCTCAATTCGTGCCGAAGCGTGCCGCAGAACACCGACTCTGAGGCTGAGGCGACGGGCCCTTCCGTGTATTCCGGACCCCACAACCCTGCAAACATGCCTGACATGGGGCGCTGCCTGAGAACGGGGTGCCCGTCGGACGCAAACTCCACCACGACCGAGAGTTCCACAACGGATTTTTTCTGCTTTTTTGGAGACGGATAACGCTCGGGGCTCGAGGTTCCCTCGCACGACGACGCCAAAGGACACGCCGTGCAACCAACCTTTCGAGGGGTGCAAAGCGTTGCCCCAAGTTCCATGACCGCTTGATTCCAATCCCCCGGCCGGTCGCTGTGGAGCGCTGCGTCGGCCCAGGCCTGGACGACCCCGGCGGCGGGATCGGTCTGCGCCGTGTGTCGAGCCATGACCCGGCGAACGTTGCCGTCCACGCAAGCCACGGGTTGTTGGAATGCAATGCTGGCGACCGCAGCCGCAGTGTAGGGTCCAATCCCCGGGAGGGAAAGAAGATCGTCGTAGGAACCCGGCAGTTCTCCGTTGAACCCTCCCTTTGCTTCGGGGAGCATCACCCGTTGACTCAGGGCGTGCAAACGACGGGCTCGACTGTAGTAGCCGGCCCCTTCCCAGGCTTTCAACACCGCATCAACGCCAACCCGAGCCATGGCTTCGACGGTGGGAAACGCATCCACCATCCGCTGCCAATACACCAGACCGCGACTCACCTGCGTTTGCTGAAGCAGAATCTCGGACAGGAGGATGTGCCAAGGGTCGTCGGTGCGTCGCCACGGCAGGTCTCGTCGATGGCGGTCGTACCACGCAAGCAAGGCCTGTTGGTCGTGGCTTGTCAGCACGCCGCACCCTCAGGCTTCTGCGGTTTCCGGGGACGGTTCGGCCGCTGCTTTCTTGGCTTCGATTTTGGCGTCGTTCGCCTTGATTTGCTCCCAAACGAGTTCGGCGACGTCCTTCACTTCCATCTCGGCACCGATGGCGCTCAACCCGTCCGTGACCATCGTTGAGCAGAACGGACAACCGACGGCGACGGTTTCGGCGCCCGTGGCGGCGAGTTCCTTGGACCGAATCACGTTGACTCGGTCGTAGCCCTCGTCGACGTGCTCCTCCATCCACATCTGAGCACCCCCTGCACCGCAGCAGAAGGAGTCGCGCCCGTGGCGTTCAGCCTCCACGTCCACGCCTCCGATGATGTCTCGGGGTGCGTCCAGCTCGCCCCCGATTCGACCCAGGTAGCAGGGATCGTGGAACGTTACCGAACCGTCGTGCTTGGGCTGGGGAAGTTTGCCCTCGGACTGGAGGTGATTGATGAGTTGGGAGTGGTGCATGACTTCGATGTCCTCGCCGCCGTAGTCCTTGTACTCCTTACCCAGCGTGTGGAAGCAGTGCGGACAGGAGGCGACGATTTTTTTCACGCCAATTTCTTCGAACGTGGAGAGGTTCGTCTCCGCCAGCATCTGGAAGAGGTACTCGTTTCCGGCGCGCCGCGCGGCGTCGCCGGTGCAGCCTTCCTGCATGCCCAAAATGCCGACGTCCAAACCGGCTTCTTTCATGATGCTGATGGTGTCGCGAGCGACCTTCTTGTTTCGCTCGTCGAAGGAAGCGGCGCAGCCTGCGAAGTAGATGTATTCGGCCGGTTCGGCCACCTTGACGTCAAGCCCTTCAGCCCAGTCGCCTCGCTCGTGCGCAGGCAGGCCGTACGGGTTCGAATCGGATTCGAGGTTTTCAATGGTCGCCATCAGGGGCATGACGGTGTCCTCGACGCTCTCGTCGAACTCCATTCGCTCCATCATCAAATGTCGACGGGCGTCGGTCAACTTGGGAACGTGGTCGATGTAGATCGGGCAGGCTTCAACGCATGCATGGCAGGTTGTGCAAGCCCAGATTGAGCCTTCACCGAAGCGAGCGATGATGTCTTCCTCGGGCGATTCTCCAGCGAAGAGGGTGCTGGCGTGATCGTTGGCGTAGTTTCGCACGTCGTGAATGATTTGCATCGGATTCAGGTCTTTGCCGCTTGCGTAGGCCGGGCAAACATCCTGGCAGCGGGCACACGACGTGCACGCCCACCCGTCGATCAGGTCTCGCCAGGTGAAATCCGTGTAGTTGACCGCACCGAAGGATTCCAGGTCGAGTTCATCCAACAACACGGCCTTTCCGTTCTCCCCACGTGCCAGCGGTTCCATGGTTGCCATCGGCCGAAGGTCGTGAAAGAACACGTTGGGAAAAGCCATGACGAGGTGCATGTGCTTGGACAGCGGAATCAGGAAAAGAAACACGCAAATGGCCAGCATGTGCGCCCAATACGCTGCAACAACAACGCTGGTTGATGGGACGAGCGAGGCAGCCACCCAAGCACCGATGGGTTCCCAGGTGGAGGAAACCGTGGCCTCTCCGGCCTCGACGACAAACGACGTGGTGGTGATGGTCATGATGAGCAGCAGAATCACGTTACCCTCCAGTTGCGATTTCCCCTTGAGTTTCTCAGGCGTGAACACCACGCGACGCAGCAGCGCCAACACGCAACCGACGAAGGCGATGGTGTAGCCAACCTCGACCATGAGGTTCCAAGGTCCGCGTATGAACTCGGGCAGAACCTTTTGCGAGAACTGATTGCCGCTGGCGAGGTCAAACATGTCCGTTGAAAGCATGAGGAAGCCCCAAAACATCAGGACGTGAATGCCTCCTGCAATTCGGTCTTTGAGGACTTTTTTCTGCCCCAACCACCCGCTGAGCACCTCCGAAACACGGGCGCCCCAGTTGTCGAAACGATTCTCAGGTTTACCGACGAGGACCAACTTTGAGGCTTTCCAAACTTGGTAGCCGAAGAACCCCCCGGAGACGCCGAACAACGCGAGGAGAATGGCCCAACCGGGAACGGGCCCGTAGTCCAAAAACAGGGGGTGTTCCATGGTTCTCACCGGGTCGGCGCGCTGGCGCTCAACCTTTCCACGCACAGGCGCACTTTGAATCCACCGTCAAAACAACGACCAAAGGTTTCGGTGTGCAAGAAGGAATATGAAGGCCTGCCTCGTGAAGACATCATGGGTGAGAATCCGGTTCTGGTCGCCGCCAGCGCCCCCGGCAAGTGCATTCTCTTCGGAGAGCACGCCGTGGTTTACGGACA
>CEPJ01015266.1_pt1 | contig 11693 bp, 8 predicted proteins | sample 530561 | NCBI WGS metagenome assembly CEPJ01 (sample SAMEA2620404, study PRJEB7988) | marine metagenome | biome: marine biome (ENVO:00000447); feature: surface water layer (ENVO:00002042); material: "saline water (ENVO:00002010), including plankton (ENVO:xxxxxxxx)" | depth 5 m
TGCTTGATAAATTTGATAAAAAATTTATAACAAAAGGGATTGGAAGAAAATAAATTAAATTTTTTAAATACTTATTCATTTAAGAAATTAATCACATCGATTAATAGATAAATCATTATAAGAATAATGATTTGATTTAAACTAACCAGTTCGTTATTAATTATTTTGATTATTACTGCGACATTGATTGATATAAAGATCAGACTACCCATTGATAAATTCACTCTCAAATTTAAATAATTTTTTAAGAAAAATAATTTTATAAAAACAGGAAAAAGTTTAATTGATCCTGAGACAAGAGGGATGCTGCTCTTTTCATCAGCATAGGTTGCTTTGATCGGTACCTCACCGACTTTATAATTGAATATTATAAGATTCAAAAGAAAAGAATTTTCAAAAAAATAATCTTCCCTCAAATACTTGTAATCTATATTTTCAAATATACGGACATTGAATGCGAGAAATCCATTATTTGGATCTGATAGTTTATAGTTACCAGTTATAATTTTTTGAAGATTTGTTGAAATTAGGTTTCCAAAAAGTTTAATAATTGGCATTTCACTTACTGAAGTTTTAAATCTATTACCTTTGACATAATCATAATTTTCATTATCTAATTTATGAATGAAATCTGGTATGTCGTCTGATGAATGTTGGCCATCGCCATCAAACTTGATTACATATTCTGCACCTATTTCAATTGCCTTTTTGATACCAACTTTAGTTGCTCCTCCAATTCCTAAATTTTTATCATTTGAAATTAACAAAACTTTCTCATTTAAATATTTTTCAATTATTTCTTTAGAACTATCCGTTGATGCGTCATTTACCACAACAATTTTGTCACATTTGGGTAATACATTTTTTATAACATTACCAATATTTTTTTCTTCATTAAAAACTGGAATTACTACAACTATCACAATTTAATTATAAGGAGTTGAAATCATATAATTTATCATTATTTCTTGTGTGGCGAAAAATGAAGTAAACGAATAATGATAAAGAAACTATAGTTAAAAAATTAATTTGTGGAGAATTAAGTGAGGAATTGTAAGGCTCTAAATAAAAAATTGAATATGAAAAAAATATTAAAGACATAGCAAGGTAGATATCTTTCTTGAATACAAAATTAAATATCAATACCGAGAAAAATAAAAAATATCCAATACTGTAATTTACAAATCTAAATGGCTCATAAACTCCTTGAAATGACCAAAAAATAAAGACAAATAAATTTAAATAAAAAGCGTTCTGAACAGTTTTTGGAATTTTAAGATTGTGTACCTTGGAAAATAAAAATAACGATGTGAAAATAATTAATAAGAAAATAAAGTAACCTACGAAACTCAAAGTAATATCAAAATTACATCGAAGAAAAGTTGTAAATGTTTGACACTCGTGTCTGGGAGAAATATTGTTAAATTCATCAAGAATCCAATAAAACTGATTGTGAACTTCTTTATGCCAATCATAAAAAGTAAAATCACTTAAATAAACAAATAATCTATAACAAATTTGAAAAATTGTAAGGTATAAAATTTTTTGTAGTAACTCTACAAAATTAATATTTTTATTTCTAAAAGTACTTATAACTAAAATTATTAATCCATAGATTATTGATGACAAGTGAACTAAAGAAAATAATCCAAAAATAAAAAACACATTATTTTTATTTTTTACGCTATCTTTATCATTTAAAAATTTAAGAGACAGCAAGAATATCAAGAATGGAATATTTCCAACCGAAGATAGGAAAATATTCCATCTAATACTTGGAATGCTTATTAGTGAAAATAAAATAAGATAGTCAATTTTTTTATTAAAATCTAAATTTGTTAATGTAATAAATGTTTTTACGATCGCAAATAAAACTAAATACTGAACAGAAAACATAGAAAGTTTGAAATTTTGATACTCACTAAAACTAAAAGGAAATAACTCAATTAAAAATCTAAACAATCCTACTATTGCTACAAATAGTGGCCTACCTTGGTAGGGGTTAGATTTATCAAAAAAATTATCTAATGAATTACTGGCGAATCTGTATGGACCCTCATCGCAATGTATTGGTAGACGTATATTTTTAAAGTTACCTAATTCAAAATTTTTTATTACTTCTACACACCAGAATTGTTCATTTGATACATCTAGTATGTAAAAATCTAATAAATAGACAATGGTCACAAATAAAAATAGAATCAAAATTAGTTTCGTATTTGATAGTTTCATCATTAATTAAAAAGTTTATAAAATAATATCTTAATCATACTCTCAAATGTTTTACAGTTTTAGAAAAGTTGGTCTTAAAATTGTATATATAAATTTTAAATCCTTAAACAGTTACAAGATGTGATTTAGTTACAATTATCATAGGTGAGATGATTAAAGTTTATCAGTATGTAAAAAATGAATACGAAACAATTTTTTATCGAATAATATTTTATTTAAGTTTTTATATAACAACTTTATTTTTTTATTTAACATACAGCGTCATTGATTCCCCCGATCTCGCTAAATACTACAAGTATTTTGAATTCTACTCTGGATCTATAACTGCTGTTGGCCTTGAGCAGGGCCATATTTATTTTTTCTTAAATTACTTTATAGCTTTCACTTACTCTTTAATTTATGACTTTTTTACTTTGAATGAAATATTAAATATTGCTGTACATACAACAAATTCATTTATCTTTCTATTTGGATGTATGGGTATAAAAAAATGTTTAGCTGAAAAATATGATAAAAAAAATATTTATCTTGTTCTTGCAATATTATGTTTCTTGCCACCATCTTTTCAACTAAGGGTTACATTTAAACCAGAAATTTTAGCGTACGCATGTTTGGGATGGTTATTTTTATACTTAAGCAAAATTTATCAAAATGATGGATCAATCAATATCATAAAGTTTATTCTACTTTTTTCATTGGTCATAACCTCAAAAATTTCAATAGCTTTTTTGATTTCAGTTATTTTATTACTTGAGATTTTTATTAATAAAAGAAAAGTATTTTCAAAACTTAAATTAACACATTTCTTAATTTTTCTTTTGATTGTTTCTTCCTTATCAATCGAGAATACAAGAATGAATGATAAGTTTATCAATCAAGTTGAGCATGAAGAAAAATACAACAATACAGTTGACTTAAGTTTCTTTACAAAGTTTGATCAAAATGATTTTATAGATAATCCAAATAAATATTTTTTTTATGATTCATTTATAGGGATAACAATGTTTGATTCCTTTAACGACTTTTTTGGACTTTATAATAATTCTGAACATACAGAATTGAATATAGAAAGAAAGCAATTCTTCAAGGTCGTATTTAGGGGTGGACAGGTTCTACCTTTAAATATGAAATTTGATAAAAATGATGTATTGTTTTCCTTTTCAGGACTTTATGATCGTGGCTGGAACGAAAAAAACTATATTGATGAAACAAGAATGAAAACAAGCTTTATTTTTTCCTTAATAGTCTATTTTCTTTTATTGCTTTTTGCTATTTTCAAAAAAAGTTTAAGAATTATATTTGTTTCACCATTTATTGGAATATTTGTAGTTTCAGTTTCAGCTTTAGGTTTTTTTGGTACAAACAATTATGATCCAAATACAGGAGATAGCTTCAAAACATTTTATTACGGATATTTATTACTTTTTGCATTTTCATTTTTGTTATCTCAAATATTCGAAAAAAAACTCTTTAAAAAAACAATTAGCATTGTACTTGTCTTGTTAATGCTGTTCTTTCTTGGATTCCCATTCAAATATTCACAACAAACAGAGGAAATCATAATTGATAAAAATTCTCAAATATTGACGTGTAAATACAATTATCCAGTCGTTAATTTATTTCTCAATGTAAATGAGAAAATTAAATGTGACAAAAGTAGGTCAACTAAAAATTTAATAAGTCCAGATTCATACATGCCCCCAATTGATTTTGGATTGAAAAAAATACCATTTATCAATATTTTTGTATTATTTACATACCTTTTATTATTTTCTTCCAAAATCAATCGATCAAAGCTGGTAAGTAAATTATGAGAAGTGGAAACGTTTTTTCGTTGAGTGAGAATGAAATTACCAATCTTTGTGGAAATTATCCTGTTGATTTTATCAAGATTGATTTCGAAAGTAATCCTGATTTTATTTTTGAAAATGACGTAAATTTTGAAGCTGTAAAGCTTTTTGATGTTGAAGGAAATTCAGTCTTCGTTAATTCCTTTACAGAATGTCATCATTATGCAAATGGTGGTTGGAATTACACACCTACACTTAGAAATGAGAGCGACTATCACGACTTTCTTGTTGTTTTTTCAATCATGGCAATTTTTTTAGCAAATCTCTTTTTTAGAAAATTTTTGAAAATTGGTAAAAGATGATTTCATTGAAGAGTAGTAAAAATTACATTAGATTAATTATTTTTATTTTTTTAGTTTTATTTCCTTTCTCGATTTCTGATTATACGGACAATGTAGTCCCAGAAAAGATTTCATCTGATCTTCGTTTTTATGAAATTAACACATGTAGCATTTCTCTTTTTGAATTTTTGCTTCATAATCCAAATGTAATTTATCAAGATCATTATAAAATAAGATTCAATAATTACTCTTCAATAAGGTGTTTTGGACAAATTACTGGAATAGATCAATTAGGTTATGATTTTTATATATCAATTGGAACAAATTCCCTTATTAACTTATTTTTACAGACAGGAATTTGGTTATTCCTTATTTCTTTAATACCCGTTAATAAAAATTTTCAAAAGATTAAATTCGTTGATTATTTAGCTCTGACTATAACAAGTCTTATTATTGTTGGCTTAATTTATTCAGAAAAGAGATATTACGATAATGCATTTTTTGAACTTGAAATGATTAGTAAACGATCGTATCTCTATCTATTTATTTATTTTTTTTCAATCAGTTATGTAGCACTAAATGCTCTAAACAACAGAACAGAAAAAGTTGTTAATTATATTCCTTACTTATTTATTTTCATAGGAGTTTTTAGTGGATTAAATTTGTATTTTTTAAGCATAATATTTTGTGTATTAGGCATCAAAAAAGTTATAAAAAGTAAAGAAATCAGAAGAAAATTTAATTTTTTAAATTTTATTGTGTTTATTTGGGCATATAACGCATTGGGCATGTTTTACTACCTTAAACCAGACAAGATAAGGGGATTGTCACATGCAGACTATAACTTTTTATCAGTAATGTTATGGAGTTATTTCATAATCTTTTCATTATTGGGAATTTATTTCTTTTTAAAAGAGAGAAAAGTAAATCTAAATATTGAAAAATTTAATTTTAATCTACTAAATACAGGGGTTCTGATTTTAATACTTGGTTATTTAGGTTCGTCAATGCCTTTTTTCAACTTTATGAATTACTATTATTTTGGTCAAACAAAATATGGAACTACAAATCAGAATTTATTTTCTGTAGACTCATGGGGCGTTACAGAGGCATGGAGAGGGTTTTTTCCAAGTGCAGAAACTATTGGAGAATTTTTTGCGTTGGCAATTTTATTGATATTTCTCTATAAAACAACAAAATACAAATATTTTGTATATTTTGGTGTTTTAACGCTTTTATTTGGACTTCTTGCATCAAATAATAAAGCAGCAATTTTTAGTTTACTTTTATGTATTGTTTTAAAAGTAAATCATGAAAACCAAGTAAGTACTTTTACAAAAATAATTTTATTTATACCAGTTGTACTTGTGCTGCTATATTTTATAAGATTCGAAAATTTATTTTACTCCATAGAATTTTCTTCATTTAAATTTATAGATATGGCTAAAAGTTACAGTCTTGAGTCAAACATATCATCATCAATTATGTATCTATCAAATATTGAAAGTAAAAATTTAATTACTCGCACCTTTATCCTTCTTTTTGGTTTTATAGCTTTTCTTATTAATAGATCTGAATTATGGGGAATATTTTTTGCCAGATACAACCCCTCTGTAAGTGAGTTATTTTTTGGAACGGGGCCTTTTGTATTATCAAATCATTATGGTGAAATAAATATTTTTAATAAAAGGGTGTTCACTGGTTCAGAGTTAGGATTTTTATTACCACATTCTTCTTTATTGTTAATTTTTGTTTTTACTGGTTTGATGGGGGTTGTAATAATTTTGTATCATTTATTTAAAGTTATCTATAAAAAGCGATTTACTAATTACAACGAATTTCTGGTGTCTATATTCATCTTTATAAATTTAATAAAAAGTGATTCAATACTTTACTTACCAGCAATTGTAATTTATCTTTTATTTCTTTTGACTACTAAAAAAGGAGATAATTTTGAAAGTTTACTTTAGTTTTATAAATTTACTTTTTTTAAATCTTGTTTTATTGTTTTTAACTATTGATTCAAAAAAGTTCCATGCTAAAACTAAAATATATTCGTAACTGTCTACATCAACATCGTCTCTGGACTTAATTTGAATATTTGTTCCAGGTATGTATTTGTTGTGTTTTATTTGACTATCATCTAGAACGTATTGAAAGTATTTATCGTTTATTCCAAAATAGTTTAAAACAGTAGTTGCTTTGGCTGGGGCACCGTAACCAATAATTTTATTGTTTCGTTCTAAAATTTTATTTATATTTTCTAGAGACTCATATTTAATTTTTTTTACATCTTTTGCAAACTTGTGATAGGTATCAATTTTGTCTAATTTATTTTTCTTTTCAAGTTTTATGTATTTGTTAACACTTGTATGAAGTTTTTTATTTTTATTTTTTGTAGCGTAAACTCTTAGCGATCCACCATGGGTGTCTACTTCTTTAACTTTATATATCTTCATTTCACTATCCTTAAAAAAATCTAAGATTGCTAAAAAACACCAATAATTTACATGCTCATGGTATATATTGTCAAAAGTAAGATCTTTTATTGTTCGCAGTATATATTGAATCTCAAAAATAAATTCACCATTTGGTTTTAGAAGAGCTTGTACATTTTCTAAAATATCCTTTAGTCCGTCGTTATGAGCAAACACATTAAATGCAGTTACAACATCTGCTTTCCCAAATTTTTTAATTATTTTAGTAACAGTCTTTTTTTCAAAATATTCTTGTAAAGTTGTTAATTTTTTTGAATTTGCAATTTTAGCTACGTTTTTTGCAGGTTCCACACCTATAGCTTTTAACCCTAATTTGTTTATTGGTTCTAAGAATATTCCGTCATTGCTACCAATATCAACCAAAACTGAATTTCTTCTGAGATTTAAATCAGTTTTTAATTCATTTGCTAATTCTATAAAATGATTTTTAAATTGCTGAGAGGTTGAAGATAAATATAGATATTCGTCAAACATTTTTTCAGGTGGAACTACAACACTTAATTGAGAATTGGAACATTGCATACAATAATTTAAATCCAAAGGGTACAAATCATTAGATTCATTTTTACTATTATTTAAATTATTTGCTAACGGCGATAACCCTAATGATAAATAATGAACAAAACCTCCTCCACAAACCCTGCAAGTTGTCTTATAACTATCAATTAAATTTTCGGCTAGTTTCTCATCAACTAGTTGATAGGGAATAGTGTGTGTTATTCCATAGTTTTGATGCTCTCTATCTCCCGTCACCAGATTTAAAAGTTCCGAGTCTTCTAAAAAAATCATAGTATGGGCAACATTTGGTGGAATAATTGATAATTCACCAGATTTAATATACCTCGTTTCAACAACTGAATTCTCATCATTCAAATCTTTTGTTACGCTTATATAGCTTCCGGTAGTCAATAAACATTTCTGGGTCTGAATTGGATGATAGTGGTTACCTCTTATGCTTCCTTTCGTTGAAGAAACGGTTCCAATCATATTTATTTCTTCATCAAAGTAATAATTTGAAATCAGACCTCTTTGATCTTCATAGTTGTCCTTACCAGAAATAATTAGTTCGTTTTCATTGACTGGTTCACGGTCCTTCCACTCATCATACATTTCTTCTAATGAGTGATTGAGGTTGTATAGGAACTTAAAACCGTCTTTTTGTATTTTTTTACTCGTTAACCCATAACCTAAATTTGGAATATCATCATTAGTTGACTTAATCTCAACTTTTTTATTTATTTTCTTACAAATCATAGCTACTTGTTTAACAGTTAATGTTTCGTTTGATAGATGATAAATTTGTTTGTTTATTTCATTATTGTTACCCACAAATACCATGGCTCTGGCAACATCAATTACGTTTACGAGACTTTTTAATTGCTTGCCTCCTCCAAATAAGCTAATTGTTGCATTGCTCGAAGTTAATTTTGCAAAGAGGTTTGGCATTATATTTAACCGAGTATTATCAAAAGATTTACCATAAACAGAGCCAAGTCTGATAATTACATAGTTTTTATCTGATAGAATAATATCTTTTTCTGATTCAAACTTAGATTTCGAATACTCTAAGACGGGCTTAGGTTTAGTAGTTTCATCTAAATTTTTCTTGACTGTCTTCAATCCTTCAAATACAACATGTGTCGATGGAAAAATAATTTTTACATTTTCATTTGAATATTTAATGATATTATTTGTTCCCTCAACCCCTGCTTTTCTAATTTTTGTATTCATTTTTTGATCTGATTGACTACTTGTTTGTGGAACTGAAGTTATTCCAGCAAGATGATAGATTATGTCAAAATTTGAAATAAAATCTTTAATATTATTTTTATCAAGAATATCTAATTGTTGAAATTTTATACCCCAAATTTTTAGTTGATTTACTCTTGAAGAAAAAAATTGATTGTCAATAACGGTAACATCGTGACTTCGGGTTAATCCAGAATAAATTTTTGCAAGCTCCATGCCTATATATCCAAGACCACCTGTTATGAGAACTTTTTTCATTTATAAAAACTTTCTTTATATATACACTTTAAAGGCTGTTTAATCATAAGATTGTTAAGAGTCATAATATTCAAATATTTAATGATAAATTTTTGTTTTTAAAATACCATAAACCATTCTTACTTTATCAGAAAATTTTACATTTTTAGTTTTACAAATATCTATAAATATTGGTATTTCATGTTTCTTAAATTTAAAAGTCACATGATATTTATTTCTAAAAACTTTCATATATTCTCTATTGTAATATTTAGAAATTTCCTTAAATGTATTCTCAAAATACCAAGGTTTATTGCTTCCTGCAAAATGTAAAAAGTTTATTTGCTCTTCATATAAAGCTTTTCCATCAGGCGAAATATAGTTTAAGTTGATAGGTAAATTGGAGAATTTTCCATCAAAATATATATTTAATATGTCTTGATCCCAAAATTCAATATTTGCAAACTTAGAATTCATAATATTCAAAAAATTTTCTATTGTTTCAGGTTTTGACCATTTTTGATAATTGATAATTATTAATCCGGCATTAAAGTACCTATTATTTTTTAGTCCCAGTTTTTGTTTGTGTAAAGTAGACACTTCCTCATTCAAACCTGTCAAAACGTTATCCGAATTTTTTAATTTATTAATTTCTTCCTCTAGAACAAATCTAGGGTTGCTCAAGCACAAAATATCTGCATCAAGATAAATTAAAAAATCCATATCTTGTGGCAAATAATTTGATATAAACATCCGAAAATAAGTTGCATATGAAACATGTGAGTTGTTAAGATTTGGAAAATCATAATTTGTGTCTTCGAATTTATAAATTTCTATTTTATTTAAGTTTTTATATTTTTTAAGTTTTGTTTTGTACTTCTCAAACAGTCTTGGATTATCATGCAAAATATATAAGTTTACTTCAGAGTCATATTTTTCTAACAATGTAGAAATTGATACTGTTGCCTGAACATTATAATTACTGTCAAAACAGTACAAAAAATTAGTCACAATATATAAATCTAGTTATTCATAATTAATAAATGAACTATAAAAATAATAAATAACCAAATGTTAAAATTTTTATATGTATTTGATTTTATGTGTACATGAATTTGTAAATAAAAACCATAAAGAAGAGTCAAAATGTCAACAGTGACAGTATTTACATCAATGACAAACCCCGATGAGAGAAAAGATCCATGGAAACAAGCATTAAATTGTTATGAGGACTTAGCAGATGAAATAAATATAATAGGCCAAAAATTTCCTGAAGAATTTAAATGGGATTATTTTGGAAAAATATTTCAAGATGCATTTAATTCATCAAAAGGCGATTGGGTTTTTAGGATGGACGTAGATTACTTTTTTCATGAAAAAGATATTCCTAAAATCAGAAGGATTTTAAATAAATATTCAACATCTCCAGCAATAGCTTTTCCACAATATCAAATTTTTACTCCTGATAGATATCAACTAAAAACAAAAATCTGTCTTGCATTGAACAAAAAAGAATTTCCAGAAATTAAATTAAATGGTGGTGGTGATTTAGTACTCCCAACATTAAATGGTAAATTAATAGAAGTTTCTGATGTACCAAATGTAAAAATCCCGATTTATCAATATGATTCAACATTCAGAACAAAGGAAATCATTGCAAAAGATCGTGCTCGATTTGCAAGAGCATGGGAACGTCAATTTGGAAATTTTGGCAATAGAGGAGGTGGTACACCTGAACTTGCCTTCAATGCTTGGTTTTCAATGATTAAAGAAAGATATCCTAAACATACATTTAAATTGAATATGAGCGATCATCCAAAATATATGGTACCTGAATTAGAAAAACTTAAAGAGGGTCAGTTTGGATTCGATGCTTTTGGCTTAAAACAAAATACAAAACGTCCCTTCATAAATTATTTAAGAGGATACAAAGAAAAATACTTAAATTAGTTGCTGAGAAAATCATCTAATTTTTCAGTAAAGTTTTGGACAGTGTATCTTTCTAATACAATTTTTTTTGCATTTTGTTGGATTTCTATCCTTAAATTTTCATTCTGGAATAAATTGTAAATTGTCTCTTTCCAAAGTTTGATATCTGTTTTCTGAATATAAAGATGTTCATTATTAATTAGATTATTTGGATTCCAAAATCCTTTAGTCTCAGAAATTAAAACAGGTGTTTCACACAACATAGATTGCAAGCAAACACTCTGACCTGATGGTTGGATTGAATTTTTTAACGGTATAATTGTTAAAAAAGCTGAACTATAATATTCTCTAATTTTAGAATCTGTAATTTCCTGAGAATGCCAGTCACCATTTATTAATTCTGCATTTTTAAAATCAAAATCATTTTTGACGATTCTATTTGAAATAATTTTAAAATTGAAATCAGGCATATCTTGAATAAGTTTTAATAAAAACTCATAGTCTCTATTTAAATCATTTCCTATAAATAAAATATAATTTTGATCATTTTTATCAGTTACAGTCTTATTCCAGAATTTAGAATCAACTCCAAATGGGTTATAAAAAAATAAGTCCTTGAAGTTTGGAAACTGATCTTTCGCAGACTCATACTCAGCTTCACTTATAAATATAACCCTCTGAATATACTTAAAAAGATACCTCAACAATATTTTTGTTAAAAAATTTTTTTTTCCGCCTACCAAACCCATAGCAAATACATTTACAATTATTTTTTTTCTATTCAGTTTTGGACATAAATAAAATAAACTGAATAAGATTTGTTGATTGCCAAAAAATATTTCATTGCTTTCAAGAATATTTTTTTTGTCTTGTTTTTTTAATGAGTTTTCAAAATGAAAACCTAATCCAGTTAATTT
>CEPJ01142328.1_pt1 | contig 11612 bp, 8 predicted proteins | sample 530561 | NCBI WGS metagenome assembly CEPJ01 (sample SAMEA2620404, study PRJEB7988) | marine metagenome | biome: marine biome (ENVO:00000447); feature: surface water layer (ENVO:00002042); material: "saline water (ENVO:00002010), including plankton (ENVO:xxxxxxxx)" | depth 5 m
ATAATCCCTTGGTCCTCGGTTCGAATCCGAGCGGGCCCACCATTATTCGCAAAAAAGTTGGATAGAATTTAGCCATTTTGTCTTTTTGGGGTGGTTCGGCGCGAATTGTTCATTTAGACCATTCATACACCCTATGAAAGTCGTACCCGTTCAACGAAAACAAAACTCCTTGGGAATTGGTCTGAGCTATGCCCCAGGCTCCAACGAATACGAGGAGTTGGTCAACTACACCAATCTCAAGCTCGCCACTCTCGGCCTTCCGACCGTGGGCGACCAATCCAAGAATCCGGCTCTCAAGCTGGGTGGTTCGCTAGTCAAGGAATACCGAGAAAAGGTTCGTTTGCTTCGGGGCTATCTCTGCCCCGCCGACCGTAGAATCCAAGATTTTCTTTCCCGAATTTTGGGAGCTGACCGGCCAAGCTTGCCGACCGAATCCTTTGTCCTCGACAGACATGGTCTGGCTCGGACGACTTCCCTGCCCAGAGATGGAAACGTATTTGCCTCCAAGATCATCGAATCAAAAAGAGTGGCTCAGGGAGTCCTGCACAATCCTTCCAGCGATCGCAGAACCACGGCAGGGGTTTTCCACGTCGCGGACGTCGGGCTTCCCGCAGCTGATGACAAGAAGGTCGTTCCGTTGGCCGCGGCCAAGGAATTGCTCCGAATTGCCTTGAACCCGCCTCAGGATGATATGATCTTTCCGTTTTCCTACGGTCAGGAGGATCCCGCGAAGTGCTGGGTTTCTCTTCTACTTCGTCCAGTGGTTTGTCCGGAGGTTCAGGGTTACATACGGGAAAAATCAATGGAGGTTCGCTTCTTCGCGCCAGGCGGTTGCGTGGCCAACCTCGATTTCGTGGAAAGCATTTTCGGAAATGCGGGTGACCCCTTTCTAGCTGAAAACGACGCCGGCCTCGATATCGAAAATTGGACCGGTCACACCGGATGCGTGATCGTTGCTCCTCACCTTGCCGGTACCCCGAAACAGGTTCTCAATCTTCCCCCAAAGGACCAGGCGACTGAAAGACAAATCAGGGATGGGATGTACTACGAAGATCCGGACGAGCTCTACAACGACGGCAACGCCTTCAAACTCACCTTTCGTGACTCAAGCGGTATGGTGGTCACAGTGCTGGCCGACAATTACTTCGGGTACTGTAAGAAGGAGGTCAAGACGCAAGTCAGTTTTTCCGCCAACCTTTCCGGTCTCGGGGAAGAGGAGCATGCCGGAGGAGCGGTGGTCTTTCCCAGTTATGACTTGGGAGAGGAATTTGATCCCAAGGCTATTCTGCCTCCGACTCCTCACACCTTCAAAGACACCTTGATGGCTCTCAACGCCTCCGAGGAGGCTTCGTCCGAGGGCTACCTCATTGACGAAGAATTTCCTTCGGTCGTCTTTCTTCCCGAGAACGCAACCTTCAGTCTTCGCGAACAAAGGATTACCTGGGAGTTCAAAGGGGAGCAAAAGAGTCTACACCTCATTCCGGACAATGCTTACGTTCTTCCATCCGGCTACAAGGTGGAAATGAAAGTGACGGAGAATGATGGCCCTTGGAAGCTTGTTGGCACCGTCGGCGAAGGCTTTCTTTGTCACAAACCGTGCACGGTGTCCGGTGGCGGAAAATCGGAGATCTCAAAACCGTTGACCGATGCGATCGTCAGTGGGCCGGTCTACGTCGCGGAGTGGGAAAAGGATCTGGCTCTTGCAAAGGAAGTGATCGACCGGGATTACTCGGATCGTTTCCTTGATCCGAAAAAGCACAACTTGCGGAACCGTACAATTTTGGACCCCGACCGTTCGCTCGGCTCCGTGATCAAGCTTCTTACCCCATCCCACGCTCTCTATACGGACGCTTTCAATGATTGGCTCGAATCCATTCCTCAGCGGGTGAAGGACTTGGTCCTGATCATTAAACGAAGATACCGGCCCGATTGGGGCTTGGATTGGGAAAAGCTCTTCAGCGTGGATTCGGTGAACGGTCAACCGGCCAATGAGTTGAGATTTGACGGGGATAAACTCATCACTCGCCTGCTGCGCGTCGGTTTTGACGAAAAGGGATCTTGGAGGCTCTTTGCCTTGAGAAAGGATTTCATTCCCGCAAACAAGATTCTGGCAGAGGATGACATCACCGCATCCACGGTCGCTCCGATCCGACTGCTCAATGAAATCGGACCGGGCACCTTCAAGGAATCCGCCAAATTCGTTCACAATTGCGAATACCGTCTCTTTCAGCGTCCAGATGACGCCATCCATCGCGGATTCGACAAACAGACGGAAAAGGATCTTGCCCGTCCCGGAAACTTCATCAGTAACTTCGAATGCCTCTCCGTCGAGGACGCCAAGGACCAAGTCCGGCAAACCCTCACCTTTGAAAAATATACCGATCCAATGCGGGATCTTATTCTCGAGGTCTCCGAGCAGGAAGATCCCGATAACTTTTTCGTTTCCTCCGCCAACCCTCGTATGGTGGACGGCAAGCCCACCAAGAATCCACGTTATCTGCAAACCCGTCCTGATTTGTACTATCCCCGCACCGTACACTTGGCGACCATGGGGACTCGGCTCCGAAGAAAACTGTCTCCCGATCAATCGGTTCTCTATCCCGTCCGATCCGTCCTGCCCGGTCGCAGAAACAACCCAGCGGACCCTGACGTGGGTATTCGCCCCCTTTGCTGCTTCGCTCCGATCCACTATCTGGAGCTCCCTGAGCTTTTCATCGATTTCATTGTCTCCGTCACCGGCAAATCACCATCCACTACAGGAGCGGGATCGGAAGGAGCCTTGACCAAAGCGCCCTTCAATGCCCTGCTTCCCATTCACGACTTGAATGCGGCTCTGATTTCATATGCCGCAACCGGTCAAGGAGCTTTCGTAACTTCCGCCGGTTTCATCGGTCCCAAATATCAGGTCGCGCATGACGTAAGTCTGTTGATCCCGGAAATTTGGAGTCGCCTGCGTGACTATGAGAACGATCCTCAGGATATGATTGCCAATGGACTTTTGGAAAAGGTACCGCAAATGGATTTTGAGGGCGAAACCTTGCCCACACAATACCTCGGTTACCGAATAACCCGACGATTCGCTCATGAGTTTCTCGGACGAATCTTCACCGATCCGATCTCCATCTTTCCCGAAGATATGCTTAAGCCCGAATTGCAGGATGAAGAGCAGTATGCGGATAGTTTGAGGAATCTGGTGGAAACAGGAAAGTCGGTCGCAAAAAGATATTTTCAGGACGGATCGATAGAGAAGGCTTGTCCGCCCCTGAGAGCTCTGCTTGAACTGATGAGCGAAGGCAGTGGCGACGGCAAAAGCCTGCAAGACAAGGAATTCCGTAAGCTCTTTGACCCAGAAGCGATTCTTAGCAGCGATTGGTACGAAGAACGGTTAAAAACCAGAATTTCGGTGACTAGAAGCTATTGGGAGCAAAGAATTTCATACTTGGAAAAGTTTTTGGAAGATCATGCCAACCGCGAAGCTTCTAAAAGACTGGATATTCCCGATAAGTTGGACTTTTCAAAAGACGCCTTGTCCAGACTGACCGATGACAAGGAGGCCATCGCAAGGATTCATGGTTGTCTAGGCACGGACCCAAGTCTTTTTTCGCACAACGAAGCCTAAGAATTCAAGGGCAAACCAGGCTTATCCCTGCGGTCAATGCAGGGTGAAGGAAAATTCTGCTTTATGGATCGTCAGAACGTGACTTGAGCGGTCCGAACCACTTTACCCTCAAGATCACGAATTTCCATGGTTACGAGGGGTTTTGGTCTCCCCCAGTTGATCTTCAACAAACCAAAGTTTTCCTCGAAGTAACGTTCGCCCACTCGATGTGGGTTTACTTCGGATTGGGGTCTTTGCTTCTGATTCATGGCACTTGAGGTGACGTCAAAAAGAGGCGAGGAACGCACGCCCTCGAGCTTGGAAATCTCAGCGGAATGACGGTCCCCGCTAAGAACGAGCAAGCCTTTGGCCTTTGTTTTTCCAAGTAATGCAAGCAACCGATGCCGTTCCCTTGGAAAATTTCCCCAGGTTTCCCAACCATGAGACGTTGAAACTACTTGAATGCTCGATGCGATGATACGAAGGTCCGCTGGTTCGCGAAGAGCTTTCTCCAACCATTGCCATTGCCCTTCGCCCAGAAGCTCGGCTTTTTCCGAGTCGTTCGGCTCGTAGGGACCTTTTCCCTGTTCCCGCTTGTGAGCGAGCTTGAGAGGAGAGCGGAAATATCGGGTATCCAAAAGAACGAACTGCACTCGTTTTCCCTCAGGACCAAAAGTCACGCTATCGTAGATCCCGGGGGTTTTGCGCCGTTTCGATCCCTCGGGCTCACCAAGGAAATCAAGGAATAGCTTTTGGGACTCGGCTTTTTTCGGAAACTCCCGACCGGCATCGTTTTCCCCATAATCGTGGTCATCCCAGATGGCGAGAAGGCGACAATCCCCTCGAAGTCTCTTAAAATCCGGCACTGCGGCAAAGGCATCCCATCTGCTCTCAAGCTTTTTCATGTCGCGGGTATCCCCATAAATGTTGTCGCCCAACAGAACGAAAACGTCGGGTTTGCACGCTCGGACGCTTTCCCAAATCGGCTGAGGGCGGGTTTGCTTTAGACAGGAACCGAAGGCAATCGCTTCGATGGACTCGGACGCTTTGCACGGCGAAAGGAGGATTCCCGATACCAAAGCAAGGTAATAGCTCAAAAGACGACTCATGGATCTAAAATTTAAATAAAGTTAAAGTTGGGAATGAAGGTTTACTTCAAATGCTTGTCCGCAAAGTTGACGAACTGTTCCCAGTCGTAGGGGGTGACGTCGTGCTTGCCCGTGCGGACATGGTAGCCGATTCGCCCATGAACGGGTTGGTCGACGGGCGGTTGTTTGACGACGCCGAACTTGTGACCGAACAATTGATAGACGGGCTCAGCTTCAAGAGCGGAAAGAAATTCCCCCTTGGGATCCGCCCATTTGTCATCTTGGGCGGAAGCAACGTAGACCGGACGGGGGGCGGACAGGGCAATTAGCATATGCTGATCCACCGGACACTCGTTCTCTTTGTCATTGTACTTCTTGAAGTTTTCGCAAAACCAGTGAGGGAAGGAAGTGTTGATCCGCTTGACGGTCTCTCCAAACCGGCGCCTGCTGATTGCCGCGCCTCCGCAGCCTGAGTTGTTCGAGATCACCAAAGCGAAACGTTGATCAAGAGCACCCGCCCACAAAGAGGTCTTGCCCAAACGGGAATGCCCCATCAAGGCAACCCGCTTGCCATCGATTTGAGAGTCTGTCTCAAGGTAGTCCAAGCCCCGACTCAAACCCCAAGCCCAACCAGCGATGGAAGCCCAATCGTCAGACTGACGCATGTTCGTTTCCGAAGAGGAATGAAGGCCATGGACTCCATTTTCGAAACCATCATGAAAATCAGGGTCTATGTCTCCGTAATACATTGTGGCAAAGGCGTAGCCCCGATCCAAAATGGCCTCGATTGCCCAACGTGAGGAACGGGAGCCTCGGCCCTCGTCAGTTGCTTGGTTATTCTTGGCCCCATTGCCATCGCGTACCCAAGAAGTCGGTATGCGGATGGCGGGGTCCGAGTGTACCGTGTGGTTGCCGAGAAAATTTAGGGTCAGAAAACAAGAAACGGGAACTTTTGTCCGTACTGGCAGATACAAGAGGAGATTGAGGGCAAGAGACTTTTTCCCTTTTTCCAAATGTATGAGGATTTGCTTGCGTTTTGCCTTTCCCTTCAGAGCTTGACTCGCCTCTTCCACAACTTCGAAGCGAAGCCGATTCGGTTTTTTAGGCGAACGACCGAAGACTTCTTTCTCAAACAAACGAAGAATCTCCGGTCGGCGCTTGGTTGCCCAATCCTCTGCGGTTCGTATTCTTTTCCCATCCAGCCCCAATAAGAGATCGGGTAAGTCGTAAGAAAGGACTTTCTCCTCATCATACAAATACCCTTTGGGTTGAGCTTCCATCTCCATCGGTTTCAGGGAGAGAAGCAAGGGGAGCAAGCAAAAGGATAATTTGAACACGCGAGTTCGCATGCCTTTTTGATGAAAGCACCGAGGCAAGCAAGCAAGCCCCAAAAGGCTTTTGCGGATTTATGCGGCCAACTGACTTGCTTGAATCAGCAAAGAGTTCAGAATCTTATCTCTGCGATTTCGGGCCTCTTCGAGGATCTTTGTTTTCAACGAGCGCCTGATTCGTTCCACGGTTACGGGGGTTGGGTAAACGGTGTAATGGATCCACCAAGTGCCGTTGTTGTTCCACAAGTGATGATTGAGGTTCGATTCGTCTATGCGAAGAGCAATTTCCTCGTCGGAGTATGTGAGTTGGTTATTCATGTGCGTATTTCCTTTCGATGGTAACACGCTTCGTTTGCGATAGTCGCAAAGAGAGCGCAATTTTCGGTTGTGCCAAAACCGCGCATCCCGGTTCATTTGAACCTTGCTCCACCGTAGCAGCTCTCGCGCTCGGTTGGTAACCCAACAGGGTCTTCTATGGATGCAGCTAGTGGCTAAATTTAAAAGAACGAATCCATCTGATACTGCATACCTCAAAAAAAGGCAACCATAAGTCGTGTCATAAATTTCAAGGGCTACCAATTGGCCCGTAAGGCGATCTTGCCAAGAGCCCCTCCTGATTCCAGAACTTCGTGAGCCTTGCCCACCTCCTGAAAGTCGAACACCTCTTCATGTAACAAGGGCGTGATCTTCTCCTGTTCCACCCACTTCCTGATTTCCCTGAGAATGTCTCCGTGGCTTTCTCGCCCTTGGTTGGCAATCATCGGTAGAAGCATGAAGACGACGTGCAAGGTGAGGGACTTCAGGTGTACCGGGGTAAGGTCGTGGGAGGATCTGGCGGCTATGGAAACCACCGTTCCTCCCGTGCGGGCCGCCCGAAAGGAATCGTCCAGGCATTTTCCCCCAACCGTGTCGAAAACCACGTCATAGCCAATCCCACCGGTTTGGTCGGATACGTACGCATCCACATCGGTCTCTTTGTAATTGATCATTCGGTCCGCTCCAAGCCCATAGCCGTAATCCATCTTTTGGAGTTTCGAGGCTGTGGAATGGACCTCGGCTCCCAAAGCCTTGGCCAATTGAATCCCCACCTGCCCGACTCCTCCGCATGCGGCATGGACCAAGACTCTTTGACCTGGAGCAACCTCGGCCCGGTCGATCAAAGCATTCCAAGCGGTAATTCCGACAAGCGGCAGAGTCGCCGCTTGCTCCATGGTTAGATTATGCGGTTTTTTCGAAACCAAGCGGGCATCCGCCAACGCATATTCACTGAGGACCCCAGGCATGCCCTTGAATCCCCCGACGCATCCGTAAACCTCTTCTCCCACCTCAAAACCACGGACTTCGTCTCCCACTTCAAGAACAGTGCCCGAGACGTCTCCATGCAGAACCCCCGGCAACTCCGGTCCTACCGGAAGCAGGCCCTGACGAATCTTGTAGTCCACGGGGTTGACGCTTGACGCCGAAACCTTGAGCAAGAGATGCCCAGAACAAACCTCAGGGTTCGGAAATTCCTCGAGGGCAAACTTATCCGTTCCGCCGTGAGCTTTCAATACCATCGCTTTCATCCCGATTCTCTAGAGGGTTTCGGACCAAGAGGCGACCCCGGAGTGTAATTTGTCGCGAACCTTTTTTCGTATCATGATCGCATGAAAAAATCAAAGAATTGGTAAATGGTTGTTGAAATTAAGCGGGCGATTGGGAATAGAATATCCATCTATGAAAAATCCAAACCTCTCACGTCGCAGTTTTCTGAACCAATCCGCGAAACTCGGAACCGCCGGTATTCTTTCCACCTCCTACTTTCCCTACCTTGCCAAAGCGGGTTCGGAATCTCCGAACGAGCGATTGAGGTTTGCCGCCATTGGAGTGGGGGGACGAGGGGCCGGGGTCGCCAACAGTGCCCGCAGGTTATCCGATATTGTGGCGATTTGCGACTTGGACACTCAACGCATCGACCGGGTCAACAAAGCGATGGCCAAAGGAGAGGCGACGGGATACCAAGACTACCGTAAGATTTTAGACCGCAAGGATATCGATTTCGTCACCATCGGCACCACCGATCACTGGCATACTCGGATTGCCATTCAAGCAATGCAGGCAGGAAAGGATGTCTACTGCGAAAAGCCCCTGACGCTCACCATTGAGGAAGGGAAACAAATTTGTAAGGTCGCCAAGGAAACAAGTCGTGTTTTTCAAGTGGGAACCCAGCAAAGAAGCGAAATGTCCCAAAGATTTCTGACTGCGATTGGAATCATCCGCGAAGGTCGAATCGGGGCCATCAAAAAGGTAACCTGCAACATTGGAAGCTCACCCACCGGCGGACCCTTCAAAAAATCGGATCCGCCCGCCAACCTCGACTGGAACAATTGGTTGGGACAGGCTCCGAAAGTCGATTACATAAAGGAGAGAGCTCACTACCTGTTTCGTTGGTGGTACGAATATTCCGGTGGTAAGATGACCGATTGGGGCGCTCATCACGTCGACATCGCCCAATGGGCCTTGGATCAAAATGGAGAAGGGCAGGGGGTCTTGGAACTGGACCCTATCGTGGGCGAACATCAGATTCCCTTTAAGAACGGGATGCCCACGAAGGACAACTACTTCAACACTTCCCATAATTTCCACATCAAATGCAAATTCCCAAATGACGTGGAAATGAATATCGTAAGCAAATCGAAGGAAGGAAACGGCATTCTATTCGAGGGCGAGAAAGGTAATTTCTTCGTAACTCGGGGAAAACTGAGCGGTGAGGCGGTGGACGGACTCAAGGAGAAACCCCTGTCTTCGGATACGGTATCGACGGTTTACAAAGGCAAGAAGACAACCAACCACATGGAAAACTTCTTTGCCTGCATGAAGGATCGGACCGATCCGATCTCGGATGTCCACACCCACCATCGGGCCATGACCACATGCCACTTGGCCAACATTTCCATCCGACTGGGTCGCAAGCTCAAATGGGATCCCCAAAAGGAGCAGATCATCGGCGATTCGGATGCCAACCAATGGCAAGCCCGCGAACAACGCAAAGGCTTTGAGACAATGGGCTGAGATTTTCCATCTCGGCAAAGATTTATTTAAATTCAGTCTTTCGGCTGCTTCCGTCAACTCTTCAAGTTGGCGTCGTTTGCAAGGATTCGTTAGAGTCAAGTCGCTTGCGGAGAAACTCCTCTCTTATTACCTCCCTGGACAGCCAAGATTCAGGAAGTTTCGATTTATTCGCATAGTCTATTTCCCTTAGGTCGCGAGGAACCCTCAGCGAAGCGGTTGCTCGGTTTGGCGAATCCGCTCGTCCATCTCCTTCAATTTAAAGCGGGCGCTGACCACCGAGTGCCTCTCCTTCCCTTTGCGGTACTTGACGTAGGTTGTAGCGACAATGGTTCCATCCCGAAGAAGCTCCATGCCCGGATATCCGCAATCCCTCCCGGCAAAACTGTGCAAAAGCTTGATCCTATACTGTCCGGGCTTACCGTTTCGTATATCATCGTAGCTTCCCACCCAGGCGACGAAATGTCCCCAAGTGGGACTGTTTTGAGCCATATCACGAAAGGCGATGACCCACCGTCCGTCCTCCGTCTGCAATCCGTAATGACGATCTCCCGTCAAGCCCCATGGGGTGTCGATTGGTTTGCTCCAATTCTTACCCTCGTCTCCACTGAACATCATCAGGCTACGCCCCTTGTGTTTGTTCTCCCTCATCAGGCAACACAATTCCGTGCCATCGGGGGAGCGCAAGACGAATGGTTCGCAAGGGTCCTTGCCCTCTACTTTTGCCACCACCTCAGGTTTTGACCAAGTCAACCCTCCATCCTTGGTCACGGACTGAAGAACCTCCAAGGGGGACCGGTCGGCTCCACCAGGTCCCCTGTGAAACATTCCGAGTGTGCTTCCATCCTTAAGTGGGATCTGACTGGACCAAGTCATTATGCAGTTAAAGTCTTTCCCTAGCGGGGGCATTTCCTTCCATGTCTTACCACTATCCTCACTCATAATGCTTGGCATGGCCGGTCCACCCCGTTTTCCCAGCGCTGCGGAAAAGACCCACAACCGCTCTTTTCCCTTCGGGTCCACGATGCGATAAATGCTCGGACAATTTTGATGGGTAACAAACCCCACGGGCAACTGATCGTCGAGTCGTGTCCACGTCAACCCCCCATCATCGCTCCTCGCCATGGGCCCAGCGGCTCCACCATGGTTAATGCACCAGACGCAGAACATAGTCTGCCCGTTCGGTAGAAGCAAGGTGGTCGGGTGTCCCTGATAAACCCTATCCCCATTGGCAACGATAACCTGTCGGTCGGTTTCTTCGGAAATGTCCAGAATAGGCAAATTAGGTATCTTTTGCGCATTTGAATGAAAAGCGCCGAGGGTCAGCAGAAAAAGCGCTGGAACCGCAAAGCGTGTAAGGTTCGTTCTAATTTTCATAGGGCGGGATGGGTATCACTTCTACTTATCATTGAAATTGAATCGTAATGGCTAGCAGAAAAGGTTCGGTTTTCTTAAGTCACAACGATTTCCTGGATTTTACTTTCTCGACACTTACTTCACTTGGGTATCCCCAAAAAACTCTTTTCAGAAAATTCGTTCGTGTTCGTATCATCATGATTGGAAAAAACCCTATGATTTCCCACCTCGATTGTACCCTCCCATTCATCGAGTCTCAGGACGACTGGATGGGAGCTTTCAATTTCAATCCACCAAGACCGCCCAGTCCACAAAAAATCCGGATACCAATAGCCCGACACTTTTATATCAGAATATGGATTCAAAATATTTTCCATTGCGGAAATTTGACTTGATCGGACATAGGCCTCGCTGAAAACAAAACCGATGAATAGTGCGATCATGATTCCTGATGCCAGCAAAAGTCTCACAATTCTAAGGCTGGTCGCCTTACCCAAATCGCGAATTTGCAAGAATTCTGTTCGGGAATGGCCAACGCAACAAAATTTATTTAAATATGAATGGCTTCGTTGTGAGCGGCGGCTGCGGCCTCCGCCAGAGCCTCGCTCATGGTGGGATGAGCATGAATGGTCTGGTGAATTTCCTCAACCGTGGCTTCCAGCTTCATTCCCAATCCATATTCCGCTATCAATTCGGTGGCGTCCGACCCAATGATATGAGCCCCTAGAATCTCTCCGTACTTTTCACCGACCAATACCTTGACGAACCCCTCGGAGTGGTTGACGGCGACGGCTTTCCCGGAAGCAGCGAAAGGAAACTTTCCAACCTTGAAGGAAATCCCTTCCTCCTTTGCCTTCTGCTCGGTCAAACCGATGCTGGCCACTTGCGGTTGGCAATAGGTGCAGCCGGGAAAGGCGTCGAAGGGAACAGGGGTGGAATGCCCAAACATCCCATTGACCGCCTGAATTGCCCGGTATGTGGCGACATGAGCCAACCAAGGCGGGCCCACGATGTCACCAGCCGCATAAACGTTCTTTTCGGAAGTCTGATAATTCTCATCCACCTTCAGGTATCCGCGGTCCAATTCGAGCGAAAGCTTATCGGAAAGAGCCCCATCCAAATTTGGAACCACGCCAATGGCCAAGAGTAGGCTTTCCACCTCCAACGTTTCGGACTCTTCGCCTTTGACTA
>CEPJ01142881.1_pt1 | contig 11597 bp, 9 predicted proteins | sample 530561 | NCBI WGS metagenome assembly CEPJ01 (sample SAMEA2620404, study PRJEB7988) | marine metagenome | biome: marine biome (ENVO:00000447); feature: surface water layer (ENVO:00002042); material: "saline water (ENVO:00002010), including plankton (ENVO:xxxxxxxx)" | depth 5 m
AACATTTGCAAAGTCACAAAATTTATCTTTATACTTATGTAATATTTTGATATAAGCTTTATAAGAAAATTGATTATCTAGCATTACAAAAAGATTTTTTGACCTGATTAAATATATACATGATTATTTTAAATAAACTGATAAATTTATATAAATCTATAATTTCATAGTGAAACAAATGGATATGATAAGTTAGAAATTTTAAATTTGCTTGTCCAAAAAATAGTTATTAAAATAAATATAATTGGTTTAGAAAGAATTAATGCAATTTAAAACATTTTAAAAATTAAGAATTATTTTTCTTTTCTTTGGAATTTTTTAATTTGATATGAGGGATTAAATATTACTTATTTGAAATAAATAAAAAGGTTTATTTGTAAAATAGTTGAAAAAATTTTTATTTCGGATTACAAATTATTTATTAACTAATACTTATAAATATAACTCTATTTATATAGAATAATTTATGAGAAACATTTTTAAAAATATATTTTGGAAAACTTTAACTTTTTAAAAAATAAAATTAAAACAAAATCTCTTAGTATTTGTATTATTGGTCAGGGATATGTAGGTTTACCTTTATTGCTGGCTTTTGCAGAAAGTGGTTTTACAGTATTGGGTTATGATATTGACGAGAAAAAAGTACAAAAACTAAATAAAGGTATTTCAGAGATAGGAACAGTTAGTTCCTCAAGAATAGAAAAATCCATTAAAAATAAAAAAATATCTTTCACTTCAAGAATTGAAGATACAAACTTTTGCCAAATTTATATTATTTGTGTTCCAACACCATTAGGAAAGCATAGGGAACCTGATTTAAGAGCAGTGAAAGATGCATTTAAGCAAGTTGCAAATAATTTAAAGAAAAATGATGTAGTTTGCCTTGAAAGTACAACATATCCTGGAACTACTGAAGAATTATATAAAGATTACATTTACACCAAAGGTTTAGAAGCCGGACAAGATGTATTTATCATATTTTCACCTGAAAGAGAAGATCCAGGTAATAAGAAATTTAATACTAAAAATATCCCAAAAATACTTGGAGGGGTAACTCAAAAATGCAAAGAGATTGGTTATCAAATTTATAATTCGATTATTGATGAAGTTGTCCTAGTCAAAGATTGTAGAACTGCTGAGATGACTAAACTTTTGGAAAATATTCATCGTTGCGTGAATATTGGACTTGTAAACGAGTTAAAACCTCTTGCTGATATTATGAATATTGATATCTACGAGGTAATTAAAGCTGCCGCCACAAAACCTTTTGGCTTTGTACCATATTATCCTGGTCCTGGTTTAGGTGGACATTGTATTCCTATAGATCCTTTTTATTTGACTTGGAAAGCAAAAGAATTCGGAATGAATACAAAATTCATCGAATTAGCGGGCGAAATAAACAAATTTATGCCTCACTACGTAGTTTCAAAATTAATTGAAGCTTTAAATACAAAAGAAAAAGCTTTGAAGAATAGTAAAATTTTATTAATTGGAATTGCTTATAAAAAAAATATTGATGATACAAGAGAGTCACCTGCAATTGAAATTATAAATTTGTTATCAAACCAATTTTGCCAAATAAGTGTTTATGATCCCTTAGTTAAAGATCTACCAAATCCTATAAAAAAACATACCCTTCAAAAAATCGAAGTTTTGTCTGAAAAACAATTGATATCTTATGATGCAACTTTAATAATTACTGATCATGATCAAATTGATTATGATTTAATTAAGGTTAATAGTGAATTGATAATAGATACTAGGGGTAGATATGAGATTGCAAAAAATATATTTAGAGCATAATTAATCTTTTAAATTTTATTGAAAGGTAGATTAAAAATCTTTTATAGTTTTTAATATATTTCATTAAGTCTAATTTTAATTATTATGCAGCTTGTTTCGGTAATAATTCCAACTTATAACAGATCTGAATTTTTAGTTGAGAGTATAAAAAGTATATGGAAACAAATTCATAGACCAATAGAAGTTTTGATTATAGATGATGGCTCCACAGATGATACTAAAACTAGAGTTGATAACTTAAAAGAAAAATTTGAAAAAGAAAATTTTAAAATTATTTATAAGTATCAAAAAAATAAAGGTTCAAATGTAGCAAGAAACGAAGGTTTAAAAATAGCTTCTGGTAATTGGATTCAATTTTTAGATTCTGACGATCTTCTAGAAAAAGATAAATTTAAAATTCAATTAAAGGCTTTATTGGAGACTAAAGCTGATATCGCTATTTGCAACTTTAAAATATTAATGTCTTGCCGGAAAATTTTATTAATTAATAATGACGGAAATATGCTTAGAAGACTATCTTTTGGTCACTCGATTATGATAGCAACGCCTTTATTTAGAAAAAAATTATTAGAAAATATACATTGGAATGAAAAATTATATAGAGAACAAGATAAGGAATTTATTTATAAAGCATTTTTAAAATCAAAAAAATATATTTATGTGAATGCATGTTTGAGCACTTACAGAAAGCATGATAAACCTAAAATTTCTAATAACTACTCAAAAACTCCCTTACAAACTTTTGAAAATATCAAAAGTGATCTATCTATAATTTTTTCAACTGATTATAAATTAAATGGATATAAAATTTTCTTAATTCTAATTCATATTATTTATTTGATAAATAAACTTTTGAAAAGAAATTTGAAATATCTTCTATTTCGTAAATATAGCCTAAAGTAGAAAACTAATTTTTTAAATCTTATTTTTTTGGATCACTATGCTCCTATGAATCTAAAGCTAATTTTTCAACTATTAATCAGATTGTTTTAGTGAATTTCAATTCATAACAAACCTAAATAACTCTATATCTTTATCAAGTGAATCCATATCTATATCTTTCTTTGGAGGCACTATAAATAAACATTGTCTTCCACATTCTTTTATACGTGTAACATATTTTTCAATAAAATGATAATGTGGTCGATTTACATAATCATCAAAGATAATTTTTGTTCCAGTATCTGCTAATTTCAATGAAGTTAGAAAACAACAAACTCTAAATCTTCCATCAATCAACACAAGTTTTGGTTTTACTGATTGTTCCCAAATAAAATCAGTATAATTTTGAAAATTATAAGATTTGATATAGCTTATAGGTGTTCCCCAAGCTCCAACTTTTCCTAAATCAATATGCTTTATTATCAATCTAGGTTCGTATAAATTGTTTTTTGTTTTTACTTTTTTCACCCATTCTCCAGAACTATCAACTGATATCACTTGAGATGAAGTATTTTTTAGAATCCAATTTGTCGATAATCCACATCCATACTCTCCATAAATATTAATTTCTTCTGCTAATTGTTTAAAAAGCGAATCATCGCCATCAAAAAGTAAGTTATTCTTTTTGGAGAAAAGAGTCAAATATAAATAAGGGATAATTGGTGGCAAGAATAATTTTAATATTTTTTTAAACATTGATACAATAAATAATTGTTATTAGAATAATCCTCAAAACGATTAAAAAGATTAATGGAATAGTTTATTGTAAATTATCTTACAAATAAGAGTTCAAAAAAACTAAAAATTGAAAAACTTAAATTCTTGGACAATACCAACAAAAGTTATTTAATTACTTAACTATCTTTAAAAATTTTGTTATGAATGAAAAAATTAAATAGGGCTAAGCAAATTTGAAGATATGACCCTCAATAACATTTTTATTAAAAATAGATTTTAATTGAAATATTATTAGATTTATTTTATAAAATAAAAAGGTTATACTTTCTCAAATTTTTATAATAAATCTAAAGATATAATGTTAAAAGGATTAAACCCAGAAAAAATATTTAGAGATTTATCGATATTCAAAATAATAATATTTTTTATTATATTTTTAATTTGCTTGAGAATTATAGAACAATTATTTGGCAATTTTTACGACTGGGATATCGATCATCTAATTTACTATGGTGGTAGACTATTAGAAGGTGAGCTCAACTATACAAAGGAGTTTGACGATAAACTTCCAATAATGCAGTATCTTTTTTTAATACCTGCTTACTTAAAAAATAACAAAATTTGGACATTATTTTCTATTACTTTATCAATTCTTACTTCAAAGTCCATTTATAATTTCTTGATTAGAATTTTTAAATTAGATTGGAAACTTACTGAAAAAATAAATACTAAAAAAATAGCTTTTTCTTCAGCAATAATCTATTTATTTTTACTATCTTCACTACAGGGAAGTTTTTCACATATTAATGCAGTTGCAACAAGTTTTTCAATCTTGTCTATCACAACATATTTTAATAATGCAGAAAATAATTTAAAAAATATAGAAATTAAAAAGAAATTTTTTCCTGCGCTTTTAGCATCATTTGCTATTTCAATGCGTCCATACTTTCTTCCTTCAATACTCCTAACTGTGGTCTGGCATCACTTTAGATCTAGAAATTTCTTCAAAAAGATTTTAGTTGGAGAAAATCTCAAAATTTTACTGAAAAATCTTATAATTTATACTCTTCTAATTGCATTTTTTGGATTCTTAATTAACTGTTTACCATATATATTTACAGGCAATCTTAAAAATCTTTTTAAAGGTATATATTTAAACTCTCTTCCATTACATCCGACATGGACACTTTATATTTTAAAAGTTCAATTACAATTATTTTTTAGTCAAGGCAACATTCAAAACTTAATTTACCTTAGCTTTTTATTCCCTTTTATTATTATTTGCAGTGAATTTATCAAAATAAAAGATTCTAAATTCAAGTACAGTTTAACAAATACAGATCTAATTTTTGTTGGTGTTTTATCTCCCTTATTAGTAGAATTAGTAATTTTAAGTAAGCATTTTTGGCCTCACTATCTTCAATTCTTTTCTGGATACGCATCAATATCGCTTGGATTTAGTTTAGCTATTATCAAATCCGCCTCTGTAAATAATTTAGAATTTAAAATTTTAAAATCGAATAAAATATTTTTTAATATCTTTCTGATTACACTCTTAATTTTTATAGGAAGAGGAGAGTTATCTTCTTCAGGATTAAAACTACTAAATAACACTAATAATTCTCACCCAAAATACAAAGAGTTGTTAGAGGTTAGAAATTTTCTTGATTCAAGAAGAAATACTAATAAAAAGACTGACTTTCTTTTCCCTAGAAGTATGTATGTACATTGGAATCTAAAGGAACCAAGAAGGGGATTTCCAAGTGCTGCTCATTTTAATTTCTCTTATTTTGGTTACTGGGAAAATATAAAAATGGGCATATTTGATGAAGAAGATTACTCAAAAGATGGTATATGCAAAATGATGATTAAATATGGTCCATCAATCTTTTTTGCTTATGAAAATTCAGTAGAATATAAATGTTTTGACCAAAATAATTCAAGACTTAATAAAAAAATACTGAATACAAAAAATAGATTGAAACATTCCCTTTATGTTTTTTTTAGATAATTTATTAAAATTAAGAAAATTATACAAATTAAAAATTAAAGATCTTTAAATGATTATTTAGGAACTAAGCAAACTAAAATCGCCTATTACTAGATGCAGCGCGGAACAACAAAAAAGCTATAAATTTTTCTTTTAGGTGTTTTAGGAATATTGATCTAAGGTCTATTCTAAAAAATAATACAAAACAAAATTATCTTTAGATATTTTTCATTTATCTATTATAAGTTTTGCAAGTTTTTTGCCAACTTTAATTGCATTATTAATACTTCTTTCATCAGGATAAACATTTGACATATTGCCTAAAAACAAATTATACATTTTAAGAAGTTCCATATTTGTTTCTTTAAAATTAAAATCAGTAACAACCTGAGCATTATCTGATATTGAAAAATACATGTTCCTTACAATTTGTTCAATTTTTTTTTCAGGAAATAATTCTTTTAACGCATAATATGCTTTCTTCTTTAAATTATCTTGGGATAATTTTTTTTCATTTCTATCTAAATAAACATACTTTGTTAAATAAGCTAAATGTAAGCCTCCATATTCTTCTTTACCAGTTAGACGTGATTGTTCAATATACCCGCAAAAGAAAAGTTCCTTATCAGCTATATTAGTCCAATAATATTCAGATAAAGATTCAGTTAACTCAATTACAACACAATATGCTGTGAAATATTTATGATTTAACCAACTAATATTATTGGTTTCTAAATTTTTAATAAGCGAATTAGAAACTTTTGAAGTAGTTGTAAAAATAATCTTATCAGTAAAGATATTCCTTTTTGAACAGTTTTCTTTAATAAAAAGATTATATTTTTTTGTATTTTCATCATATGAGATTTTTTCAATAAGAGTATTAGTTAAAATATCTGAATTATTTTTTTTAATATTACTAACAATCTTCTTAGTAAGCGTTGAGAGAGACCCTTTTAAAAAACCTAATTTTTCTTTTCCTCTTTTTCTAGAATCAATTCTTTGTTTTAATCTTCCCTCCATCCACCTAAGTGGAATTGCATTTACTTTGTTACCAAATTTGCCTTTAATCATTGGTTCCCAAACACTAGCAAAAGCTTCTTTCCCATAAAGTTTTAATAATCCATTAGATAAATTTGTATTATCTAGAAATGTGTTATTAATTAATTTTTTAGAAAGTAATAAAGTTGCAAATAAAAATCTTATTTTTCCTATTAAATTAATATGTGGATATTTAATTAAATCAGAAATCCCGTTCCAAGAGTTATTTTTGCCTTTAAAAAAAATGGACATCTTAGTTTCATTAAATTCAGGCTTTACGTTTAAAAATTGCTTTGAATAATTAATAAGGTCATTATCTTGAGTAAAAAAATGATGGTAGAAAGCTTCACATTGGAAACCATTTGATAACCTTATAGTCTTTCCTAAGCCGCCTAAATAATTTGTCTTTTCAATCAAAGTAACATTTAAACCTTTATTTGATAATTCATTAGCAGCGGCTAAGCCTGTATATCCGCCACCCACAACAACAACATTTTTAAAATAGTCCATTTTTTTATTATAGTGAACACTTTTTTTTGCGATTTAAATAATGTAGGATTATTAAATATTCTTTTTTTTGATGGTATTTGATTCTATTTCATATGTTATTCCAGTTTTTAACGAGGAATTAAATATTAGGAATACTATTTATAAAATTAAGGATGCATTTAATCAAAATGATATAAAAGATTTTGAAATAATTTTTATTGACGACGGTTCAACAGACAAATCTGTTGAAATAATAAAAACTTTTATTGAAGAGGGAGATCCAATTAAGTGTATATGCCTTACTAGAAACTTCGGTCATCAAGAAGCTTTAACAGCTGGGCTTTCTAATGCTAAATCGGATCTAATAGCGGTGCTTGACGGAGACTTGCAGGATCCTCCAACTGTAATAAATGAATTTATTAAAGCAGCAAAAAATGGTTATGATGTAATTTATGGCGTAAGAAGAAAAAGAAAAGAAATTTTTTATAAGAAAATTGCATATACTATTTTTTATAAACTATTAGCTACTTTAAGTAAAATAGAAATACCTCTTGATTCTGGTGATTTTTGTCTAATGACGAAAAAGGCTCTTGAAATTCTAAATGAATTGCCAGAACAAAATAGATTTATCAGAGGGTTAAGATCATATATTGGTCTTAAACAAATTGGTATTAAATATGAAAGAGACGCAAGATCCGCAGGTGAGCCTAAATACACTTTTAGAAAATTATTACGGCTAGCATCAGATGGAATTTTTAATTTCAGTGATAGGCCTCTAAAGCTTAGTAGTACTTTTGGATTAACAATGTCAATGCTTAGTGCATTAATGATGGTTGCTCTATTAATTCAGAGAATTTTTTCAATAAACATATTAGGTTATTCTCCAAATGATATTCCTGGTTATACCTCAATAATTATCTCTGTTTTTTTTGTTTCAGGAGTACAACTTTTTGCTTTGGGAATTATGGGAGAATATATATCCAGAATATTTCTTGAGACCAAAAACAGGCCCTCTTATCTAATAAGAGAGATAATTTCAAAAAATTAAAACTTTTTTATATATGTTACTTTGCTATTAAATAAATACTGCACCAAAGCGATAATAAATAGTTGAATAATCTTTGCAAATATTAAATTTATTTTAAATATTATAAATGTTTTAATTACGACATAACCGGAAATAATTCCAAGACAACATGCTGTGATAAAGGATAGTATTTGTCTCTTTGATCCAAGCTTTTTAGATTTATTCTTAAAGGTGTATTTAGAATGTCCCACATATGAGAAAGTAGATCCAAAAAAATAACCAAAGCTATTTGAAAAAAAAAGATTCAGGCCAAAATTATAAGAAATTAATGTAATGACTAAATCTGAAATTTGACACAAGCCTCCTACTATTAAGTACTTAATAGGCTCTTTTAATTTAATTCTGTTCATGAATTTTTTTATGCCACTTATAGGCATCTTTTACGATTTGATTTATTGATGGATATTTTGGTTCCCATCCCAAAATAGAATTAATTTTTCTTGATGAAGCTATCAAGATTGCAGGATCACCTTTACGCCTCGGAGCGTTAATAATGTTTATTTTTTTTTGAGATATCTCAATAACTGTTTTTATAACTTCCTTGACTGATACACCTTTACCATTTCCTAAATTAAAGACAAAGCATCTATCATAAGAAGAATTTTTAGAAATACTTTTAGAGCTTATATTTCCAGAGAAAAGATCTAAGGCCTTAACATGTGCATCAGCAAGATCGCAAACATGTATATAGTCTCTTATACAAGTCCCATCTGGAGTTTCGTAATCAGTTCCGAATATTTTAATATTTTTCCTAATCCCAAGAGCTGCCTGAATTACTAAAGGTATTAAATGTGTTTCTGGCTCATGTAATTCTCCAAAAGAACTGTCAGGCATCGCTCCCGCAGCATTAAAATACCTAAGTATTACACTCGAAAGCCCAGAAGAATAAGATAAGTCCTTAATTATATTTTCAATAAAAAATTTACTCTTACCATAAGGACTTATGGGATCTTGGAAAGTATTTTCAGTTATTGGTAATTCTTTTGGCGTACCATAAGTAGCACAAGTGCTCGAAAAAACTATAGGTATTGGTAAATTATTTCTTGTAAATTGAATTACATCAGGATCGCAAAGAGTTTCTAAAAGAATTGTTGATTCAATAACATTATTTCTATAGTATTTAAGCGGCTTCTTTATTGATTCTCCTACATAAGCATATGCGGCAAAGTGCAAAACTGCTTCTATGTGATTATTTTCATGAATAGTATTTTGAAGAGCTGAATGTTTACCAAGTAAAATTTCCTTTAAAATTTCTTTATTACCTACCTGACTAACAATCAAAGGAACTTTTAATAATTTTTCTACTACATGTTGATGTCCATATACAAGGTTGTCTATAACAACTGGATTATGCCCAGATTCAATTAATGCTTTAACTGTATGGCTGCCTATATAACCAGCACCCCCAGTCACTAAAACTCTCAAACTAAACAAATTTATATTAGCTATTAATATAGCAAAAATATAAACTAATAAAATTTAACTTATGGTATGCTGTTTAACTATAAATTTAATTTTATTAGTAATGAGTGACAGGATAATAAGCGTACTTATTATTTTTACTACTAGTTTAAGCTTAAGAATTTTATTAGAATTAAATAATCAAATTTAAAATTTAAGAAATTAAAACCATAAATTATTTTTTGATTAAACATTGTTATTTAAAAAAGAGGATCTATGCAAAAGCCCAACTTAGAAAAATTAATTTCTCACAATTGTTTTAGTATAACTTAATTGTATTAATGGAGAATATCTTAAAAATTTATTTTATTAATTCTAAAATTATTTTACTTTCTATAAAAATTTCAAAATTTTGACAGTTTATATTACTACTTACTTTAAAAAAAATGAATTTTAGTACTATAATTTTCTTAATTTCTTAGTAATTTAGAATTTTTACTAAATATAGTTTTTAATTTAAACTAAAATTACTAATTTTTTTATAATAAATGAAGAAATTATCTGTATATATAACATCAGATTCTGTAGTAGATTACTTGGGAGAATATTTAAAAAAAATTTCAAAATCTCAAATTGAATATGAAATTGGACCATACAATCAAGTAAATCAGATACTACTATCAGAAGCAAAAAGTCAATCGATTTTCTTATGGACAGCCCCAGATGTGCAAATACCTAGCTTCAGTAAACTACTAACATTTGAACCTGTAAACTTGAATATTATTCTTAAAGAAGTTGAACAATTTGCTAGTCAAATAAATCATGCATGCAGAGAATATGAACAAGTATTTATGCTTTCTTGGATTATTCCTGAAGAATTTTCTATACCTCTTGCTTTAGCTACCAAGTCTAAAGAAGGTCCTTCGGATGTACTCTCAAGAATTAATATTCATTTGTCCGAGTTACTAAAGGGAAATAATAACTTTCATTTGATTGACCAAAGTATATTAAGTTCTAGATTTACAAATCCTATACATGATCCAAGATTATATGCTATGGCTAGGATTAGATATTCTTTAAACTATATTGAATATATTGCAGAAAAAGTTACCCCAATCATTAAAGCTTCAGTAACTGCAAGTAAGAAGCTTATTATATGCGATTTAGATAATACTTTATGGAATGGAATTGTTGGTGACGATGGACTTGGGGGTATAAAAATAGGAAGTAACGACCCACTTGGCGAGGCCCATTTACAAATGCAAAAAGCTTTAAAGGCTCTCAAAAATAGAGGGATCTTACTAGCGATTTCTAGCAAAAACAATCTTAATATAGCTTTAGAAGCAATTGAGAAGCATCCTAATATGTTATTAAAAAAAGAAGACTTTGTTGCAAAAGAAATCAATTGGAACGATAAGGCTGCAAATATTTTGAAAATTTTAAGTGATTTAAATCTTCATGCTTCTTCTGCAATTTTTTTAGATGACAATCCTACAGAAAGGGATAGAGTCAAGAAAGCTATACCTGATATTCTCGTTCCTGATCTTCCGCAAGATGTTTCAGAATGGGCAGGGATAATAAATTCACTAGATTGTTTTGAAACTTTAAGTACCAGTAATGAAGATAAAGAAAGATCTAAAACTTATATTGATGAGAGTAAAAGAAGAAACTCTTCGAAATTATTCGGTAATATAGAAGATTGGTTAGTCTCTCTTGAACTAGTATTAAAAGTAGAGCAATTAAATAAAAATAATCTTCAAAGATCGACGCAATTATTAAACAAAACCAATCAATTTAATTTATCGACTAGAAGGATGAGCGAAAATGAACTGTCAAAATGGTCAGAAAATTCACAAAGATTTTGCCTTACTTTTTCCGTATCTGATAGATATGGGGACTCAGGATTAACCGCATTTGTAAGTATTGAGAAAAACCTAAATAAGGCAAAAATAATTGACTTTGTTATGAGTTGCAGAGTCATGGGAAAAGGGATTGAAGATGCCATCCTTAGTCAAATAATTAAAAATCGTGAAAAAATGAATATTTATATGGAAACCATTCCATCAGATAGAAACTTACCAATTCAAGAATTTTGTAAAAAAGTTGCGCCCAATGGAATAATCAACAAGGAAATAAGTTGTCCAAAGCATATAAAAATTATTGAAATTT
>CEPJ01022817.1_pt1 | contig 11587 bp, 9 predicted proteins | sample 530561 | NCBI WGS metagenome assembly CEPJ01 (sample SAMEA2620404, study PRJEB7988) | marine metagenome | biome: marine biome (ENVO:00000447); feature: surface water layer (ENVO:00002042); material: "saline water (ENVO:00002010), including plankton (ENVO:xxxxxxxx)" | depth 5 m
AAGATTGAATGACCATAGATCTTCAGGAGAGCCCCCTCCTCGTCCAACGATTATCAAATCAGCACTTTTTTGTGCAAATTCTATGGCTTTAATAATCTGAGATGGAGCCTTACCTCCCTGTACTAAAACGGGGACTACAGTGTAGCCAAAACCTGGCCACCTATCGGAGATCAACCGTTGCATGTCCGATAAAGCAGCGCTGCCTTCGCCTGTGATTATGTGCAGGTTTTTTGGAATCAACGGAGCACTCTTTCTTGGCCTGTTAATTGTGCCGTCGTTACGCCACTTCAGAATTAATTCTTGTCGAGCCTTTTCCAGTTCGCCGATACTTTTCACAGGCTGCACTCTACTTGCTTTGAACTGCATTCTTCCTGTTTTTACATAGACATCTATGCCCCCTAACGCTACCAACTTATTCCCTTCCTTTATGCCTTGACTTTGGAAAGAGGCATTTCCTCCAAACAGCACGCAATCAATTGATCCGTTTGGATCTGTAAGCGTGAAATATGTATGCCCGGAGCGAGCAAATGTTACTTTGGTTAACTCACCGATTATTGCAGCATTTGAGAGGTAGGGTTCGTTAACAAGTGCTTGTCTGGCAAAAGACACGAACTGTCCAACCTCAACAGGTTCTCCCGCCATAGTAGCAGATACAAGTCCGAGGTTTTTGAACACTACCACAATCTTAGGAAGAGGTTTTGAGGGGTAGCAAAGTCGGTAGGTTTGTTCCAGTTAGGGGTTGGCCCCACGTGGAATGGTGATACTATGACTGACAAAGACACTTCACAAGGTGACGAAAGTGAAGATGATGACTGGATGTCGTATGCGAATGCTGGATTTGGCACAACAGATTATTCATTGTGGGATGATGGTGGTCAAGAAGCAGAATTTGTTGTCGAACCCGATTGGGATGAGGAAGATCTACAACTAGATACTGGAGAAGAAGAGATTCCTCCTGCTCCAAAACCTGCTGGTCTTAAGCACATTGTTAGGATTGGTACCTGTAACCACTGCTTGGGTAGAGTTTCGGGAAAGAAAAGATTTGGACAGACAATTTACGAATCGGGAGTCGAAGTCAGAAATCAGGTAATTGAAACCGACTCAACCATGGCAGAAGCTAGAGAATTAGAGCCTTTATGCCCATTCTGTGAGAACCTATTCGAGGAAGCTCCCCTGCTTGCGGAGTTGATTTCGGAATCAATCGGTGAAAGTGAGTGTACAAGATTGCAATTAGGCGCTAGAATTCCCAAGGATCAAACTGAAGCAGAGGATCATCTAAGGAAAAGATTCGGTGCACCTGGCTCAGCACCATTGAAATCCAGTTTGGTTGAAGAAGTCGCTCATCAATTGAAAGCATCTGGTTTCAAGACTAATTTAGTTGTAGATAAACCAGAAATTCTCGCCCTTATCGATGTTCTAACCCTGACTGTTGAGCTTGATATTAGGTCACATTATGTCTACGGTAGATATAGAAAACTCGAGAGAGGAATACCACAAACAAAGTGGCCATGCAGAGCGTGCAAAGGTAGAGGATGCGAAAAATGCGAATTCACAGGGCTGCAATACAAGAATTCAGTTCAAGGTTTGATTGGAGATCCTATTTTGGAATTATTCGGCAGCGATGAGCACGCCTTCCATGGTATGGGTAGAGAAGATATTGATGTGAGATGTTTGGGAAGAGGTAGGCCTTTCGTTATCGAATTGAAAAAACCCGTGAAAAGGGAGGTTGATTGTGAATTGGTCATGCATACCATAAACGAAGCATCGAAAGGTAGGTTAGAGGTTAGTGACATGAGGGTTTCAAACCGTAGTGAGGTTGTAAGAGTAAAAGACACCCCTGCAGAAAAATCCTACACAATAAGATACAAAATCGAACCAATAACTCAGACAGAGTACGATGAACTAACCCAAGTTATGGAAATCCCAAAAAACAACCAAGACCGTAATCGTCGTAGAAAAAATCACTATCGTGGGAAAAAGAAAGAGGATAAGCCCGTAGAACAAGAGGTTGATTACAGCGCTTTGAAGAAGGCTGAACTTGTTGAAATGTGCGAGCAAAAGGGGTTGGCTAAAAGTGGTACAAAAGATGTCTTGATTCAAAGATTAAGCGAATTTAAGGAGCCTACATTAGATCTCCCTGAGACAGATTTTGTCATGGAAATTATGGAGAAATTACAGGGTTGTACTCTTGCCCAGAGAACTCCGGAGAGAGTAGCTCACAGAAGGGCAGATAAAATTCGAAAGCGAAAAGTCATTGAGACATCAAATCCTTCAATTAACGAGGACGAGGATGGAAATCTGATTGCAGAATTTTCTTTGAGGTGTGAATCTGGCACATATGTCAAGGAAACAGTACACGGCGATGGTGGTAGAACTCAGCCCTCAATCGCCTCGCTAATCAAGGCAAAATGTACTGTCGAATGGCTCGATGTGGCCGACATTCACGCAGATTAGCGCGTCGCGGTGCTTATATGGGTCCGGCAGGTCGGCGGAATGCTTCGAATTGTCTTTTGACACGAGAAGCGGGAGCGCGATTACCATGAAGCGAAGTAAAGGTCAACGCCAAGGCACCCGAAGTATTCTACGTCGAGGACGCCACGACAGAGGGCGTGTCAACATTAGCAGGATCATGCATGACTATGCTGAAGGAGATCGCGTAGCTATCGTTCTAGACGGCGGCCAGCAAATGGGTATGCCCCACAGAAGATTCCAAGGTAGAACAGGATTCATTCAAGGCCGACAAGGCAAGGCCTGGGTCGTTTCCGTGAAAGACGGAAACATGAAGAAGACAGTAGTTGCAAGACCTGAGCACCTAAGACCATTGGAGTGATTTTAATGGATGACGAAGGTACATTTACAGATTATTCATCAGTAAGAGACATGCTACTCGATGCACAAAACAGACGTGGTTTCTTGACATACGAACAAAAAGCAGCGCTCCAGCACGCAGAATGGGCTGCAAGTGACCACAGAAATGGTTACAAAACCGACCCAAAAGTATTCGCTGATATCTTCGGCGCAATCCTAGAGATAGAGATGTTCCAGAAGTATCCTGAACTTGCTGCTAAACTGGCAGAGCTAATGCCAATGCATTCAGATGACGTCAGAGCTGTAATCGCAAGCCGCAGAATTTCAATCGATGGTAGCGATGTGGAAGCAGTTCTTGACATTGTACGCCAACATGTCGGTGTAGAATAATTACCCGATTATCAACGGTGATAACCATGCGTAACGATCGTAGAGGCGGACAGCGTAGGAATAATCCTCGTCAAGAAAGATCAGACCCATTGCTGTCTGTGGAATGGTGTAGAATCATAGACCAACCTGAAGCTGAGGCTGTGATTGTAGTTGTAACTGAACCATCGTTACACGTTATCCGCTTAAGACCAAAGCCGGGCACTGGTTTGCGCTCTGTTGGTGAGAGAATATACATGGGAATTGATCATGACAAGAGAGAAGTAGTTCAGGACATCCTTGGATTTGCTCGGATTAGGGACCTCTCAAACTCTGCATCGGTTGAACTTCCTGTAGTTATACAACAAATAATCGAGGACTCACCAGATGTCTTCATTCAACAATTTTTCAACAGGGCTGGCAATCTATCACTGAAGATGCACGCTTTTGAACTGCTTCCTGGTGTTGGGAACAAGAAGGCAATGGAAATGGTATCTAGCAGAGGGAGGACTGGATGGGATAATTTCGCTCAACTCAATGAAGATTGCAACATAAATGCTCAGGAACTTCTTGCCAAGAGGTTCGTTTCCGAGATTGAAGACAGAAATCTCCAGCCTAGGTTGCTTGACCTCCTTCTCCGACAAGGAGAGTGAGTCTATGGGCTTCGGAGCCCGAGTTCTAATCGATCGCCTGCGAATGCGTCAGGACAATGTCAAATCTTTAGGCCAGCATTTTCTAAACAACGAGGATGTTTTGGACGAAACAATTCGCTTAGCCAATGTTTCAAAGAGTGATGCAATTATCGAGATAGGTCCTGGGCCTGGGGTTCTGACTGAAAGGCTTCTTGAAACCGGTTGTGACCTAACAGCTATTGAAATCGACTCAGGTGCATGTGAGTTTTTGCGGGATAATTTCCCGGACCTCAATTTAGTAGAGGGAGATGCGCTAGAGGTACAATGGCCATCTGCAAATAAGGTGGTTGCAAATATTCCCTATCAAATATCATCCCCTTTAGTTGAGATAATAACGAGAAATCAATCTATAACAGAGGTAGTGATGCTTGTCCAGGAAGAATTTGCAGAAAGACTAGTTGTTGAATGGGAAAGCGACAGAGGTAGTCTTGGCATGTGTACGATGCTCGATTGGGATTGCACATTTGAGATGAGAGTCGGACCGCATTGTTTTACTCCCTCGCCTCAGGTTCATTCAAGGCTAGTCACAATGTCTAGGATTGCCCCTCCAGAAAATTCTAAGCTGACAAAACAATTGATTCGGCAGGCATTTTCCGAGCGAAGGAAAAAATTGCGAAATACTCTGTCAAAGGCTCCAAAAAGAATCTCAAGAGTAAAGGGCTGGCATTCAAAACTGTATAGGGAAGCGTTTCAGTCAATCGATTTTGAATTAATTGACGAGCGTCCTGAGGACCTTGAAATCGAGGATTGGTTGGAATTAGCACAATTATTGGAGGACGCGAGAAGAGCGATGGGTTGACATCTAACCCCCCGCTCGGCTTACTTCGTCGGAGGGGTGCACATGGCAAAGAAGGACACATATCTGGCTCTACTTCGTCGAGGAATTGACGAAACAACAGCAATGCAATTAGCTGATGCTGGTATCAAGATTGGAGATCTAAAAAAGATTGACAAATCTCAACTGGTTGAGAACTATGGACTCAAGCCAGATATTGCAGATGGTGTGTTAGAAATCATTACAGCTGGGCCAAAATCACATGGCAAGGAAAGATACCTTTCCAAGGTCCTTGCTCCTGAAAAGAAACCTGAAAACAAAATTGAAGAGTTGAAATTCAAGAGGAAGCAAAAAGACGTCCTCACAGAGTTGGCTGAACAAAAAGAACGCCTGAAGTTAGCCAAAGTCGAGGCATTTAGAGCACAAAAGCTCGTGATGAATCGTCTTGGAAAAACCGTTGAGTTGATTGTAAAACTAGAGAACAATCTTCATGATGAAGGTAAAGATGACCAGAAGGTGAAGATACGTGATCAGCTTGAAACTAGGGGACTAGAAGCAGCAAGGGACCACGAGATGCTTGAATTGGAAGGAACACCTCAGGATATTGTCGATTTTAGGAGAAAAATAGTTCCTGAATTAATCCTCCACGCATGCCCATCATGCGGAGAAGAGATGGATCCAAGGAGTAGTAGGAATCCTGATGATATGGAAAATTGGTCTTTCATATGCTGGGATTGCGAAACAGTATTCTCCCCCGGGGTGTCAACAATTGTAGACAAAATCATGGCGAACGGAGGCAGGATAAAAATCGATCCAGATGCTAGACCCCGCAACCCAGTTCCACCTAAACCAGCATCCCAAGACTTTGCAACCATCAATCAACTAGTACAGGATGAACTGAAGCAGACTGGAGCAGACGCCGATACAATGGCTGAGGCAGCAGAACAATCGGTTCTAACAAGTGGTCTGATGAGCATCAATGATTGGATTGATCAAACACTCGCCGCTAAGGGCTACATTCAGGCGCAAGAGGACCGTGAAGACTTCATCTTGAGAACAGGAGCTGGAGCTACCAAGTTCAACAAGTGGATGAAGAAGGCTGGACTTTACTTCAACAAACAAACAGGAAGATGGTCTCGCTGGGAAGATCGTTGAGGTGCAAAAATGGGCCTGATTCGTTTCCTACGGGGAGCTAAATTACTCGGGCAAACGCTTGAGATGCCAGGGAAATCGCTTGTTGAGCACGCATACGAGGCGAATGTGGAAATTCCGACAAATTGTACTAGTGGCAATTGTGGTTCATGCATGGTCACTCTTCTTTCTGGGGAAGTTTCGCTACCCGACCCTCTAACACCAGGGCTTGATGAAGAAATAGTAGAGGAAGGTGCTCGTCTTGGCTGTATTGGTATTCCCAAGGGAGATGTGGATATCGATATCTTGCCACCGATTTAGGTGATTATCATGGATGTACCACTTTGGGTTTGGGCTCTCAACATCATCGGTGTAGTATCCGCAGTGTGGTTTCTTTCTTGGAGATTGAAATCTAAATTAGCTGAAGTTGAGGAGAGACACGTAGTTAGTGGCATTAAGCACAGGAAAAGACTAGACGAATCAGACTAATCTGTAGCAGTCTCACTTTCCAAACCTGTATCATCATCGGACAGTGAATCATCAATCGCCTTGACAAATCCAATCGCAGCAGTAGTTATCACCATCGAAGCGATTAGTGATAGAATAATCATCATTGAAGAAAATAGCCCAAACGTATTGAACAATCCCATCGAAGAGGTTGCTATGATTGAGAAACCTGCAACATCAGATACAGCAGAGCCAACTAATGCTAGGGCACATGCACCTCCAACTCCGTTCAACGCTTCTCTGTGATTTTTGCCCTTCTCTTTTTCTTCTCTATACCTTTCAGTAACGTGAATACAATAGTCAATTCCGACACCTAGGGAAATTGTTGCTATAGTGACTGTAACAATATTCAAAGAATATCCAAGTGCGTAAATCAAGCCGTATAGCCAAACAACAACCAATAGAATTGGGGTAAGAGAAATCAACGCTTGTTTTACCGACCTAAATCCAACGGAAAGCGTCATCAAAACGAAGAGCGATCCTAACATTAGTGATGATTGCATCTCTGATTGCATTCTATCACTAGCAACGAACCTAATGATCGGTTTTCCAGTTAGCATTACCCAAGTCAGCGGTTTGTCTTCGCTCTTAGTTCCTGATTCTTCCCATGTTCCGCTTGATAGGTTGAGAAATGGATCTAAATCCCGTTTTATTTCATCAATTCCAGGGCCCATTGTTGGGAAGTTTTCAGGAGAAGTAATTCCAAATCGAATTATCATCATGTCATACACGATTGGGTTACCATCGATTGATAGCCAAACCTTGTTTGGGTCGAGTTCCTCTTCCGGTGAGATATACAAATCCATCAGGGAAGCGGGTACCTCTGTTCCTGGAATGCCATCAAGTGATAGAACGCCGTAGAAGAAAATGATACAGTCTCTATCGTTCATATCAGGTGCGTTCAAGACTCCGGTAGTATCACACCCAGACTCATTAAATCCGCGATTGTAAAATGGCTCGGGGTCAGATAGAAGCGATGCTGAAGCAGCGTAAACGAACTCATCAATTGCTAGAATATCAACCGAGCCATCGGGAGTTCTAGTCATCTTGTCAATAACCCCCTCAGTTTTCAAATTTGCATTACTCCTGAAATCGTCTATTGCATGGAATACTGCAGGATCTGCAACATCTCCTTCGATTAGCAACATCGCAGGCTCTCCCTCATCGGAGAATCTGTTGCTAACGATTTCAACCCCTATTGCGAAATCAGATTCTTCATCCAAGAAGTCGTCTACAGCAAAATCACCCTCTAGCTGCATCATTCCCCATGCTGCTGGTATAGTCACCAAGAAGCAGAGGATTGCTATGATGAAAGGACTCTTTCCAGTGCCGGATTTTATGGCAATAGCCTGCAACCTTTCTTTTCTAACAAAGTGATGATTAGCATCAGGAGTGGTATTCTTTCCTTTTCTTTCTAACCAGTCATCAAATGATATCCTAACCAACGGTGCCCAAATTCCAGTCAACAAGAAGGCAGCAAGCACACCTAATGCGGCTTCCACACCAAAAGACCGTAGAGCAGCAACATCACTAAACAGGTTGGCTGCAAATGCTGCCATAGTGGTTATCGAGGTAAGCATAATTGCTCTCCCTACTCTGTTAACTGTAATCTTTCCAGATTCAATAGTGCTCTTTCCAAGATTTCTTTCTTCTTTGTACCTGTGTAGGGCATGTAATGAATCATCAATCCCGAGAGCGAGTACCAGAATTGGCAAAAGATTGGAGAACTGCGACCTAGAGATTATGTCGATACCTAACCATCCAAACAATGATGCAGCATGACCAATCATTCCTTGCATCCACAATAATGCTCCACCAAGTGCCATTGACACAATTGCGACGTCAGACCATCTTCTCAGCGACGCATATAGTAGGACGATAATCACAGCACCCATAGCAAAAATTAGTCCACCTGAGTTCTGTAATTCACGATTAACCTCAACATTTACAGCTTGTCCTACTAGAAGAGTTAGAGAGTTATTATCATGGCTTCTAAGTCGACCTTCCAAGTCCATCATAGACCACTCAACCGAGCATGGAGAATCAAGTTCAAGGCAGTATTCAGAGGTGTAATTTGGTGGGTGCAAAAGCAGGTCAATTCCATTCAATCTGTATCCACCAACCACTGGGCCATCGTCTGAAAAGTCGATATTGGTTTCAGAGTGAGCATCTTTCCATATGTTGGTCCAGCCGGCTTCCTCTAGGGATGCTCTGTCTAGTTGAACCAGCAACCAAGATGCTGATGCTGACCAGCGTCCTGGGCCCGGTCTTGCATTATCCCATGTCCCGTTTATGTTGAGCGATCCACCGATTGGCCCACCAACAATTCCCGCATTTTCAGAGGCACTGACAAATCCCCTGTCTAGGGACAACCATCTCAAAAAATCAGAACCGTTTGCACTTGCCATTCTCGCTGCTGCTAGGTCAATGTGCGCTTGAGTGAGGTTGTTATCATCAAAGTCTAGGCATTCAATTTGCCCACAGTCATACCAATTTGTAACAGGGGGCTTAGTTCCTGCTAGGGTCATTGTTGGTTGTGTTAATACGGATTCATTTGCCATGAATCCTCTGAATATATCCACAAGGCTCATCACGCCTTCAGTCTGTAGCTCTGTGACGTCATTGATGAACGGTTTCATGTAATCTCCGAGGTGATGATTTCGAATTATCTCGTGCTTGGCATCGATTTCTCTCAAAATTGTTAGATTCAAAATTCCCCCGTCAGTTTGTGTGACTCCTTGCCACTTTTCACCTTCAGGAATTATTTCATCTGCTTGAGCAAACCTCGACCAATCAGGGGTGCCATCATCAAGCAGAGGAACAGGAACGGGAGTCGAGCCAACCTCAGCAGGATCTCTTACGCTTACAACAAATCCTAGTATGATTTCTGTGGTGGAAAACTCTTGGTTAATCGTACGTTCTGCTGTGAGTTCAGGAGACTCCATATCATAGGATTCCATATCTATTGGTTCTAGGGCTTTCAAGGCCCCGGGAATCATGAGTATCGTAAGCACGAATATGGCGACGTGTACCTTATTCCTCTGAGGAACAAGGAAATTTGAAAATGATTCAAATCCGGCCATAAACGCTGTCTAGTGTTCTTATTATTCAACCGTTGTATTCATTTGTGTGATGCTTCAGCGAAGGTTTGCGCGGGGGTCGCCCAGCTTGGTCAACGGCGGTGGGTTTAGGTCCCATTCCTTATTGGTTCGCAGGTTCAAATCCTGCCCCCCGCATCTACAACCTTCAGGCGATTACTCAGTTAAGAAATAAAACCCTCACTAGCACGGGTTGGTTATGGCGACCGAATCTTTAGCACCGGTCGCAGCGATAACAGATTTGATTCTTGGAATAATTACAATCATTCTTGCAAATCGGTCATCAAATCACAACTCACACAAGAGGTTCACTGCTATATTATTTGGTTGGACGTTCATTTTGATTGGTATCTATTACCTGCTAGTCTCAATTATTGAGCTCAGATATCCAGATCTTGTCTTTGGATGGGCAGCAATTCAATTTGGGTTATTCCAACCACAAGGTATCACAATGTACGATGCAATTGTGTTCATGATGTTTGGCTTACAAACGGGAATTAACATCTTAACATTGATACTAGCCTTCCACCTACCACTTGACCTAGCATCAGGTAGCAGATGGAACTCTGCGGTAATTGGAGCTTTAGGTGTGTATTGTTTCCTTGTCCCAACTATGGTGATTTTTGGTGGTTTTAGCGTAAACATCCTGCAAAGCATTATGATTTTCTCCTCAGCTTTGATTTGGCTTACAATTTATGTTAGATGCACAATTGATGAGTTGAGAAATGACAACCAACTGGCAAGGTCCGGCGCTCAAGGTTCCGGGTTGCTTTTGATTGCATTTTATTCTCCAACAATGATCTGGTGGCTATCCACAGTTACGATGTACAACAATACCTGGTTCTCAGGGATTTTAGCATCCCAACCAGTTGAGTATTCTTTCCTGTACCTGATGGGTGTAAATCTCATTTGGGTGGCAGGTGTCGCTACAATTCTAACTCTACTAGCAGGAGAGTCGATTAGAACATTCCGCAAAGGTTCTTCTTTTACCTCAGTTATCGTATTTATCGTTGCTCTTATTGGCTTCATAAATTACTTCATAGATCTGGCTTTGACAGAAATATTGGTCAGTTGTTATGAAACAGAATGTAAACAGTTACCTGTTGCATTCGATATATGGAGCACGTTGACAATTGGAATAATCTCATTCCTATTTGTGCCGATTTTGTTTGTTTACATCCTTGTTCAATACAAACTCATAGACACCGAGTCGGAAAAAAATCGTGGCCTTTTGAGAATAATGATTCTCCTATTATTATTGATTTTATCATCGAGTTTCATTGAATTAATTCAATCGTTAATTCCTGTCCCTCAAATGGTCACAGCGTCCCTTCTCGCAGCAGTTGTCGCTTTCTTCGTAGGATGGGAAGAAAAGATAACAAGTTGGTTTGTAAATGAAAATGAAGTTCAAATGGAGATATCAGGGGATGAAATATCTAATGAATCCATTAGAAGACTTACAATTATGCTATCCTCATGGCTGGTGTTTACACTTATTGTTAGTTGGCTTTTTGCATCTATGGAGGTGGGTGTTTGAGCGATGATGCAGAATTTGATTTTACTGGATTAAAGTCCCTAGTTGACGATCCAACTAGCAACAAAACTATGATTACAGTTCTCGCAATATCAGCCATCATTTTGGTTTATACATCTGTGGACCTATCTAATCTGAATAAAGAGGTAAGAGAGCTAAAAGATAGTGAGAATCAATGGCAGATCTCGTTTGATCTCGATACTATTTCTTTCCAAGACACAGTAATTCTAAGCGATGGAGAACAAAGACAATTTGACTATGAAATAACAGAGACACAGATTCCAGACGATTACAGGGTTGGCAATATTGCAGTCATCATCTCTTATTCAGAAACCTCCGGTCTACCTGCAGATCCTGCAGATTCAGTCTCTTCAACGATTCGTCAGACCTCAATGGAAGCCCAGTGGAATGATGAAGGGAATACTCTATCAGGCTCATCAAATGATGCATCAGATATCGAATTAATGTTACAAACATATCCAGATTTCGACGGATTGACTACCAACGGAACAGGACTTAATTCCTATCAAGTACTTCAGCCATGGACACAATCAGGATTCGGAGTTGGCACTCTTTCTGTGGTTGTCGAGCTGAATACACAATCCCCTCCGTTCCTAACCGATTCTGACGAAGAAGTGACAGTAGCTGTGCAGGTAACGATCTTCAAGGCAAATGC
>CEPJ01138454.1_pt1 | contig 11571 bp, 15 predicted proteins | sample 530561 | NCBI WGS metagenome assembly CEPJ01 (sample SAMEA2620404, study PRJEB7988) | marine metagenome | biome: marine biome (ENVO:00000447); feature: surface water layer (ENVO:00002042); material: "saline water (ENVO:00002010), including plankton (ENVO:xxxxxxxx)" | depth 5 m
AGTGAATGAACCGTCTGGATTTACCCTGACATCAAACTGACCTAACACTGTCTTCAACGCACCAACGTCTGAGAACTTACTGCCTCGGCCTGTGACTACGTTACCTTCTTTGAAGTATCTGTTCAGGGCAGGGTAGTCCACACCATATGTGCCGGGTTTTTTACCAGCATAGTTTGCTTGAACAAAGTCTGTCAGCACACGCATCATACCTTGGTTGAAGTCATCTTCTGTATACTTCTCAGAGCGCATAGCTTCTGGTAGTACGGCGCGGCCTAGTGAACGTAAATATGTGGATGCTTGTTGAAAATTTGCCATTACCTGTTATCCCCGGACCCGGATAGTTTATTGCGCTCCGCTCTAGATGCCAGCTTGTCTAGGTTCATAGTGGCAATCAGGTTAAGTTCCATGTCTATGTCTGCCGCAATGTTTGCGATATACCACAGTACGTCACCAAGCTCTTTTGCAAGCTCAACTTTCTTTTCTTCTGTGAATACGCCGCCTTCATCTCTAATAACTTTCTTTACCTTCTCTGCTACCTCGCCAGCTTCGCCTACCAAACCCAGTGTTGGGTACAGTATCTTTGCATTGTCTGGATAGATTGCTGTCTCTATGGCATCTTCTTGATACTCTGTCATATCCATTTATTTTTTTCCCTTTTTCAGACTGTTGTCTGCACTTGAACCAAAGTAGTAAGCCACGACTGTTGACGCTGTCCCGCCAAGCCAACCTACTGCAATGTTGATAAATCCTATGTCTGCATCAATACCACCGGGCCAGAATGTAACTGCACCGATGTAACCAAAGAAAGATACAAGGGTCATGATAGCCAGCACAGAAGGAACATGATCACCCATCTCTGCCTGTCTACGTCTAGCACTGTCTCGGTCTTGCATGTTTATTCTTGCGAGGTCTATGTCTAGCTTTTTCATTTCTGTCTGAAATTCAAGCTCTGCATTTTTCAACATGGCTAACTGTTCCGGGGATGCGCCCGTCACCGCAGAGATAATCTCTTGCTCAGTCGCATCAGACTTGCCTAGCAATGACGTAGCCAAAGTCCGTGCGGCTACGCCACCCATCGGCCCACCTAAAGCGGTGCCAATAGTAGGTGCCACAACACCCAGAACTTCTTTAGCGGTTTTCCAAATATCCATGTTAACCTCTAACTTTTCTAGCTTCCCAAACAATCCATCCGAAGAAACAGATGAGGCTAGTAAAAACTGTGACCAGTACACCGGCCATGATAATCTCTTTTATTTCTTCCGCCCTTTTTTGTTTTCGATGCTTTTCTTCTAATCTTTCTTTTCTTATTTGCGCTCTAAGTCTAACCAGTTCATTCCAACCATTGATGCCTCTTGTGGCGTATATTATTTGCCGAAGGGCATCTTCCATATCTTCAGCTTTTTTCTTAGCGATAAAAGTTTGCAAAGCTTGCTCTTCAACAGACCCACGGCGTTTTGATTTTTCTGAATTATGTTCATCTTTAATTTGGTCAATAGCTCCCCACAGCTTACCGATGTCGCCAGTAAGCGATTGCAAATCTTTTCCCACACTGACACCAGTTTTAATCGCGGCGAATGCGGCAGTAGCAATTGTAATCGGGTCCATATTTTATTCCCAAGGTTGAACATTAGCCCTTTCTCTTCTTTCTTCCCTTTTTAGACGAAACCTTCGCGGCAGGAGTGTTTCGCACAAACTGTTTTCTTTTGCCTGAAGCCTTCTTCTTTTTTGCTGTTGCCGCTCTCTGTGCCTTTGTAAGGCTCCTAGCTTTCGCGAGTGGTAGACAACGGTCTGGGTTCTTTTTATTCTTTGATGTGCCGCATGGCCCCTTGATACTTCCATCAGTTCCAATACGCACCCAATTTTGTTTCACCCATTTCTTTAACTCTCCCATTACTTTTTCCTTTTGCGCTTGGACTTTTTACCTTTTGCGCCTTTGGCATAGTTAGGGTCTTTACAATATTTAGAAGCGGCCATGTTTGCATACGCTGATGGATACCGGTCAAAGGTACGCTTTGCCCAAGCTATACCAGCCGCGCATATTTTATTTGGCCGCTTCATTTTCTTTTTACTTGCCATTCTTATGAACCTTCTGAATGGTAAAGGCCGCAGACAAAGAAGACCCCGGATGTTTTTTATATCCACCCGGTGGGTTCTTCATAAGTTTGAAGGACTGGCCAGATTTCATCCAATGAAACCCAGCCGGTGCTTTGACATTCTTAGTAGCCATAACCGCCCTTTTTCTTCTTCTTTTTCTTTTTATGTATCATGACTTCACCTCATTGTTTGATTGAGAACAGCCAGCTACGCACATCAAATGCGGGACATTGCTTCTGCACATCTGGTAAATCCCTATGTCCAAGGACCTCTGCATCTGGGTAACTAGCTTGTAATTCGTCTACTAGTCCTTCCAGACTTTCCCATTGTTGTGGCGTGAAGTTATCTTCAGCCTCATCATCTTCGCCTCTACCACCTACTAGACACACACCTATAGACACTGAGTTGAAACCAGCGGCGTGTGCGCCAGACACGTCTATGTCTCGTCCTGTCTCAACCGTACCGTCCCGGCGAATAACTTTGTGATACGCGATGTCTGACCATCCGCGCTCTTCGACATGCCATTTGCGAATATCTTCCGCGCCGATGTCCATAGTCTCATAGGTATCAGCACAGTGGATGACTATGTATTCTGTCTTAGACCTTGGTTTCATTTGTCAGATGTTTCCTTCTTGCATCTGTTCACATAGTTTTGCCCTGACGCGGGACATAGGTATGTTTTTGTGAATGGTAAATTCTATTTCTTTTAACCTTTTCTCACAGTCTTCTTTTTTTAGATATGGGCCTTCAGTATCGTGTGCCACCAAACATTGATGCCCCCCGAAAGCTATCCAGCAAAAGAAAACAGAGGCGGTAAACATCACTTTCTCCTTGAGCCTTTTGGCGGTGATTTTTTACTCCCTTTCGGACCCGACCATAAAGTTTTACAAGCCCAATAACGGGCAGTCAGTTTTGATGTAGCTGTCTTACAATTATGTCTAGCTTTGAAGTTGGCTCTAGCACCGGCACTATAGTTATGTCCGTAACCTTTTGCGCCGAACTCAATCACACGCATTTTGTCGCCTTCTTTTGCGAGGACCCGCATCTTCTTTTTGCTAGATGATGGCGCACGTTTAGGCTTGTTTACGCCGGGAAAGCGTTCACCTCTGTACACTACCCCGGACTTTGTTCTGGTGAGTTTTGGTTTCTTTGCCATAAGTCACCTACGCATATGCCGTTATCGTTAAAATCGGTTCACCAAGCTGTTCAACACCAGAAGCACCAGAGCCATCCCACCAACTATTATTATGAAGTTGCATTTGATAGCTTGAATTATATTCTCGCGCTTCCATGCGTATTGTTTTACCGCCAATCCATTCAGAAAATGTTCCTGTAGCCGCATCAGCAGTGCCATCACAATCAAACACCCATACAAAACTTTCATATAAGTTGCCTTGGTTTGATGAGCTATAACTATAGTTTCGAGTTGTTCTAAACTTTGTTACTTCAACATCATCAACAAACAATTTGTAATGTGAAATACCACTATATCCACTTGCCTTTAGTTTTACTTCTAATTGGTATTTAACTCTTTTTGTACCAGCAGGAGCAAAGTAAGTAAGTTCAGAACCAGTCAATGCCTGATAGCTAGTATCAAGATTAAGCACAGCGGTAACATTAGGCATTGTGTAAACACCAGACTCAGCCCTCACTATCCTGCCATCACAAATGCCTGATACTTCTTCGATAACAGAACCGCGCCGTAAATTCAGATTAGAAATAGACGTACCGTATGGCCCAGTGCCAGTTGTATTCGTATTGGTGAAAGTGTTTGTAAAGAAATAAACTGCACCACCACTACCGCTTTGCTGGTCTTGACTATATGCACCAGACATAATTGTTGTGCCAGCATTATCTATTGCCACTTCATAGCCTAAGTAATCAGAATTACGATTAGTTCCGTCTGTGGGGTAATGGTATAATTTATTCCTTAATTCCCATTGAGTATAATCACCTTTTCTATCAAAAACGTAGACAGCACCACCGTTTGCACCATCACCATCATCTTGGTATGCAGAAACGGCTATAACAGAACCGTCTTTATTCATCCTAACCCAATTACCAAATGTAGAAGTAGTAACTTGGTCGTCTATTAATTGCGCTTGCTGTGTCCAAGTCGTACCAGACCTTGTAAATACATATGCCGCACCACAATTGCTTATACTTCCGTCAGAAAAATGTGCGCCAACTACAAGAGAATTTGCACCGCCATCAAAACAAACCCCACTTCCAAATTCACCAGTAGAATTTACTGGGCTTGAAGCAGTACCTGTAATTTTTGTTTGTTGTGACCAAGTTGTGCCAGACCGTGTAAAAATATATACTGCACCAAGGCCAGATGATGTAAAATTATTTGTTCTGCTTTCGCCTTCTGCACCAACAGCAATATATGTTGCGTTGTCATTTATATCGACAGTACAACCAAATTTGTCAAAGGTGGCTAAGTCACTTGCGTTTAGTTTTGCTTGCTCAGTCCAAGATGTGCCAGACCTTGTGAAAACGTAGGCCGCACCCGTATCCGTGCCTTGATAGGGAGTACCGTATTCGCCTTCTGCACCGCCAACACAATATGTAGCGTCTGCATTTAAACTTACAGAAGTTCCAAATTCATCATTAAATGCACCATCTGATGGGTCTAGTTTTGCTTGTTGTGCAAAGTTTGAGGTTATGTCTGCTCTATAAAATATATAAACAGCACCAGAGTTGCTACCATTTTGGTCTTCGTTTGCGGCACCCACAGCTAAGTAAGTACCATCATCACTTACATAAACAGACCTTCCAAAAAAATCATTGGACTGTGCGTCACTTGCAACTATCCTTTGAAAAAATGCAAATGTGCCATCACTTTGTTTCTGATAAATATTTACACTTCCCTGATTATTTGTTGGATTATCATCAGCATAGGCTGTTGCGGCGGCTGTTAGACCATCAGAACTTATGTGAACATTTTTGCCAAGATTAGAACCATCGCTAGTTATAGAGCTATCTGGAAGAAACTCTTGTTGAAATGGTTTTGTACCCAAGGAACTTGTAGCGTGCCATTGACCATTTGCACGAACATAAAAAATATTATTAGCCCGTACAAAAGCACTCGCGCCCTCGGTTGCACTTGTAGGTAAGTTGGCAATACCCTCATATACTGTAGCACCAGAACTAATACCTGTTAGATTAGAACCATCAATAGCTGGTAATGTGCCTGTAAGATTGGCGGCAGACAAAGCAAGTAAATTAGAGCCGTTAACGATTGGCAAAGGGTTTGGAACACTTGTACTAGGAATTGTGCCTGTAAGATTAGCGGCTGATAAATTAGTTAAAGCAGAGCCGTCCCGTGCGGGTAGGGTCGCTGGTAATCTAGCCGCTGGTATAGTTCCAGTAGTCAGAGCCGATGCGTCATTTGAAGCTGGGACATTATCAAGGGAAGCCAGAGGTACATCAAACCCCCCGCTAACTATGTCTGCTAAATCTCTTGCCCTAGACATCTAACTATATTCCTTTCTAGTCATAGACATAGATAACTATAACACAGTCTGTCTATGTCTAAAAGACAGCAAAATTTTTTTAGCCTTTGCTTAACGCCCGGTCTAACTTATCTTCCACCCGATGGAGAGCCTCATTGATTTGACGCATGTCTTCTCGTAATTCTATCTTTGTCGCATACTCTTCCCGTGTCCGGTTCAACAGTATGTCAATACGTTTGACTTCACTCATTAATTGACGGAACGTCCATAACGCTGGTGCGATTACCAGCGTAAGTAAAATGTTCCAGAACATCATGCTTGACATTTCCATTACCCTGCAATCTCCATTAATGTGACAGTGCTAACTGGATTAGTGTCATATAACCCGCCACTATGCTGTTGGTTTGAGTTTGACCTATTTAAATAACAAGCTTGAGAGGCCCAATTATAGAAAGACATTGCAAAATTATAAGTGATTTGCGAGGTTGTGTTTGGATGGTCAAGTAAAATCATACTAGTCGGATTTATCATATATGTAGGGTCGGTAGCACTGCCACTAGCCTGACGATAAAGATTTAGAACTCCCGTGCTTCTAGGTGAAATACCTGATATTTGCCCTTTTATGTCATTGCCTCCTGCATCAGTAAGATAAGAACCGCCGCAGGGAGAAGTGTCGGTATAACTTGTAGCCGCAGTCGTTGAAGTAGCATTTTTTATTATATGATAACCAATGTCATACATTGAGTTACTGCCTATATAAATTGTAGCTTGGTAAAGTATTTTACTACTTGTTGAAGTAGGTGTAATAGAACAGTTTAAACCTGTTGCAACTTCCAGCTTGCCATTGTCTGATGTCTGATTTGAATTACTTAATGTAAATAAAAAATCATCTGCATAATTGATTGTTACACATTGTAACACCGAACCCGCTGGTAACTTGCCTCTACTTAAAGTTGGTAGACCCTGATTGTTAATGCGTGTAAGTGCCATGCTAGTCTCCTATTGATATCCTATACGAACATAGCTATTGGCATCATCAAAAGTACCAGCAGTTCTTGTAAATCTTATTTGTGTAAGTTCCCCAGAAAGTTCTTTGAAGCCTCGTAAATTATTAAAATAATTTGGATCACTATCATTTTGTATAAATGCCGCTTGGCAAAACCATATGTTGCCATACATTCTAAATATTTCACCAGCGAAACTTAAAACGTTAGTAGCATTTGTCCACTGGCTTGCGTTCCAAGATGAAGCAGTAGCAGAACTACCCCCGTAATTAGAAGACGCACTTAAACCTACAAATGTATCTTGTGATGAATAGCCACCCGTTTCAATGCCACCACTATCGCCAATTTGAATTGCAGGAACACCAGTCACTGAACCGCTTGCTCGCCATATTGAAAACTTAATGATGTTTGTACCGCTAGGTATTCCCGTAAAATCTACTGAACTTTGCCCGTTCAATGCTTGTTCCGCTGGAAAAACAAACCCACTTGTAAGTCCAGTAAGAGCGGACCCATCAATAGCTGGTAATGCTCCTGTTAACTTACTTGCCGCCATTGTATCTATCTTGGCATTGGTTACACTGCTTCCACCCAGCTTCACAGTTGTTACACTACCGTCTGATGGCACAACAGCAGAACCGGTGTCACCTAATACAATAATAAAGTCTATCACATCACCAGTGACTAGATTTTCCGAAAAGGTAATTGTTGATTGGCTTACGCTATAAGCACTACCGGCTTCTTGTATCACGCCATTCACACTGACTATCAAAGCGTTAGCACTTGGTGGTGCAAACGCAACGCCGCCGTGGTTCATAGTATATGCCGCTTGACCATTAACAACAGTAATTGTGTCTAGCTTTTTGAAATCACCGTGTAAGGGTTGTCTACCTATGTATGGCATCTGATTACCCCGCTATTTCTGTGACACTAATAAAAGATGTGCCGCGTTCATATTGATACCCGTCTGCATCACCCACAGTTCTATTAGTGTACCAAGTAATGTTAGAACCCGTACCCTGATAAACACCCACCTTGTAAGTTATTTGGCTAGTCGTTGAGGGTGTATCGAAATAGCTATACATCGCGTGTTCTGGCGTAGAACTCGTATTTGCAGATTCGATAGAGATACCCGTAGCCATGTGAATACCTACTGCCCTACCACCCGCGACAGGAGTACTTAGCTTTGTCGAATCTCTATAAAAAAACCAAACTGAATTATAACTAGCAGACTGGTATGTAGACCATTCACCATTTACCATTGCATCAATTCTTATAATGCTACTGGTTGATGAAGGTGTGATATTAACTGCTAAATGGTCTAATGATACATCTGTTTGAGTGTTAACAGCAGTGCTTGTCGTACTTGTGTACTGTGTGTATTTACTTTGTAATATAGCACCCGCTCCAGACACAGGGCCAGTAAAAGCAAATGTATCAGCAAGGTTCATGCTTTCAGCTTGTATTTTTGATAATGCCATAACTTAACCTATAAACGTGTATGTTGCCCAGTTGTAGGGAACATCTGTAGTTTGATAATAGTCATTATTAGTATTTTGCGTTAAATATAACTTGTCATTTGCAGAACATTTAATTGTCATACTTCCTGCCAATGCTCTATATTGAGTGTAAATTCTTCCAACAGAAGTTGCAGTTCCACCAGTTTCTCTATAAAAAACCCAAGCGGCATTTTGACTAGCGAGTTCAGACAAAGTTGAAATTTCTACTCTATAAAGACCAGCTACTGGGCAAGTAAATTTATATGTAGAAGTGTCATAATGATTACCGTCATTAACAAAAGCATGAGAAAAATCAACTATCGCATTAGCTGTTTTTGCTACATAACTATCAGTGCCGGGGAAACCCACAAAAGCAAAAGGAATAACAGGTGTTGAAACCCTGCCAGCACTATCAATAGTCATGGCTGTAACTGAACCACTACTATCTTTGATTGTCGGCACACTTAGGCTGGTCTGCACAGTTAGGTCATGCGCTAACTTGTCAGATGTCACAGCATCATCAATAATCTCAGCAGAACCTACAGAATTAGCTGGTGGTTCTACTGTTGCCAAAGCGCGACCTTGGTAGACAACATAAAAGCCGTCAGTACTTTGAACATTACCTGTCATGGTCAAAGTAGTTCCACTAGCTGTATACGCTACACCGGGTTCTTGTCTGACATTGTTTACAAACACTTCTAATTCGTTTTCGTTTGTAACTGAATTTGTCAGAGTGTAAGACGCACCACCATTACCTGTAATGCTTTGTCGAGGTATGCTAACAAAATTTGCTGATAATGGATTTCCAATATAAGCCATCTTATAATCCTATGCGCTTATCTCATCTACTAATGAGACGAAAAGGTTCAGACCGTTGGCTGTGTCTGTTTCAACTCGCAGTTCGTCTCCACTAGCCAAATTAAATTTACCATCTATTGAAAGAGCGGACCCTACCGGCACAGGACCATCTTTAATCAAATACATATCGGTAGATGTGCCGCTTAGTCTTATGTAGACATCCACTAAAATCTGAGTGCTAACTACGTTTGCACAGTTAATAGTTACAATACAGTCGTTACTATCAGCGGTAAAAACCGTGGTTGCCGTGTTTGCCGAGGTGGGGGCAGATGTATGTCTTCTAAAATCTTGTGCCATTTGTTTGCTCCTATCCGAGGGCTATTGACATCGCCAAGGCAAAACCTGTGGTTGCCCCTGCCGGTGAAGGTGTCTGTGGTTCAAAGTTACCGCTGGTTGAATTGAATGTAAGTACTTGACCGTTGACCGGTGTGCCTAAAGACACATCTGTCAAAGCATTTATTGAAGTGTTGTTTAACGAAAAAGTTCCATACGCAACAATATCTACGGTATCATTCAGGGCGGCACCGGATGCCAGTACAATGCTGGTGCCGTTTGTTGCTGTGAAGTCTGTACCTACAATAAGTTTGATACCGTTGAGGTACACATCTACAAAACCGGCATCATATGTAGCGGCAAACGTAGTCTGACCGGCTGTCGCTGTAAACTGTACACGCTGTGCTGTGCCGTTGATTGACGAACCAGCGTTGATAAAGTTTGAACCATCAAAAACTTTTAGCTGTCCAGCACTTGTGTCAAAAAATAAATCACCAGTTGTAACATTTGAGCCGGTGGGCGGAGAAGACAGTGCGCCGTGATATGTGTCATTGAACTGCGCTACATTAGTAACAGCGGTGGTCACATCGCTTGCAATACCAGCTACGGTGGTCACATCGCTTTGGATACCAGCTACTGTGGTCACCTGACTTATATTTGAGCCTACAAGACCTATATTAGTAGCCTGACCGGCTACGGTAGATATGTTGTTTGTTGGTGAAATCTGACCGGCTACTGTGGTCACATCGTTAATGTTGTTGCCAACATTATCTACATTTGTAATTGAATTAGCGACTGTGTCTATTTCTGATGTAGTTTCATTAAGGTCATCTGCCACAGATTGCACTTTGGCAATGTCAGCGGCCACAGTCTGTAAATTATTATTTGTTATCTGGCCAGCTACAGTTGTGATATCACCGGCTACGCCAGCTACAGTCGGTATGTTTGCGGCTACGCCAGCTACAGTGCCTATGTCTGTCGTTGCTCCAGCAACGGTTCCAATGTTTGCTATGTTTGTGCTACCCGCAACTGTATTGATACTGGCAATATTGGTTGCTGTAGTGTTTACATTACCAATGTTTGCCGCAACGATAGAGAAGTTACTGTTGATAACAGCTATGGTGTTGCCCATAGCGTTGCCGTGGACAGTACAATAATATCTCAATGTAGCTGGCGCATTAGCGTCTACATCAATTCTAACTTGCGCTCCCGATGTACCGGGGTTACCTGTCGTAGTCACACCTGTTGTGTATGATGTACTGCCATCTTTAAATGCTAGTGGGTGACCACCTACACTGCTATCACTTAAATCAAATACGTAGCTGTTACCTCGCTCCATAGTAAGTGTTGGGTTGGCAACACCGTCTATATAGAAAACATTAACACCACCACTTTGCGCTACGGTAACTGTAAATGTAGTCACTCCACCCAGAGATGCGGCTAATGACACAACGTCTGTAATGTTGTTTTCAATAGTTTGAATACTAGACAGGTTGGTATTTACATTTGTGATACTTTGAATGTTGGTAGATATATTTGTGACATTGGTGTCTGTTGCCCAGTATTTCGCTGAATACTCAGAACCCGCTACAGGTGAACCTGTCTTTGAAGCCCATTCCTTGGCAGAGCCACCGGGTGTGCCTGTGCCTTGTGCGTATGCTTTTGCAGAATACTCGTTGCTGTCTACGCCTGTGTCTGCGTCTACAACAGTTGTTGTGTCTGCTTCGTTTGCAAAACGAGAAGCGGTGACTGCGTGTTGGCTGGCATCAGTAGCTGACGCGGCGGCATTTGTTTGAATGACAGACAGTGTACTTTGATTGATGACGCTGTTGAAAGCGTAGGCAGTTATCTTAGCGTTTGACAAAGGGGCAGTAGACCCAGCCACGTTTGCGATAGTAAATTGGTTGCCGTTTGCCACACTGTAGTCAACTGGGTCTAAGAACTGTTCGTTCACAAATACCATTATGGAAGTGTCAGTCTGGAAAGACAGAGAGGCCCCTGCTTCATCCACACCACTAATTGTCATCGGCAGTGAGCCGCTCTTGGTGTACGTAAACCTTGTAAGACCGGAGACTGGTTTAGCAAATGCGTTGAATACCCACACAACGTCATCAATATCTTGCAGACTGTTGCGCTGGTCTAACCAAGTGACTGTAATATCAGAGGCGTTGAAAGCTACTTCAAAAGTATCAGTATCGTCTGTCAGTATTAGACTACCACCATTTACAAGACACAGGTGTGTACCAGCCGTAGTACTAAACGACTGTTGAGTATCCCCAGTTTTATAGGGGAAAGTCAGAGTATTCTCTCCGGATACGTGGGTAAGACCTGTACGTAACGGCGGGAAGTCAACGCCTGTCTTGTATTTTGATACTAAAATCTGTGACA
>CEPJ01019148.1_pt1 | contig 11559 bp, 11 predicted proteins | sample 530561 | NCBI WGS metagenome assembly CEPJ01 (sample SAMEA2620404, study PRJEB7988) | marine metagenome | biome: marine biome (ENVO:00000447); feature: surface water layer (ENVO:00002042); material: "saline water (ENVO:00002010), including plankton (ENVO:xxxxxxxx)" | depth 5 m
CGGGCCTAGCACCGAGCAGCGGGATAATTCGATTCAAAGACGAAACCTGGCAAGACGCCCACTATAAGATGCTCTGTCACGACCGCCGGGTAGGCTATGTGTTTCAAGAGGATCGGCTTTTTGGCCACCTCAACGTCGAGCAAAATTTGCGCTATGGTCTTTCCCGTGCTGAAACCAAACAGTTGCCAATCAAACTGCGTTTTGCAGATGTGGTTGATCAATTTGATCTAGCCATATTGCTCGATCGCAGACCCCAGACCCTATCCGGCGGTGAATCACGGCGAGTCAATATCGCCAGAGCGGTACTAGGGCAGCCCCAGTTGCTTCTTTTGGATGAGCCTCTAACCGGTCTTGACGGTCTACGTAAAAAGGAGATCATCCCCTATCTCGCCACCATCACTCGAGAGCTCGATATCCCAACGATTTATGTTAGTCACATCAACGATGAAATCGCGCAGCTGTGTGACCATATGTTGGTGATGGGGGAGAACGGATTGCTGCAACAAGGGCCAGCCAGTGAGGTGTTGCTTGGCCTCGGGCTACAGGCCACGAGACGCGAAGACACCGGTGATGCAGGCAGCCTTATTCAGGCCACAGTAACAAGCTTCAATGAGGCCTACTCGATTATCGATATGATGATTGGCGAACAATCGATACAGGTGATCGGCCATGAGCAGCCTGCTTCAAAGCAGATTAGGCTTTTTCTGGCTGCCCGAGACATTGCCATCGCCACATCTAGACCCAGACAGCTAAGCATTCGCAACATACTTACCTCCAAGGTCTCGCGCATAGCACCGCTCTCGGGAAGCGATCGCGGCCTAGTTGCCATCCATCTAGAGGTGGACGGCAGTGGCGAGAGTCTTTGCGCGCATATTTCGAAAATCGCTTCGGAAGACCTCGGCCTGCAACCGGGAGCAGAGGTCTACGCACTGATCAAGAGCGCGCGAATTTCCGCTCCGGCTTAGACGTTGTCTGAGCTTCTTCAGCCCGCGTTGCGCCAGTTACCATGAAAGCCATAGGGTACTCGATGGTCTAGCATTGCCTTAGCCAAGGGACCATCGGCAACATTTTGCGCATCTAGCACAACCATATGACTAGCAGCCCGGTTGGCGTCGAAAACGTAGGCCAGCAGAAACCCATCACCCTCTTCGCAGCTCGCGGAGCGGGGCACGAAAATCGGCTCACTGGTCGCGCAGCCCTCGCCTACATCGTAACTGCTGAGCTTGCCCGTCTGGTGATCGATCGCTGCAATGACGTTGAATCCACCTACTTTTTCCGGTGGCTGGGTATCTCCAGCAAAGTAACCGAAACGATAGGACAGACCCGCACGTCGCTCATCTAGCCGAGGAAATTCGCATACCAACTCATCCAGTTGCTCTACCCGGTAACTATCGGTCTGTGCGTTAAGGTCAAAGGTCCACCGAACCAGTTTCGCTAGGGCTTTTTTCGGATCACCCGGCTGGCCGTCAACTCCGGGAAACAGGGGAGCCTCGGGATACTCACAGACATCGCAAACGATCTTTCCATCGTCGCCGGCAAAGGCATTCATCGGGTGAAAAACATAGCTCGCTTCGCCGCGAAACCACTTCAGATCTTTTACCGTACCGTTGCGAGGCATGATGCCGATGTGGCTGCCTTTCTCTGGTTCCCATGCATACAAAGGGCCACCCTTAAAAGCTCTCTCCAAGCTACCGGTCAGGGGCATGATGGGGAATATGACGTGGTCACGAGTCACGACGAAGTCGTGTACCATTGACGCATAAGGGGCTTCAAACGACTCGCTGCGCAGCAATTTGCCGTCTCTATCAACCACGCTAAAAGTCATATGTTCCGAAATTGTGCCGTTGGCGTTGTAGCCGAAGAACAGCATTTCTCCGTTTTCAGGATCAATTTTTGGGTGTGCGGTCATGGGTCCTTTCAGCTTCCCACCGTAGATATGCGGTCCAATTGATTCGAGGGTATGGGGATCCAGCTCAAAAGGTGCGTGACCTTCCTCCAAGGCCAATAGTTTACCGCCATGCCATATGATGTTCGTGTTGGCGACACCGTCGGTTTCCAAACCTGCCACGCTGTCATCGTTGTCCAAGGGGTTGAATGCACTGAAGAGCGATCGTCCGGCTTCCCGCTCCTTTTGCCACTTGATCGTGCGAACCCAGCGATTGCGATAGGCCACTCGCCCGTCCTCAACGTGAAAAGCATGCACCATCCCGTCACCGCCAAACCAGTGGTAATGGCCTCTGGGAGCATATTGGGGGTTGGGGCCGTTGCGGTAAAAACTGCCGTTAAGCGCCCTAGGTATTTCGCCTTCGATGACCAGATCGTTGACGTCGCATTCCATCTGCAAGGGCGCAAAGCCGCCCCTTAAATTAGGGTGGTTTGGAAACGGTTGAGCCATACAGCACCTCAGAATTTTTCGGTTGCTCAGATTACTTCAAATCAACTCCTACGGGACAGTGATCAGAGCCTAAAACGTTGGGCCAAATAAACGCCTCTTTCACGCGCTTCATGGCGGAGCTTGATGCGTAGACATAGTCGATACGCCAGCCCACATTCTTCTCCCTAGCGCCTCCAAACTGTCGCCACCAAGTATAGTGATCGGGTTCATCAGTATGGGTTGCTCGAAACGTATCTACCCATCCTTCGCTCAACACTTGGGTCAGCATGTCGCGTTCTATTGGCAAAAAACCGCTCGCCTTGTGGTTGCCCTTTGGGCGTGCCAAATCTATTTCATGATGCGCCGTATTAAAGTCTCCCAACACATAAACACTACCGCGCCTGCGGAGCTGGTTTAGACGATCAAATACGGCCCTATAAAAGTCGAGCTTGTAGCTGACCCGAGAATTATCTCGATTCTTGCCGTTACCCTTTGGAAAATAAACGCTGGCGACAGCAAGGCGGCCAAAATGCGCGACAATGAAGCGACCCTCGTCATCAAATCTCGCCTCGCCAAGGCTCGTTTCGATCTTGCTTGGTGCGACGCGACTAAAAATCGCGACACCGCTATAACCAGGTCGCTTCGCTGGCGAGAAACTAACATGCCAATCTTTAGACTCAGTAATCTGCGAAGGAAGTTGCTCAGGAAATGCGCGAACTTCCTGAAGCGCCACGATATCTGCGCCACTTCGCTGCAAGAATGAAATAAATCCCTTTTTAACGCAGGCACGCAGACCGTTTACATTCCACCCAACGATGCGCATCTCTTCACTCACTTCACTATAGCCACTCTTAATCAGCGGATCTTCGTATCATCGAAAGCATCTTTTCAGTCAGACAAAAGGATGAAAGGTAATAAAAAGCAGATAAGGTTCGTCGAGCAATCATCGTCGAAGAAGTATGGCTGCCCAACGAAACAGGTTAAACGCGTCGGCTAAGGCGGCCGAGACATAGGTTAATGCAGCAGCCCGAAGTATGCGCTTGACCGCGAATTCTTGATCCCTAGGTATGTAATTTCCCTGCCTCAGTATGGGCATAGCTTTACCGAAACTCGCGTCCCACTCGGTCGGCAGAGTCACCAAGTGAAGGAGCATGCGAAGCAATAGCCCAGACAAACCCACAACACCAGTGAACAAAACAGGCACGGGATGGCGCGTCACGAGACCGATGATCGGTGCGACTGCCATGACGCCCACGCTAAGCTGACCCAGAAAATTTACCATTGGCACTAATTTCGTTCGCGCGTTCAGACGTGCATCGTTTTGCTCGTGCTGTATGGCATGGCCTACTTCATGAGCCGCAATGGCTACCGCGGTGAGCGACTTGCCATGCCAGTTCTCCTCGCTCAGCCTCACCATTTTACTCTGCGGGTCGTAGTGATCACCTAGCTCCGTGATTTCGGCTTCAACACCCTTTAGCTCGAAGCGCTCGATCAGGTGCTTCGCGAGTTCACCACCAGTCCCGGGCATGTCGGCGATGTCATTGGCATAGCGCTTCATCACCCAGCGCACCCAAAGCGAGGGCGTAAAAACTAACAAAAGCAGCAATGAAAAAAACCAAATCATCTGCTAATCCTGGTACCGCGTGAGCTACCGCTAATAGCCAGTGCTCTCACGTTTTGTTTCCGCCGTGCCTCTCGCGGCGGCAAGTTCACGAGCCGCGTTTTTCGCCATATGACCTGACTCGGAGCCAAGGGTGACAAAGTTAAACCCGAGGGCAAGGTACTTCTGCGCGTATTCTAGGCTGGACGTATGAATACCTGCGGCAATTTTGTGAGTCTGGCATTTCTCTAGCAACTCTTTAACCACGGCCAAGTGCTCGTCCTGAGGCTGATCGCCCATGGCGGGTAGACCTAAGGACAGGGCAAGGTCCGCTGGCCCGATATAAATGCCGTTCAGTCCTGGTGTACTCATAATTTCGTCGGCGTTGGCAATGCCATCAGAAGTCTCGATCATAGCAATACAGGCGATTTGATCATTGGCCTCCAGTGCGTAGCCGCGCCCGCCGTACAATGCTCCACGAATCGGTCCAAAGGAACGGTTTCCTAAGGGCGGGTAACGACAGGCCATCACTGCTTGCTCAGCCTCTTCACGGTTATTCACCATGGGAACGATGACACCGTAGGCTCCGGCATCCAGGGCCTTCATAATTTCATAAGGCTCGTTCCAAGGCACCCGCACTAGGGGTGTGGCGCTGGAATTAGAGATCGCTGGAAGCATATTCACCAGGTCTGTGTAGTCGATTAGTCCGTGCTGCATGTCGACGCAGACCCAATCGAATCCCAGCTTGGACATTGCCTCCGCAGAATAGGCATTCGCCAGACTGAGCCAAAGACCAATGGTCTGCTCGCCTCGTTGCCAAGCCGCCAATGATGTATTTTCCCGCATCGTTGCATCTCCTCAATGGAACTTTGCTCTTTTGGAGCCGAATTAATTTTTTCAGTCATCGTCTAATGGCGACAGGAATGTCGAAAAACAAAGTAGACTTTATTCGTCCTTTTTCATGAGACGTTATTATAGTCCTTCGTCGAAGATTTTGGTTGTGCCAAATATGACTCTGAATCAGCAATTTATTGATCTTGGAAATGCGACCCGGGAACTCATCGGTCTTCTCAGTGAGGCAGACGAGCGCTTTTGGGTAATGTGTATGCAGCGAGCGCTGCCTAAGATCGAAGATCACGAGCTCGCGGGGGCTACCTTAGTGCTCGGCTGTTTTGGTGGTATCGACACTTTTTCAGACCTGCAGCTTCGTAAAGAACTGATAGATTCCGATCCCGTTCGCTATCGCAACCTAAACGGACGCTTGGATCACTTGCGAACCAGAACGTTTGAGGCAGCTCGGCGCATCGCTGCACGACAAACTTGGTAAACGACCTTGCGTCACTGGGTCAATTAAAGGGGAAATAAGATGGAGCTATGGACAGCTGCTACGCCAAACGGCTGGAAAGTTAGCATTATGATCGAAGAACTTATTGAGGCCGGTTCGGAGCTGGGTGAGGTTTCCGTCAGAAACATTGACCTTGCAAAGGGCGAACAATTCTCCGAGGAGTTTTTGGCCCACAACCCTAACGCAAAGATCCCAGTCTTGATCGACGGCAAACGCAGCGTTATGGAGAGCTGCGCTATTCTTCAGTACTTGGCGGAGAAATTCCCGTCGCCACTATTGCCTGAGGGTGAAGCACGTTGGGATGTTCTTCCCTGGGTTTATTGGCAGGCAGCCAATGTAGGCCCAGTATTCGGCAATAAACTCAGCTACACGCGCTATATGGATTCGGTGGCAGACGACGCCAAGGCCCACCCTCTAGAGCGGTTCGGTACTGAAGCTCTGCGTCTTGCCGGCGTAATGGAGAAGCAGCTGCGAAACCATTCATGGATTGCGGGGGATACCTTTAGCATTGCCGATATCGCCCTATATCCGTGGCTTAGAGGTTACAAATGGAGCAAGGTGGATATCACCCTCACACCAGCGGTCTTGGACTGGGTGAATCGCGTTAGGGCGCGACCAGGCGTTGAACGCGGTATTGCTTATGGCGTTCCCGCTGGGGAAATCGATCGGTGGAGCGAGGAGCGTAAGGCCCAATACCGCAAAAACGGCGCGCAAATCGCTAATCCCTCAGCGGATTAGTCTGAATCAAAAGGCAGAAAAATCTGGCTCGCGACGATCTTTGAATGCCTCGATGGCTTCTTGGTTGGCTGGCCCTCCCATCAGACTAGCTAATCCCGCCGTCTCAATTTCACTGGCTTCGCGAAGAGCGTCGCGGCGTGGTGCCATCAGCAATTCCTTCGTAGTAATTAACGATGCCAAGGGTTTGGAGGCAAGAGTTTGAGCCCGCTCCAATGTGCGCGCAAGCAACTGATCGTCAGCAACTACCTCAAAAACAAGCCCGTATTCCTTGCAGGTGTGAGCATCCAGCCACTCAGAACTTAGCAGCACCCAGTTCGCATTCTGTGGGCCCATTATAACTGGGAAGGTCACCGTACTTGCTGCCTCAGCGGTTAGACCCAAAGCGGTGAAGGGGCACCGAAGCTTGGCGCTTTCGGCCATAAACACAAGATCTGCCAATCCCGTAATCGTACAGCCAAAGCCAACACCCAGGCCATTGATGGCTAGCAGGATGGGTTTGGGAAACTCAACGAAGGCCTCGAACATGCCTGCAAAACCGTGCACAGGTAGCGAGCCTTTACCGGGTCTATCAGATAGGTCCATACCGGCGGAAAACGCTCTACCCTCACCGGTAATGATGAGAACTTTCACCGAATCGTCCCCTTCTGCGGCTAATAGATCTTCCGCCACGGCATCAAACATTGCTTCGCTGAAGGCGTTTAAGGCTTCAGGGCGATTGAATCGCAAAATTCGGACAGCGCCTTCATTATGTGTTGTCGTCAACATTCTAATTCCTCTGTTTTGATTTTGACCTACTAGCGGCCCGATGAAGCCGGCACCCCATGCAATAGGGCGATATCTGCCGCAGATGCCGCCCAGCGATGGTGAGCGAGCTCTTGATAGGCCTCGCTGTCATACCATGCCCTTGCCGCAGTGTCGTCTGCAAAGCGAATTAGCACGGTGCGTGTGCACGACCACCGCCCCTCGAGCACAGCGGGTGCTTCGTCGACGGCTAAAATCTCCCCGCCATACTGAGCAAAGACATCCATAAAACCTGCCTCATATTGGGCATAACGATCGCGATCATGAATATCGATCTGGGCGACTACGAAAACGCTCATCACTGTCTCCAGCAAACCTCACCATCGTAGCTTTATTCAAAACGCCGCACACCATGTCACACACGGCAAAATAACCAACGTCGAGAGCTTTGCAGGGGCTGCATCTCTGGCGCACTGCATGTGGCCACCAAAAGTTTGGAGAAATCTAAGAACCTGATCCGCGGGCCTTGTGCGGCAATATAGTTATTATTGCTATCAACAATTTTGAGTAGATTTGTTGTACTAGCACGGCTAACCCAGCGCTAACCTTTGATACATATCTAGTCTTTATGAGCGTACTACGCAGGCCCGGAAATCGCGCAGGTTGTTACAGACCAACTTCGCTGAACGGTTTGGCGTTACCAGAGCGACTTGCAGTCACTGGGAGACAGGCCGGGCGAAACCTTCAACCAAACACATTGAGAAAATTGCAAATTTGTTGGCGATGGACGCCAACTGGCTCATCACTGGCGCGAACAGCATGGGGCAACGTACCGCACAGAAGGCCGCTTACAATCTCGCTCACGAGGGCAGGGCGTCATACGTGGAATCTTTCTACAAAGAAGCGCAAAAAGCCGCCGTCGAGTATTTTTCGCTCTCGGTTGGTCAGCGCAAGCTGGTTAGAGACCAAATAAGGTACTCAACCCTTAACAGCAAAAATTTCATGATATTCAAATCCCTGACCGGTTTTCGAAAAGACCACGACAGAGCCAAACACCAAGAATTGACACCTTACCCATAGCTAGGGTTTTCGAGAAGAAAATATCCAGCGCAACGTGTCGGCAAAGGTAGCGCCGGCATGTCGCAGATTGTGTCCACCGGTACCGAAATCGAAGCGATGGTCATATCCAGCGTATGCCAGGGCGTCAGCCATCTGCTGATTCGCCAGAGGCCAGCTGCCCGTAACAATGTTGGCGTCACGCTCCCCGCTCTGTAGAAACACACGAAGCGGTTTGCGCGGCGTGCTGCGGATCAAATACGGGTAGTTGTTCGCCCCGCGAATATTTGTGAACGAACCACAATGACTTATGACCCGCGCAAATTGTCCGGGGAAATACCAAGCTGCATTGAACGCGCACATACCGCCGCTGGAGATACCGCACACACCGCGGCGGGCAGGGTCTGATGTAAATTCAACCTGCAGTTCGCGCTGCACAAAGGGCAGCACGTCTCGCAGGAGAAACTCACCATAAAGGGGCGTACAAGAATCGTACTCAAAACTGCGCTGGCGATGGGCAAGGTGATAGCGGACCTGATTGTCGGATTCCAAGGCGGCTTTCTCCGGCACGCCGGGCATGACGAAGATCGCTGCGGTCGGCCTTAACTCACCCTGCTTTAACAAGTATTCCAGCACTCTCGGAACGCGTACTGGCCCTCGATCGCTACGGTACGCCTCGCCGTCATTAAAGATGAGTAAACTCAGCGGTTCGTCACCATAACCACTTGGCGGCAGATAGACGCTGATTTTTCGCTGCGTGCCGGCAAATACTTCACCTTGATTCCATTGCTCGTAGGTGTGAATCTCTCCTTCGAGATCATCAGAAGTTTGCGCCTCTGGACAGGGGTGATAGTGAACATCACCAGCCGTTGCCAGAGACTCATCGATATCACTAATCGCTCGGCCGTTCACTTGATAGCCCCGGGCATGCTGGTCTTCCCAAGGCACGTCGAGGCCAAGGGCCTGATAGGTTTTTACATCCATTGCTTGTCCTTTTTCGTAGTGTCAGCCGACCAGGGCCTGATACACCCGCGCTCTCAATTCACGCCGAATTGGATAGGTCGAGGAGGGTATCAACTGGGTCAGGAATACCACGAAAAGATCCTTCTCGGGATCTACCCAGAAAAAGGTGCTCGCTGCGCCACCCCAATGATGCTCCCCCTTCGAAGCAATGATTGAGGCTTTCACCGGATCCAGCACTACCGCAAAGCCCAAACCGAAACCTATACCGTCGTAGCTCGTCTCGCTCCATACCGGCTGACCCATACCAGCCATATCAGAATTATCAGGCAATTGATTTGTTCGCATGTAGCGCAAAGTGGACGGTGCAAGTATGCGTTCACCGTCGAGTTCTCCTTCATTGATCAGCATCTGGCAAAAACGGGCATAGTCACCTATCGTGCCTACGAGACCGCCCCCGCCAGAGTGAGAGCCCGGTGCCTCAAAGTAGACCGACTGGGCTGAGCCTTCCTGCAGGACAAGGCCTCCGCGCTCGTCCTGAGGCACGCGGGTTGCGGCGCCACCCACCGAGCTCATGTCTCCACCCACCTTGGGCGCATAGAGTGACGCAAAGCGGTGCTGGGTCTGCTCTGGTACGGAAAAACCTGTATCCACCATCTTCAGCGGTGCAAATATCCGCTGTTGCAAAAAGGCCGCCAAACTCATGCCAGACAAAACCTCAACCAGTCGTCCGAGCACATCTGTCGCAACGGAATAATTCCACTGGCTCCCAGGCTGGCACAGCAAGGGGATGGACGCCAATCTTTTGGTGATATCGGCCAGGGACTCTGAACGGCTCTGAAACTCTATGGCCTCTTCGCGATACTGTGCATCCACAGGATTGCTGTTCATGAAACCGTAGGTTAAACCCGACGTATGGTTCATCAGATGCTTCACGAGCATGGGCGTGCGCTGGGTCGTTACGTCAGAAATGGGCGCGTCACCACCAGACCATACAGGAGTAGCCTCGAACTCAGGCAGGTACTTGGCAACGGGATCATCAAGCTGAAAACAACCCTCTTCGTAAAGCATCATCGCGGCGACCGTCGTTATCGGCTTGGTCATTGAATAGATGCGCACAATGGTATCGGGAGCAAACACTTTGCCCTGTTCCTTGTCCGCGAAACCCGCGCACTGCAGATAAGCGATCTTACCTCGTCGGGCTACGAGGGTACTCGCCCCCGCCAGCTTTCCCTCCCCCACTTGCAGCTCTAGCCAGCGGGTTATGCGCCCCAAACGCTCTTCCGAAAAACCCAAAACAGACGGGTCAACCTCGTCCAACATATCTTGTTCTCCTGCCTCAAGACCCTGTTTCTTATTTGAGAATAACTGATCGTCCAATAACACAATATCTGCGACTACCATCAACCCTTATACGGCTTAAAGCGACAATTCAGGGCTTTGCGCCGTCGCGGGCAAATGACTCACCCGAACAAACGAAGCGCTAATAGTGGTCCGGACAATGGGGGGCGAAGGTAGTGGAAAACAGCTGGTCCGCTCTGGCGATAGCCTGCTCACTGCCTGCGAGTTGACCCCAGTTAGCCAGCGTTCGGGCCGAGTACATGCCGCTATACAGGCCCGCCAGCGCTCTAATCGACAGCTGTATATCAGGCATATCGTTTGTTGCAGTTACCTTCGCCTCTTCTTGTGGGTAACCAGGCGTATCGATACGCCAATTGCCATTGTTCCAGGGCGCAAGGTCGTCTCCAGCAATGCCCAAAACAAGATGCTTCTCATGATCGTAGCCACGCTGAGAAAGTGCCCCGGCTACGTCTACGATACGCCACCATGTCCCGTCGGAATCCCTACTGTGCAACATTCGCGGCTCCTTCATAAGGCTTTGCGCCGGATCGTCCATGGGCGCATTCGACCAGCTGATCCGACCTACGAGATCGTGTCTCGCAAAAAACTGCCAAAGGCTTCGTACAGCTCCCATGTTGAGCCAGGAAAAATCGCGAATTTTTATCTCTTGGGGACGGGAAGCATGCTTAACCTGGCCCGCGCGGAGCGTATAAACCGCATAACCCTGAGGGGAATTCTTGTATCCAGCTATAGCAACGTAAACCGGCCCGTCCGTGGCACTGCCTCCCTCTTCAGACAACACCGAGTTCAGCCATAAAGACTTACCGCGATGTAAATAGCCAGTGCGCTTGGCGATAAAGGTTTTGTATACCTCTCGAATGTCTTCCAAAACTTCAATCGGTCGATGTCGACTCACCGAGTAGGTATCCTGTGAGGATTCATTCATTAACGCGATATCGACAGTATCAACGGCGTACTCGCGGTTCATGCCCGCACGCGCAAAGCCATAACGCTGATATATCGCTGCCTGAGATGCCCACAAACCCGCCACACTTTGTCCGCGCTCGCGCTGCTCGGCAAAAGCCCGAGTAATAATTTGGCGCAGTAATCCTCGGCGTCGGTATTCCGGACGCGTGCCCACAACGGAAATCCCCGCCATGGCCATGGCGCGCCCATTGGCCCGAATCGTGAAAGGAAAAGCCGCATAGGAGGTCGCCATAAGGGGGCGCCCGTTCTCATCTTTCGCCCCACGATCGAAGGCGCACAACGTCCATTCAGGTCGGTTGCCAGACACTGCGATATTGTCTTCGCCATCGCCAAAAGCGCCGCCATAAGAATAAGACGCCATAAGCCCCAGTTGGCCCATTTCCTCGGTGGAGGCGGGGCGTATATCGATATTCATTG
>CEPJ01114139.1_pt1 | contig 11503 bp, 11 predicted proteins | sample 530561 | NCBI WGS metagenome assembly CEPJ01 (sample SAMEA2620404, study PRJEB7988) | marine metagenome | biome: marine biome (ENVO:00000447); feature: surface water layer (ENVO:00002042); material: "saline water (ENVO:00002010), including plankton (ENVO:xxxxxxxx)" | depth 5 m
GACTTTCAACTTCCATTGATGCTTTATCGGTTTCTATTTCGGCAATTGGATCACCAATTTTTAGATGATCACCGACTTTAACAAGCCACTTTGTCAAGGTACCTTCAGTCATGCTGGGTGACATTGCGGGCATGTAAACTTCAGTTTTCATTACGAATCCTATTGGTAAACATCGACAAATAACTCAGACGGATCAGGTAACGGACTATCTGCGGCAAATTGAGCTGATTGATCAACCACTTGCTTGATTTCAGCATTTAATACTTGCAATTTGTCTTCTGTGAGAAAGTTATTCTCGATAATTAAATTCTTAAGGCTTTCTATCGGGTCAGAGTGTTCTCTTACCTCCTTTACCTCATCGCGAGTCCTATATTGCGCAGGATCAGACATTGAATGACCCCTATACCGATATGTGAGCATTTCTAGTATGTATGGCCCCCCATTGTTTCTAACTTTTGTTACAGCCCTTTTTCCGGCATCAATAACAGACTCAATGTCCATACCATTAACCTGTTCCCCTTCAATCCCAAAGCTTATTCCCCTTTGAGATAAGTCTTTCTGAGCTGATGAACGTTGCACTGAAGTTCCCATAGCATATCTATTATTTTCTATTACATAAATACAAGGGAGTTCCCATAATTTGGCCATATTAAAACTTTCATACACCTGACCTTGGTTAGCTGCACCATCACCAAAATAAGTAAGGGTAACAGCTTTGTTTTTTTTGTACTTGTTTGAAAATGCCAAACCAGTTCCAAGTGGAACGGACGCACCAACAATACCGTGCCCACCAAAAAAATTTGCTTCTTTGGAAAACATGTGCATTGATCCTCCTTTTCCTTTTGAATAACCGTCTGTACGACCGTAAAGCTCAGCCATAACGCCATCAGGACTCATACCGCAAGCTAGCATATGTCCGTGATCTCTGTAGGTAGTTATAACCTGATCACCGTCTCTAATACACATTTGAAGGCCTACAACAACAGCCTCCTGACCTATGTATAGATGACAGAAGCCACCTATTTGACCTAGCCCGTATGATTGCCCGGCCTTTTCTTCAAATCTTCTTATTAAAAGCATTTTCTTGTATGCTTCAATTGCATCAGATTTAGTTAGTTTTCTGTTGTTTTTTTTAGTTTTATTTATCATAAATAAAGTACTTAATATTGATATTATATATATATAATTACTACAAATATACAAAATTGACAAAAAATAGAATGATCGTTCGATTTTTGTTAATTAAATTATTTAATTATAATAATTTCATCTGGATGAGCGTAATATAGTATCTTTTTTGCCTTCTCTTGTAACATATCAGCGTCTATATTTTTCTCCAATAGGGATATATGTTTTTCTAACAAAAGTCTTTCCTCTTTAACTGAGGCCAAATCAACATGCAATGCATTTAACTGACTCTTGAGAATTGCATTTTTAGATAGTCCCGAGTCGCCGATAAAAATGTGATAGGAAATATACCCGAGAAAAAAAACTAACAATAATGGCAGTAATAGAGTCGAGGCATATTTTTTTAATTTGAGGAATAACATAGATATTTTGTATTAGATAAATTTTAATATTTAATTAAATATATTTACTAAATTCACTCCTGCCAGGATAGTAACATCTGTCACCAAGCTCTTCTTCAATTCTTAATAATTGATTATATTTCGCTGTGCGGTCGGATCTTGACAGAGAACCGGTTTTTATCTGACCTGCATTAGTCGCAACTGACAAATCTGCAATTGTAGTATCTTCTGTTTCACCGGATCTATGTGATATGACACAAGAATAATCATGGCTCTTTGCTATATTAATTGCATTTAGTGTTTCTGTAAGTGTTCCTATTTGGTTAACCTTAATGAGTATTGAATTTGCAATATTCGCATTTATTCCTTTTAAGAACCTTTTCTCATTAGTAACAAACAAATCATCACCTACTAACTGACACTTGCCACCGATTGAACTTGTTAATTTTTTCCAGCCATCCCAATCATCTTCAGACATCGCATCTTCAATCGAGATTACAGGATAATCTCTAATTAATTGTTCATAGAAATTGATCATACCCTCTACGTTTTCTGCCTCTCCATGAGGCTCTATTTGATACTTACTATCTTCAAAGAATTCACTGGAGGCAGCGTCTAACGCAAGAAAAATATCTTTACCGCTAGTATAGCCAGCATCAGAAATTGACTTAATAATAATTTCTATTGCATCTTTTGTACTTGCAAGATTCGGAGCGAAGCCACCTTCATCACCAACAGATGTCCCAAGTGATTTTGATTTGAGATTTTCTTTCAGATATTTAAATACTTCAGCGCCCGCCCTCAGAGACTCCCGGAATGAACTAAAATTAGCAGGAATTATCATAAATTCTTGTATGTTGATTGGATTATCTGCATGTGCTCCTCCATTCAAAATATTCATCATCGGTACAGGTAATTTAAAATCTTTACTATCTGTTAGATACTCATACAGTTTTTTATTTTCATAAATTGAAGCTGCTTTTGCAATTGCGATAGATACAGCCAATATTGCATTTGCACCAAGTCTGCTTTTATTTTCTGTGCCATCTAATTCAACTAACATTTTATCAATATCCGACTGGTTGAATGGACTTAAGCCAATTAGGGATTCATTAATCTCGGTATTGATGTTATTAACAGCTTTCATTACACCCATACCTTTATACCTATTATCGCCGTCTCGTAATTCTACAGCCTCATGTATTCCAGTTGAAGCTCCAGAAGGTACAGAATATCTTGATTGAACACCGTTATCTAAAGTTACATCTGCTTCAACCGTAGGGTTTCCCCTACTGTCTAATATCTCACGACCCATTATCTTTAATATTTTTGACACTCTTTCACCTATTTTAACTCTCGAGATTTTTCGATAACTTATCAAATTGTATTAATTTTTTCGCGAGCAAATGGAATTCATTCAAGTCAAGTTGATTATCTCCATCTGATATTGCCGCAGGTGGGTTATTATGAACTTCAGCGAATACAGCTGATACGCCGATTGAAACAGCTGCAGTTGATAATGACTCTATAAATTCCTTTTGACCGCCACTACTCTCTCCGCCACCCGGTAATTGGACTGAATGTGTGGCATCAAAAATTATTGGAAAATCAAGTTTTTTCATAATTTCGATAGAGCGAAAATCTACAACTAGATTGTTATAGCCAAAACTATACCCCCTTTCGGTTAGACATATACTAGTGTTGGATTGAGAAAGTACTTTTTCTGCTGAGTATTTTATATCCCACGGTGACATGAATTGAGATTTTTTAATATTCACAGGCTTTTTAGTATTTGCTGCAGCTAAAATTAAGTCTGTTTGCCTTGCAAGGAAAGCGGGTATTTGCAAAATATCGACGTAGTCTTTAATAATATCACACTGCTCAGGTTCATGTACATCCGTTAATATTGGTAGATCAGTTTCTTCTTTGATTGCTGCAAATATTTCCAATGAGTCCTCTAAACCAACACCCCTTTTTGATTTGATACTCGTTCTATTTGCTTTATCAAAGGAGCTTTTAAATATAAGCCCTACTTCAAGTTCAGTTGATATTTTCTTTAAACTGTGTGCCATTGATAATGAATGTGACCTAGACTCCAACGCACATGGACCTGCTATAAAAACTAAAGGGTTATTATTTGATATTTCTAGTTTACCTATTCTTATTGAGCTCAATATGAATCTCCTTTTTAAAATATATGTACAAACCGTTCATCTACAGTTAGTCCAATATTATCATTTATTCTGACAGAGGATAGACCGGGAACAGTAATTTTTACAATATCTTCTGAGTCTGTTGGGGTTAGTTGAATTCTTGTATTTTCTCCTGTAAAATCAATCTGCTTTACAATATAACAATTTTTTTTTGAAGGTTCTGTTAGGTTAAAGGCTTGATCCCTTATAAGTACCTTTACTTCATTACCCTCGTCAATATTCGTAACGCTAAACTCCCCAAATGGAGTTTGCACTTTTTTACTTTCAACCCTTGTTTTGTATGTATTTACATTCGAGAACGTGCTTACTGTATAGTCATTTACAGGTTGGAAAATTAGTTCATCATTAGAACCAATTTGGATTATCTTCCCATCTCTCATTAGAGCAATCCTATCCCCCATTAGCATTGCTTCTTCTGGATCGTGGGTAACCAAAATGACTGCGGACTCACTATTTCTTAGAACAGAAATCGTTTCCTCTCTAATATATTCTCTAAGTGACCTATCCAAGCCCGAAAATGGTTCATCCATGAGGAGTATTATGGGCTCAGGCGCTGTTGCTCTTGCAAGGGCGACTCTTTGCTGTTCACCGCCTGATAACTCATGTGGGTATTTTTCGGAATATTGTATAAGACCAAGATCCATCAGTACTTTATCAATTTTTAATTTTTTTTGTAGCTTATTTAAATCTTTTAACCCATATGCAATATTTTGATACACAGTCATGTGAGGAAATAATGCATAATCTTGGAAAATTAGACTGATTGGCCTAGATTCTGGCGGCATATTAATCTTACCTGATGAAATAGGATCTTCATTGATATAAATTTCACCTACATCCTGCTTATCTAAACCACTTAACACTCGTAATAATGAAGTCTTGCCGCAGCCAGAGTCACCCAAAAGACACAGAACTTCACCTGGGTAAAGACTAAATGAGACGTCATCAAGTATTTTATTATTACCATTTGTCCATGATATGGAATTCACGCGTAATCTTGGTTCACACAAGTAATTTACAATCTTTTTCATAACTTATTTATTATCCATTCATGTGCTATCTTCATACCCCGAGAGTAGGCCTTCTCGTCTGAGTTCGTTAAGATTTGGCAAATCATTTATATCACTAAGATTAAAATCTAAAAGAAATTTTTTTGTTGTTCTATATACCAATGGACGCCCTGGAACATCTTTTTTTCCAGAAATTTCAATCCAATTATTTCCGAGTAGAACATCCAGCGAACCCTTACTTGAGGATACCCCCCTTATCTCCTCAATCTCAGATCTTGTTGTAGGCTGATGATAAGCAATTATAGCAAGTGTTTCTTTCGCCGCTTTTGAGAGGTCACGTGTTTCCTCAAATTCATCCACTAGGGCGGCCTTAATCATTGGTGAAGTTTTAAAAATACAATAATTATCGTTATATTCAAAATTCACACCTCGATTATTATAATGCGCTCTAAGTTTATCCATTAGCTCACATAGATAAGACATATCCGACTTTGAAATTTTAGTCAGAAGATAATCAATATGAATTGGCTCTCTACTTGCAAAAACTATTGCCTCTATAATATGCAAATCATCGAATTCAGCTGCCGCGTCATTATTTAAAACTCTAACATTTGATTTGAGACCAAGTTTGGTTAAAAAATTTTTTTTCATATTATCTAATCTTTCCCTATTTTTTTGACAAGAATTTCACCAAACTGTTTCTCTTGTTTCGTATAGGCTTTTTGTTCGTTTACCATATCTAATAGAACACTAAAGGCACTTGCAGCAACACTTCTATCATTTGCAGTATATTTATTTTTGCTTACAAGTCGGAAAAAGTTCGCCCAGCCGGGTATTCTCTGGAAAAGATTAGAAAGAAAATTTTTTGCGTTATCTAATGACAGATAATCTAATTTAAATATTGATATCGACTCCGGAACTCTATCATCTTGCCTACTTATATACGATTTTATGAGATCGAAAATAGATGCGTTATAAATTAGTTTAGTAATCTCATCAAACTCCTCCGGTACACCCCTTAAGAACATATCTCTATTAATGATTGGCCTATCAAATAATAATAATGAGGCAGTTTTCATTGCATCTAAGCGTTGCATTCTATGTCTAAGTTGTCCTGCTAATTCTTCAGCGGTATACTCGTCTTCCTCATCAATTGGTTCATCTGGTAATAATAATTTACTCTTCAGATAAGCAAGCCAAGCAGCCATTACTAAATAATCAGCGGCAATATCTATTTTTAGAGCGGTCTGACTGTTGATATAGTTTATGTACTGCTGCGCCAATTCAAATACAGATATTTCCTTTAGGTCTACTTTCTGACTTCGCGCCAAGCTGAGTAAAAGATCAATGGGGCCTTCAAATCCCTCAATATCTATAATTAAATGATTTTCTACTTCCAGAACGTTACTCACTATTCAAGAGCCCACATTAATATTATTATTCTTTAATATAGAGCAGTATTCGTCAAAAACATTATCAATATTTTGAAAATCCTCATCTTTCTGCGCAGATTTAAAATGATTCACGCCCAAATCAATAACATTCGACTCTATTTGATCAACTTTATGCAGAAATTTTATAAAATTTACATTATTCCCAGAACAATCTAGCACGAGATTACAGCCGGCATTATAGGCGTCTAGGACTCGCGATTCGTGAGCACCCTCCAGCGCTTGCATATTAATATCATCTGTAATAATTAAACCACTAAAGCCAATAATAGATCGAATCATTTTAATTGTTTTTTTTGAAATAGTAACTGGACGATCGGATATTGATGAGAACTTAATATGTGCTGTCATAGCAATCGGCATACTATTAAATTTAATAAATGGATCAAAATCATGATAGATTAGCTCTTCGATTGGATCATCTATAGTTGGTAGTTCGATATGACTATCAAGACTCGATCTTCCATGTCCTGGCATGTGCTTTATTATTGGAACAATAGGGCCTTGTTGAAATCCTCTAATCATCTCATTAGCAAGTTGATAAACTATATTTGCTTCTGATGAAAAAATTCGCTCTACAAGAATACTGCTTGTATTAAGATGTCTGATATCAACACATGGCGCACAATTTATATCAATTCCCACATCTACCAAATCATTGGAAATTAATCTTCCAGTAAGATAAGACAATCTATTTGCAGCTTTTGCAGATTTTATGTAAAGATCGCCAATCTCTCGATATGAGGGGTAGCGTTTCCAGTGAGGGATATCTAATCTTTGAACCTTGCCACCCTCTTGATCTATGAGGATATGTATATCCTCCCTAACCTTTTCTTTTACTTCATTTATTAATTTTTTTAATTGTAATTTGTTGTCTATATTACGCGTGAAGAGTATTAAACCATATGGGTTTATCTCATTTAGAACACTCACTTCAGATTGGGATAAACTGCTTGAACTTACACCAAGAACTAATGGAGATATGAGCATATTTTTTCTACTCTAGCTGTACAACTATACAGCCTTCAAGGCCTTCATCTCTCATGGATGAACATAGCCTTTTGGCTTCTGATCTGTCATCAAAGGGGCCGATACGTAATTTGTACCATGTGCCCAAACTACCCAGGTTTTCTTGTTTTATCAGATTCTTATGTGAATTATTGTTCCTATTCAGTAAAGTGCTATAATTTACCAGCAAACCTTCATAGAATTTATTTGCATCCAGTCTTGAATTTACAGAGGAAACTTGAACTCCATAGTATATTTTCTTGAATTCTACTGGCTCCGTTATCGTGCTTGTATTAAAATCATCCATAATTACTGATTGTATGTCTGGAGCTATTAGATCCTGAGGTTTATCAATTGGATATGTAGGTCCTGCAATCTCTAATTTTTGCAACTCTGTATCATCAGTCAATTCGTTGTCATCTATCATGGCTACCAGAACTTCATTATCGACAACATTATTTGTAAAAATTTCACTATTTCTTAGAAGGGATTCCAGATCTATCGGGTCTAAATAGGACGGATCGCTGTCATAATCATCAGTTATTAGAGTCTTCTTGTCTTTATCATCTATTGCAGCCACAGTTGTTAACTGACTATCAGTACTTTCAATATAAAAATTTTGTTTAAGATCTTCATCTATGATTATAAAATTATCATCTAACATGACATACTCTTTTAAAGTTGGCTGCTTTTCGTAAATGCCATAGGTTTGGCTTGTTGGACTTTGTGGATCCAGTAATTCAAGAGCTTCCATGATAAAATCATCATCGCTATTATACTCGATAATATTTTCGTTGTACTCAAAAGATAGCGATTGCTCTGCTCTATCTAATTCAGAGCCATCTAAATATGATTGATCCACTATCTCATGGCCTGCATTTATATCATTATTTGGATAAACAATTTTAGTATGAACATTTAAGTCATTATTATCGACCATCGCCACATTATCAGGGTAGGTCTTGAATGGAAACTGGCTATCTTTATAAACATAATAAACACCATCATCATAGCTTAAATAGTAGATAAGTAATCCAATGAGGGTAATCGTTAAGGCTGCTAAGTTTAATTTTATGTTACCGAATAAATATTTCATGCAATCTTCTTTTTACATCCTTTCTGGATAGCTTACACCCAAAAGATCGAGACCTGTTTCAATGATTTGTGAGACTAGATATATGAAGGCTAAACGCTGTAATGTTTTTTTATCATCACTAGTGATGAACCTCATATTCTCATTATCATTTCCAAGATTCCATAGTGCGTGGAAATCAGATGCCAAATCATGCAAATAGTAGGCAATTCGATGGACGTCATTTGTAATAACAACATTTTTTAGTAGCACTGGAAAGTATGACATTTTCTTTATTAAAGCAATCTCTTGTGAATGATTTAGCATATTAAAATCTACTTCCAACCTATTGAAATTACTAATAAAATCTTGATTGTTTTCATCATTCCAATTCCTAATTACTGAGTGTATTCTGGCATAGGCATATTGAACATAAAAAACTGGATTTTCTTTTGATTTATCACATACCTTAACAAAATCAAAATCCAATGGTGCATCTGACTTTCTATAAAGCATCATAAATCTTACTGGATCTGACCCAACTTCATCAACAACCTCGCCAATTGTGACATAGTCATTATTTCTTTTAGACATTTTCACAGGTTTATCATCACGGAATAATCTAACTAATTGACATAGAACGACATCCACTCCTGCCTGACCATCGGATAGAGCTGAAACTGCCCCTTGTAATCTTTTCACATATCCCGCATGATCTGCACCCCAAATATTTACTAATTTTGAAAATCCACGTGATATCTTATTCTGATGATAAGCAATATCAGAAGCGAAATAAGTGTGCGAACCATCTTCTTTTGATACAGCTCTGTCTATATCATCACCAAACATCGTGGAGGCAAATATGTCTTGCTCTCGCTGCTCAAGGTCAATATCCTCTTGATTTTTTGGAAGTGGTAACTTTCCCCAATATATATATTTTTTTTCTTTTAAGTATTCCATTGTTTTAGAGATTTCATCATTTGCCAACAGGGAAGCCTCTGAAAAAAATATATCGTGTTTAATATTCACTTTATTTAAGTCTTGCTTTATTAGATTTAGAATGTGACTTATAGCACAATCTTTAATGATTTTATTGTAGTTAGTTTCTTCGAAGAGTAAGTCCCGATACTTTTCAAATAATTCACTTGCAATATCATTAATATATTGTCCATCATAGGTTATATCTTGTTCATTTGGATTAATAGATGCTTTTTCCCTATACTTACTTTCAACTGAATAAACTAACTGTTCAATTTGACCGCCAGCATCATTCACATAATATTCTCTGGTGACATCAAAGCCCATCTTGCCGTATAGTGAGGCTATAACATCTCCTATGATAGCTCCTCTACAATGACCGATATGCAGTGGACCAGTTGGATTCGCCGATACATACTCAACATTTGCTTTTGATCCATTTCCGATATTTTCAAAACCGTAACCTTTTAAATTAGATTTTATATAAACTAAAGTTTTATGCCAAAAAGACTCATCGAGATAAAGATTGAGAAATCCAGGCCCAGCAATCTTAATATCTTTTATGAATAGCTCTTTTTTGTTTTTTTCAAATCCATCAACTAAAATTTCAGCAAGTTTTATAGGATTCATCTTTAATGATTTTGCATGCATCATTGCAAAATTTGTTGTTAGATCGCCATGCTCGGAATTATTTGTGATTTCAAAAAACGTTTGGTTATGACTATTATCGATCAGCCGCTCTGTGAATTCCTTATTATGAGCAAGGATTACCTCAAGCAGTTTTTGATTAAATATTTCGGTTGTTATAGCACTCATTATTTCTTCAAAAGTTCTTTATACTGTTCATCTGCATAATTATCTGTCATACCGGAAATAAAATCACAAATAATACGATTTATATTTTTTGGATAATCTTTGCTTGAATTTAATTTTAAAGGTAATTTATTTAAATTTTCTTTATAGAAAAAAAATAGCCCCTTAATTACTTCTTCTGTATAATTTGAGTGATCTAAAATCAACCTACTCTGATACATATTAGCCGAAAGAAATCTTCGTATGTCGGAAATCTGTTCCGTCATATAGTCGGATAAAGCAATAATTGCACTTTCATATTTGATAACATCATGATGATTTTTAATTTTATTAATGTTAAGTATTTTTGAACTCTCTTCAACAATATCAATTATGAATGAATTTATTAGATTTCTCTTTAATTCATGAGTAAGTCGAGACCTATCAATGCCTGGATAATCTGACTTTATCTTGTCTAAGTGTATTTTGATCAAGTCTATCTCACTTAGATCATCTAAGGTGAATAAATTAGCGCGAATTCCATCATCAATATCATGACAATTATAGGCTATATCATCAGAAATTGCTGCGATCTGCGCTTCTAAAGATGATTGAGTTATAAGATTTATATTATAATTGGATTGAAATTTTTGATGATAAAGATAGCCACTTTTAACCACCGGGCCACTATGCTTTAATACCCCTTCTAATGTCTCATAAGTTAGGTTTAATCCATCAAAAGCACCATATTTTTGCTCTAGTTTTGTAATAATTCTGAGTGTTTGAATATTGTGATTAAATCCATTATTCCCATTTTTAAGCATTATATCATTGAGAATACCCTCTCCAATATGACCAAATGGAGGATGGCCCAAATCATGCGCTAGTGATATTGCTTCGGTTAGGGCTTCATCAAGCTGCATTATTGAACTAATTGATCTTGCTATTTGTGAAACCTCAAGGCTATGCGTTAATCTATTTCTAAAATGGTCATGATTATTGGATAGAAAAAAAACTTGTGTTTTATGCGCTAGCCTTCGAAAAGCATTTGAATGCAAAACTCTATCTCTATCCCTCTGAAATGCTGAACGGAAATCTTCCTTCTCTGGGCTGAGCCTCTTGTAATTATACTCTTTTTTAAATCCAATTTTATTGAAACTGTTCATTATGTTTATTATAATTATATGTAAAGAACTTTTATATATTTATTTTCGGAGTTTATACAATTATGAACGAGATCGAAATTACAGATTTTGCAGCAAAACACATACTTAAACTTATCTCCGCTGAAGCTGATAATGATGCGTTAAGAATAGAGGTAAAAGGTGGTGGCTGCTCTGGTTTCCAATACGAATATAGCTTAACCAATGAAATGGAACCTGGCGATCTTGAATTTAAACACAATGGCGCAAGAGTTCTAGTTGATAATATATCAATCAACTATCTAAAA
>CEPJ01026002.1_pt1 | contig 11497 bp, 10 predicted proteins | sample 530561 | NCBI WGS metagenome assembly CEPJ01 (sample SAMEA2620404, study PRJEB7988) | marine metagenome | biome: marine biome (ENVO:00000447); feature: surface water layer (ENVO:00002042); material: "saline water (ENVO:00002010), including plankton (ENVO:xxxxxxxx)" | depth 5 m
ATTTTGTAATCTTGTAATTGTGCTTGGTGCATCATTTGTGTGAAGCGTGCTGAATACTAAGTGTCCTGTTAATGCTGCTTTTAATCCTATATCAACAGTCTCCTTATCTCTCATCTCACCCACAAGAATAATTTCGGGATCTTGTCTTAAAAAAGATCTTAGAGCTGTTGCAAATGTAAAACCTATATCTTCCTTAACTTGTACTTGTCCAACTCCATCTAACTCATACTCAACAGGATCCTCTGCTGTTAATATATTCAAATGAGGTTTAGATACCTCTTTTAATATTGAATATAATGTTGTTGTCTTACCTGATCCTGTTGGACCTGTAACTAAAACTAGACCTTGAGTACCGTGAATAGCTTTTCTTAAATTTTTTAAATCTGTTTCCTCAAAGTTTAATTGTTCTAGACTAATGTCTCCAGCATCTTTGTTTAGGATCCTCATGACAATTCTCTCATTGTTTGCTGTAGGCAAAATTGACAATCTAAGATCTACAACTTTACCTTCTATCTTAAAAGGTATAGCTCCATCTTGTGGCAGTCTTCTTTCGGCTATATCCAATTTTCCCATGATTTTAAATCTTGTTACCACCGCACCATAATTATCATGTAGAAATTTTGAGAATTTTTCTTGGGTTGCTAAAATTCCATCAAGTCTATATCTAACTCTGGATGCAAATCTATAAGGTTCTATATGAATATCTGATACCCCCATTTTGATTGCCTCAGCAACTACTGCTGTTGAAAACTTTATTACCTCTGACTCATTCTCAATTGCCTCTATATCTTCCTCTGGTTTGTTTTCTAAAACCTCACCAGCCTCAGCTAAATCCGAGTCGAAAGTTTTAGTTCTATCTCTTTTTTCATTTGATGCTTTGATACTATTAATAGTAGTTTCATTACCATCCAAAATTTTTTCAATGAAATTGGATATTTGTGAAATTTTTGCAGCATGAAGTTCAATTTCTTTTTTTGTAATTGTTTTTAAGTTTCTCATTAAACTTAATTTTGAAATATCAGATATTGCGATATGAAGAACTCTCCCCTCAACTTTAAATGGAGCAATAAAATTCATATTAATGTAATTAGACGGTAATATACTTTTTAATTCGTCAGTAACTTCAACGCTTCTTAGATCGATAACATCTAAATTTTGATCTTTAACTAATAAATCTAGTATTTTGTCTTCGTCAGTTAACTTTAAATCAAATACTGCTTCAAGCTGCGTTTTTTCACCTTCATGCGAAGCTTTCTTTATATTTGGAAGATCTTTTCCTGATATGACATCACGATCTATCAATACGTTGATAAGATTTACTTCTGACTCTCTACTAATTTTTATCATTTTATAAAACTCTAGGTGCTATAAATACTAATAATTCATCTAGGTTATCAGCTTTTGACTTACCTTTAAAGAGATTACCTATTACAGGAACATCACCTATTATAGGAGTTTGACTTTTAGCGTTTGCAATTACGTTCTTTTTGATACCACCGATAACCACAATGTCTCCATCTGCAACTAAAAGTTTAGTTACAATTTCCATTTTGTTAATAGGCGGCTCATCAGTAGCTGCTGCTCTATTAGGGGTGTCATTATTAACTTTTATTGTAAGTAGAACATTTCCATCTCCAATTATACTCGGTGTAACCTCTAGTTTTAGTGCTGCCTCTTTGAAAGAAGTCGATGTAGTACCCTCAGATGTTGTCTGATAAGGAATTTCCTCACCCTGAGTAACAGTTGCGAGCTGATTGTCTAACGTAAAGACTTTAGGATTTGAAATAGTTTTACCCATACCCATAGACTCTAAAGCTGTAATTTCAGCTTTTAATACTCCGGTTGTTGTTCTCCTTAATATACCGATTCCACTTGTAGCTCCTGCAGCTGCAAAATTGGTAAGAGAGTCTGCAGAGTCTCCTAACTCTACAACCTCATCTAAGGCATTATCCGTTGCCTGCCCGGAGCTTGCTCCAGCAACACCACCAGCAACCCTACCTTTGTTTTGATAATATCCTCCAAGACGTGTGCCTAATGCTCTTTCAAAATCCGAATTTGCTTCTACAATAAATGCTTCTATTAAAACTTGTTTAGTTCTAACATCAATTTCTTTAATTACTTTATCTACTACGTCTAAATCTTTTTCTTTACCTCTTACAATTATAGACCTTGTTGTAATTTCTTCAGTTACAGTAATAGGTGTAAAGGTTGCATCTCCACTTCCTGATGAGAATAATTCCTCCAAAGTAGCTTTTGCCTGTGAAGGGGCAATATAATATAATCTAAATATTTCTGAATAAATTGGCTCTACACTATCCTCTAATTCAACTTTTTTCTTAACTGCTGAAGCTCTTTCTGATTTATAAGTTTCTTGAGCTGTTAAAGTTTCAGGTGAATGTATTCGTATTAAATTGCTTGCAACATCAATGTCTGAAGCGTAATTTTTCATGTCCAGTAAAGCCTGGAATGCCTTGTCCCATGGTACGTCGATCAATTCTGCACTAATTGCTCCAGCAACTTCATCACCTACTAAAACGTTTATTTCTCCAATTTTTCCCATTAATTTCATAGTTTCTTTAAAATCTAAATTTTTGAATTTAAGAGTAACTCTTTGCTTTAACATTGGAAATTCATCAGGAATTAAAAGATAATTTCTTTGTGACTCAGATGAGATTTTTTTTCTTTTTTGTAATTTTTTAACGTCACCTTCTACTGGCTTTGGGCCCATTTCAAGTGTCTTTGCAATTTCTGCTTTACCCTCAGATTTAATATCATCTTTAATTAAAGGAGTATTATGCTGAAAAGGTTTTTTTGATTTATTAACTGTTTGGCAACCAGTCAGAAAAACGACAAAAAATACTGTAATAAAAATTGAATTTAGAAGTTCTTTAATATTCATTTGTCTCCCTAATCTGATTATTAAAATCGATTATAATAAAAGTCTTGTCATCTTTTTCAAATATTGCCTCGTTTAATCTTAAATCAACAAGTTTAATATCTCCAAGGTACTGTGATAATGACAGAGTAATTACTTCACCAGAAGAATTTACTAAAGATATATAGCTGTTGTCTTTTCCAGATATAAGCCCTACTAATTTGAAATTATATAGACTCATTTCATTTTCTTGTTCTTCTTCAGGAATATTAGATCCCGATCCAGTTCCTTCGTTTCCAGCAAAGGGATCATTAAGCGGAACCTCTTCCTCTATATCTTCATTCTCATTATTTATTTCTGTGGTTTGTGCAGTTGTTTGATTGTTTGAATTTAAATCATGTTGATCAGCAAAAGCGCTCGAAGACAAAAACGTAAATAAGATTATAAATATAGTTTTAATAAAATTCATTAGGTAATCCCACTATTGTTAATTCACCTTTGGCTACTATACCTCCAGTTGAATCGTTTTGCACTAAACTTATTAATTCTTTATCAAAGTTCAGCATTTTCTTAGATTTTGCTAGTGCCCTTTTAAATTTTATGTATCCCAAAAAGTTTCCTTTAATCTCGTAAGTTACTGGTATTTTATAATATCTAATATTATTAACATCTAAGCTTTCTGTAGTTTGAGTGTTTGCAACACCTTGTTTAAGAACTGGTTTAGGATTTCCTTTTTCTATCTTTGAAATTATTAAACCGTTTACTCCAGCAAATTTACTTAAACTGTCATATAGGCCCTCTACCTCTGCTTTTGTGTGAAAAAGCTTTGAGCTTTCTTTAAACTCAGGAGTCTTATTTTTAATAGCTTTTTTCATAGTTGATATTTCGCTATTCATAGTTTGAATTTCAGTTTGTTTAAGCTCTTTGTCACTAAACAATTGTTTTTTTTGGTTAACTATAGGATTTAATACTGCATAATATCCTATCAAAAATATAATAATCGCAGCAAAACCCGATCCAAATTTTATTAGAGTTTTTTTATCGACATTTTGAAGCTTTGCTTTTAAATCCTCTAACTTTATATTTTTTAAATCAATATTTTTTAAATCCATTAAATACTCTCCACTATACAAGCGATTTTAAATCCCTTCATTTGAGGTTTGCCAGCAGAAGACCCGTCGGGCAAAGTCATGCTAGCTAGAGATGCTTGAGATATTAATTTTTTTGAATTTAGATTACTTATTAGTTTTAATATATCTTGATCTGTAGATGCTACTCCATTAATTATAATTTGATTTGATCCGTTAAAATCTATTGAATTAAATTTAACTCTTTTTGGAACGGAAGAGGCAATTTGCGCAAGAATTCTAAAACTAATTTTTTTATTTGATTGAATAGAATTACTTAATTCGAGCGATTTATTAATAATTCCCAACTCTTTAGCGAATTTTGTTTTTTCGATTGTTTTTAATTCATGCTCCATAACGACTTGGTCATAGTCTGTTAGTTTTTTATTCAAAGAATTAATTTGCCAAAAAGATAATCCAAATAATATAATATAGATTGCACCAACTACGCCTATCACACCTTTAAATGCAAAATTTGAAAATATTTTTGCTTTTTTTTGTGCAATCATGCTATCTCTATTCGGAAGTAGGTTAATATTTTTAACGGCCGTAACAAATTTATAATATCCAAAAACATCTAACTTTCTAAATGCCAATCCGATTACAGTTGATAAGTATGATCTATTATCTATTTTGACACTTTCTTCTAATTGGGCTGGAATTTTGACCTCAGAAATAGGATCAAATAAATTAAATCCTGTATTTGCTAAATTTTTTCTAAAGCTCCCTAGATAAGCATCTACATTAGGTAAATTTGAGACAACCTTAAGATTTCTTATTCTTTTCTCATACTTCGTTTCAAAATCCTGTATAGCTTGTTTTACTTGTGTCATGTATCTTCTTACCAGTGCATCCATTTCTTCTTGGTTGTCAGATTTTTGTAAAGTGTTTCTATCTTGACCACGTATAAATATATCAGTTATTATCGGGTTATTGTCGTAGAGTATCATTACGTAATTTTCATCTAATCCAAATTCTAAAACTGCTGTTAAATTACTTTCTTCAATTGAACCTTTGATTTGATTCATTTGGTCTACAGCAGATTTTAATGCAAAACATTTTACATCTATAATTACAGCGTTAAGTCCACCTTTTTTAATAATTGATGTGTAACCGTTAATATCGGAAAGTTTGGAAGCCACGAATAATATATCCATCGTATTTCCAGTTTTGTCTCTATTTATAACCTGATGAAATATTGAATAATCATTTAGATTATCTGTCAGTTGAACTAGATTTTCCCATAATGAATCTGTATCAATTGCTTTACCTAATTCCTCATCTGTCATCAAAGGAGCTGTAACCACTCTAATGATTGCGCTAGTTACAGGAATTGCAATAGCTGCATTAGTTGTTTCAATTTTTGATTTTTGTAATGCAATTTTTAATTCGTCGCCAATCTTGTCGGGATGTTCTAATACTGTTGAATTTTCTGGTAAACCCTCAATTTCATGTATAAAAAATTTTTCAAGAACCCATTCATTGTTTTTGTTATTGTTTAATTGTGCCAGTCTTATTTGGTAAGGAGTTAGTTCTACACCTACAATTTCCTCACCTTGAATAGCTTGTTTGCCTAATTTATTTTTTATCTGAGAACTAAACTTAGATTTTATTTTATCTAAAAAAGAATTTTTACTTTTTTTATCACCTTCTATAGGTTTTGGGATGGGAGCCTCGTTATTTTGGGGATCTTTTTTTTTTAAAAGCTTTTGAAAAAAGTTTTTCATATTTATTAATTCCGGGTCAACTTAACTTATTAGTTTGCAATAATCAACTCACACTAGAATATAAAATTTGCTAAATGTATATGATATTTTTTGACTTTTTAGAAATAAAAAGGTCTATATAGTATTTATTTATTAAAATGTTTGAAAAATTAGAAGACTTAGCAAAAAACAATAAAAAAATTTCAGACTTTCATATTCGAGCTGGATCACCACTCGCATATAGACAAACAGGAGAAATTGTAGTCGTAAAAGAAGTTCCAGTCAAAGCTCAAGATTTAAAAGATTTAATGACAATGAATTGTAATGAGGTTGAAGTAGAAAGATTTGAAAAAACTCATGAACTAGACTCAGCCGTTATGTTGAGTGGGTTACGATTTAGGGCAAATTTTTATAAAACAATTAATGGGACTGCCGCAGTCTTAAGAAGAGTTGAAAGTCAAATTCCAGAAATGGAACAATTTAATTTACCTCAATCATTATATGATATTGTTGATATGCACAAAGGTCTAGTTTTGGTAACTGGTCCAACGGGATCTGGAAAATCTACAACACTTGCAGCAATTGTAAATGAAATTAATAAAACTCGAAATGCAAATATAATTACTGTTGAGGATCCAGTCGAATTTATCCATAAAGATAATAGAAGTATAGTCTCACACAGAGAAGTTGGTAAACAAACAAAAACTTTTGCTGCTGCACTCAAAGCTGCATTAAGAGAAGACCCAGATGTAATTTTAGTTGGTGAAATGAGAGACTTAGAAACTATAAGCCTCGCACTCACAGCTGCAGAAACTGGTCATTTAGTTTTTGGAACTTTACATACAAGCGGAGCACCAAGTACTATTAATAGAATTATTGATGTATTTCCTCCAGAGCAACAGGAACAGATTAGAGCACAAATATCTACTTCTTTAAAAATGGTTGTTACACAAAGATTATTAAAAACTAGAGATGGAGCAGGAAGAGTTGGTGCGTTCGAAATCATGAAGTGTACATCACCAATTCAAAACTTGATTAGAGAAGCTAAAATTCATCAGATACCAAGCATAATGCAAACAGCGGTAAGGGATGGAATGATTACAATGGAAAAATCTTTGGAAGAATTAGTAAAGTCGGGTAAGATAGATCCAGGTGCAGCAAGAACAGAAAATTAAAGGATTTACTATTTTAGAATTATTGGTGGTTATCACCATAGTTTCTATTGTATCAGCTATTGGTTATCCAAGGTTTAACGATTGGAAAACTGATCGCGAAGTTAGACAAGCTCTAGAAAGAGCCGCTTCAATGGTAAACTCGATCATAACACATACACAAAGAGGAAGTTATCCATATGTACAAATAGATATAAGAAGCTCACAGACTCAAACTATTTTTACTACGAAGGGTATGAGTAAAAACAAATTCTCTAACTCACTCAACCAGAAAGATATTTCAATAAATTGTCCTATCACAAATCAAGGTGCATCATATTGGGATGCTGACCCATTGGAGACAGCCACAGAATCAGTAAGTAGTAATGCAGGATCTAGTGCTGCAATTTGTTTTTCTAGGGAGGGGAGTCATTATGCTCTTGTTGGTAATGAATTAATAAAAAATAACGATACATCAAATAAAATGTCCTTAGACGGATTTATGGTTAGTCAGTATATAATCTTTTGTTCAAAATCACTTGCAGCAGCAAACAACGATATGTGTCCTAGAGCTTTAGGAAAAGAAGACAAACCTGCATATTTGTTAGAGTGGTCTAGATTTGGTAATGTGGTTAAATATAAATGGAGTGGTAGTGCTTGGAATAGGCAATAGAATAAAAGAGAAAGGTTTAACACTAATCGAAGCATTAGTTTCTACAGTCATTGTAGGAATTGGTTTTATTGCTGTTTTCCAGATGGTTAATTATTCGGTGCAATCTATTGATGTTTCCGGAGAAAGAACCAAGGGTAATTATTTAGTAAGTATGGTTGCAGAGGATCTTATGGGTAGCGCAGTATCTACTATAGATATTACTGATCCAAACGATGCAACTAAAACCATCAAACAAACATTTTACGAATATCTGGTCAAATCAAGTAGAGATGCATCAGGTGGGAAAGGAAACTCATGGTCCCAAATGTCTTGTACAGGTGGTTCGGCATTTCAAGGACAAAACATTATTAAAAGAAAATTAGATAAATGGGAAGATAGATTTTCTACGAAAATGTTCAAATGCAGAGGATCTAGCGAAAAAAAATATTTAAAGGTTTACGACATATGTGCAAGTGGATGTAGATTTAAAAATTCATACGTTAACGATAAAATGTATATAGGTAAAATGGAAGTTTTATTAAACTTTGGTGAAAAAAAGAAATTTCTTTATTTTCCAATACATAACGAAGTCAAATAAAGATGAAATCAAAAAAAAACATTTTAGGAGTAACACTAGTAGAAATTTTAATAGGTATTGTCATATCTACAATTATGATGGGTGCTATGTTTGCATCATACACAGCTGTAAACAGTTCTTTCCAAAAAGTTGTTGATAAAGCTCAAATCAGTCAAACTGGAAGAGATGTTTTAGGTATGTTGCTCAGAGATATTCGGATGGCTGGTTTTAAATATTACGGTGATAATATCAAGACGAATAACGAACATACTCCTATCTTAATTACAAAAACTAGTGACAAAACAAAAAATTGCGACGCGATTTCAATTGTATATGGTGATGTTGATTATGACAAGGATAGCACCCCAAAGTATACTTATAAAAGATATAAAATTTCTTACTTTTGCGAACCTACAAAAATAATAGACAAGACAACTGGTAATGCTGCTGATGCTTTTGCATTATTTAAAACTAAGCAAAATTGGAATGAGTCTGCTGCGCGATGGGAATATACTGATCCACCTGTAACTTACGAAAAACAATTAGTTGTTAATTATGTTCAAGATTTAATTTTCAATGCAATAGATGTGGATGGCGTTATTATAGATCCTCCACCTTCTCCAACAAATCAAAACAATGACAAAATTTTTGGTATTAAAACTGTAGATATTGGAATTACTGTTAGATCTAAAAATGAGTTTTACAAAGAGAAAAATTCTGATTTTAAAACTAAAACAGGAAAAGATCGAAAAAATTATGCTTTGTCTGATACCAATCGAGATCTAACACGTTTTGATGATAAATTTTTAAGAGAGACTATAACAGTAACAGCTCATGCAAGAAATTTAGGATTACAATGAAAAATAAAAACGAAAAAGGATTTGCACTTGTACTCTCATTAGTTTTGTTATTGGTAATGTCACTAATGGGGGGAGCATTGATTGTTATTTCATCTGTCGATCATCGTAACAATAATTCAAGCGACGACTATCAGCAAACATTTTATGTTGCAGAAACTGCATTGCTAGAAGGTGAAAAGTATATTGTAAATCAATTTTTGGGTCCGTGGACAGGAAACCCTGCAACTAGAGATACAGCAAATAGATCTCTTCCATCAAATGACGGCGTTAAATTTGTGGGGGCCATGAATTTAGGAAACATGCCTAATGCTCAAGACTCTTTTTATCAGGATACAGGGAAAAATTGCTATAATAGTTTTGAGGACTTAGACAGAAAAAAACTAGAGTCTTCAGGAGTTGTTAGAGCTGAAAGTTCAAATTTTGGTAAATTGTTAAAAGATGCATTCACGCCCGATGGCTCTACGGATGAGAGAGATGAGGCAGATAAATTAAAGAATTATTTTTATGAATTTTTTATTTATCGAATTGGAAAGGCTCCTTTTAGAGGGTATGGATCTAGTGTTAAAAAAGGGGCAAATAATAAAGGTGTAGATGGAATGGCTTATAGAATATATGGTTGTGGTATTAATATGAGTTCAGACAAAATGGTAGTAGCCTTAGAAAGTTTAGTTGTTTTGCCTACAAGATAATATGATGAAAATTCTTAAATTTTATATATATTTAAAATAAATGATAAGGATACTCACATTAATTCTTGCCACAATTCTTATAAGCAACATCGCACACGCTAAGTGTGATTTAAAATACGAACTTGGTGATCCAATTACTAAAATGGAGAATGATTTTGGCGGAGCGTTTCCATCATATATTCCAGGCGTCATAACTTATCCAATTTTGTCAGAGGATATTTGCCCAGAGCAAAAATTAGATAATGTTATGATAGAGTATAAATTTATAGACGACAAATTAGTGGCTTATAATTTATTTGTATTAAATGATGAGCAAGATGATCATTCTGAAAAACTTATACTATTAAACTACACACAAAAAGTATATGGGGAATTTGAAACTGGAAATCCTATAACATACAGAGGATATAAAATTTTTGAAGAAGGTAACGACTTAATTGTATATCAAAAAGCGGATGGTCCTGAAGGTATAACGGACGAACAATTGTATATTTCTGATAAAGAGCATGATTATATTTTAATGACACACATGGAAAAAATGGAAACTGAAACTGAAGCTGAGTATGGAGATGTAACTCAATGAAATTAATTAAGTTTTTAACTTCATCATTTTTTATTTACTTAATAACTGTGAGTACAGTTTTTGGAAAAGCTTTACCTCCTGGTTCAGGAGTTGGAGATGTTCCAGCAAATGTTTTAATTTTATTAGATAAGTCTGGAAGCATGGGTTGGAGAATGAGCGGTGGGGTTAATAGTTTATTTCAACCACATGATACTGCGGTAGACTCAAATGGAGATTTATATGTTGCTCAAGGAAGATCTGGTGGTGTTAAAAAAGTTACGTACACAAGTGCTGAAGTTGATAAGTCTTGGGGTGTAAACGGTGTTGCTGTAAAAAATACGACTTGTAGGCCTAGAAACTTATATTCAATAGAAATTCACAATAACGTTATATATGCACTAAGTTACTCAACAAGAAATGTAATTAAATATAATCTTTCTGATGGATCTTGTATTGGCACAATAAGTGTTGGCGGCTATCCAATTGGAATGGGTAAGTATAATATTGGAGGAACAACTTATATTGGCGTGTCGACTTGGACTGGTTATGCAGCAATCAATACAAGTACTGGATCATCACAAAATTGTTCTGTTAATGTAAATTTGAGAAGATCTTATATGATAGCAGGATCTGATGCTCAAACAAATTTTATTTATTCTTTTAGAAGATCTTACATTTATAAATGGTCAGTAGGCAATAACGGATGTCCAGGTGGTAGTGTTGGAAATATGAGATTTAGAGCTGGAAATGATTTTGGTGGTTTAGAATTAGACGAAAGCGATAATAACATTCTATATCATTTGAGTTGGTCACAAAGTAAATTTAGAAAAGTCAATTTTGGTACTAAAAGAGTTGTTTGGACAAAAGGAAGAAGAGGAACAGCAGCAAGTACAGCTAGCAGAGCATATTTTTGGTATCCTTTCGGAGTTACAATTGATCCAACAAACAACCGTCTTATTGCTAGTGGTATTAATAAATATGTTGTTCAAGTATTTAATATGAGCGGAACATGGATCAAGTCATTTGGCGGAGCTCCTAAAACAAGGATGCAAGCAGCTCACGAAGCTATACAAGCTGTCATGAGAGACAATTCATTAACCTCTGGAGTCAATTTTGGTTTTGGTTATTGGTCATCTGGGTCAGCTAATTTTAACAGTTGGAGTAGAGACCCAAAAGATATGCCTGCAGGGCGTGCTTCTCCATGTAATAGGAATAATTGTTTAATGGTTCCAATAACAAAAGCATCTGCACCTTTAATAGATACTAAAGTTAAGCAAGTAAGTCCAGGTGGTGGAACT